>LAZR01002306.1_pt1 | contig 11202 bp, 9 predicted proteins | sample 329461 | NCBI WGS metagenome assembly LAZR01 (sample SAMN03002196, study PRJNA259156) | marine sediment metagenome | biome: sea floor; feature: Hydrothermal impacted sediments; material: marine sediment; isolation source: Loki non-amplified sample from Loki's castle hydrothermal vent sediment ...
AATTATTATTGGAAATGTAGGCCCGTAAGAGGGAGGTTATAAAAATGGTTACTCATGGTATTAAAGATAAAGTTGCAGTTATCGGTTGTGATGCTACCAAATATGGCGAATTATGGGATAAAAGTAAAGAAGATTTACTGTTTGAATCCACTCAAGGGGCAATTAAAGATGCAGGTATAACCAAAGAAGAAATTGATGCTGCTTGGCTTGGAGTTTATTACTTCTTCACAGGAGTTTCTGGCACTACTTTAGAAGACTCATTAAGATTAGGCGGTAAACCAATAACTAGAGTTGAAAACTATTGCGCAAGCGGAATGGAATCTATAATATTTCGTTATTAATATTCAAACGCTTTCCGCAATGCATGTTTTGGGGTTGCTTCAGGAGCTTATGATGTGACGCTAGCTTGTGGTGTTGAAAAATTAATGGATGAAGGGGGCAGAGGACTACCCGGAACAACGGTAATGGGTCACCCTGTATTACCACGCCCATCAGCACCAGCCATGTTTTGTTTACTTGCTACTCGTAGTTTTCATGAATTTGGTTGGAGAAAAGAAGATTTAGCACGTGTAGCAGTTAAGAATCATGAAAATGGGTATTATCATCCAAAAGCCCATTTTAGAATGAAAATTACTTTAGAACAAGCTATGAATGCTCCAATGATAGCAGATCCACTCGGAAGATATGATTGTTGTGCGATGAGTGATGGTTCTGCTGCTTTAATCTTAACTCGACCTGAATTAGCAGAATCCTATGCCCATGCTGATGATTATGTACTTGTTAAATCAAACTCCCTTTCTGTCCATACAGCTTATCCTTGGTATGATCCAAAATTTGAATTTATATGCGCTCCAGCAACTATTGATGCTGCAAAAATGGCGTATAAAGAGGCAAACATTACAAACCCAAGAAAAGAAATTGATTTAGCAGAAGTTCACGACTGTTTTACAATAACAGAATTGCTGAATTGCCAAGATCTACAATTATGTGATCAAGGAAAAGCCGCTGAAGAATTACAAAAAGGTACATTTAACTGGGATGGTGAAACTGCTATTAATCCAAGTGGTGGTCTTAAATCATTTGGGCATCCTATTGGGAGTACTGGCTGTAGAATGGTTCAAGAAGTTACTAAACAACTTCAAGGAAGAGCTGAAGGAAGACAAGTCCCGGATGCAAAGATTGGCTTAGCTCATAATCTTGGTGGAGCTTATGCGGTCTGTTCTGTGACTATTCTTGGTCAACGAGATTAAATTCAAAATTTTTCTTTTTTCTATTACCAAACTAATGAAACAGTCTCTAATTTTCAAGGCTAACTTTTATAAATCCTATGTTTATAAAAATAATTAGTTAACAGTGATTTTTTTTAAATTTGTGAGACCTATAAAATAGCAAAAATGTTGAATTTAATGGAACAAAAAGGCTTTTTTAAAGATTTTGCTAAGTATAATAGGAAAATCTTGAAAAAATTGTTATTGATAACTCTTATTATGTTATATTTAACTTTTTTAATTACATACAATCACTTTAGAAATAATATGAATTATTCTATTGAAAGTAGTTGGCTTTTTGGTATTATATCCGCATTGATATCCACAGTAGTTATTATCTTCATTTTTGATGTGGCTTGGTTTACTTACAAGAAAAGAAAATAAGTTTCACTTAGATAAAGATAAAAACAAGTCTAAGTAATTTTCCACGTGTTTAATTAATAGAAACTCGTTTTTTACTTTCTCATGACCCATATTTCCCATTTTTCGCGATAAGTTTGGGTTTTTTAATAAAAATAATGCCTTTTCAGCGGCTTCTTCCACCGAATTAACTAAATATCCATTTTTTCCATCCTCAATTTGTAATTTTATTCCTCCAACATTACCACCGATTACAGGAGTCTTTTTCCAAAGTGCCTCTGTAACTGTCATTCCAAAACCTTCTTTGATTGATTTTTGTAAGATTATATCTGACATGCGTTGAAACGCATTCACTTCTAAATCCGCTACCCCATCTAAATTCGTGAAAATATATATATCAGGATCACCAGTTGCATAATTTCTTACTTTTTCTAACCATTCTTCTCCCTCAGGATCATCATGAGCTAAACTTCCAATTAAAACCAATCTAATTGGGATTGTTTCTTTAACAATCCTATAAACATCGATGACTCCTAAAGGATCTTTCCAAGGATCAAACCTAGATACTTGGGTAATAAGGGGTTTATCTAAGGGAACAAATTTTTCAATGATTTCTTTTGCATGATCATCTCCAAGATCCCTATTTTTATCAGAAAAAGGATCTATTGAGGGGGTTATTGGAAATATTAAATTATTTATCCCTTTTTGTACATACTCCTTTTTTGTAAAAACTAGTGCATCGTATAGAGGAAGGTATTCTGAAATTAAACTCCAAGCTTGAGGATTAGGGTTCATTGTGTCTATATGACATCTCCAAAGCCACCTTCCTTTTCTCTTCTCTTCAAATTTTATCACGGGACATGGCTGAGGATCATGTATAATTATAAAGTCTCCTTGAGGTTGAATTTGTTTATATGTAGATTTTGCTTGTGAAAGATATGCCGAAATTTCTTCATCCGAAAAATGAATTTCCATATTCCCTTGTAGTGCATTATGCATTTTCTTTGATATCTCAAAAAAACTATCTGGTGCAGTGAAAACTTTCCACTCTGCATTTAATTTCAGCTCTCGCATTAGAGGTATCATATTGGTTAAAATTTCAGCTACACCCCCTCCATACTTAGTGGCATTTACATGGAGAATTTTATTATTTTCAAATCTTTTTGCTTTTTTAAGTAAAAGGGTAATTTTATCCTTTCCAACTAAGGACTGATACGCTTCTAAAATAGGTTTGTTATTACTTTCCAGTTATTGACTCAACTACATAAGTTTTTTCATATAATTATATTTTATAACTGTTGTCATTAATTTGTACCGTAATTATTTAACTATTTTATTCAAACATTTATAACATTTACGGCAAATATTTAAATACAAAAGTATCGTTTATTTCGATTACTTTTCGACAAAATTTTACATTATTGGCGAAATGTGAAAAATTACCCAAAAAACTAAAAAAAAAGTGAACTACAAAATATGAAGAAAGATATTAATTCAAAAGCATTTGTTTTACTCGTAGCTCTCTCATTTCTTCTTACTGCATCTGTTGTGGTAATGCCAATTAAAGGAAATATGAAACCCGTTCCAGCTCAAACTGTAGATTTAAAAATTATCGTATCTGACCAGCAAAAACCAGGAGTAACTGGTGTTATTGCTGCTTTTTTGGCTGATCCATTAGGTAATGGAGTTGATAGTGTAACGGTAGTAGCTTCAGGGACTAGATCCAATGATCAACTAGCATATACAGTTGCTCTTATGGAGGCACAAGATAGTGAATTTGATGTCATTGGTTTAGATACTATTTGGCCTGCTCAATTTGCAGAAAATGGGTGGATTGTAGATCTCACACCGCTTTTAGATGCTAATGAAATGGATGATTATGTACCTGGTATGGTGGACTCAGGGACTTACAAGGGAAAAATATGGGCTTATCCTTATTTTATGAATTTAGGTATATTATTCTATAGAAATGACCTTATAACAGCTGAAGGTTTTGCTCCAACTGATTTTGACACATGGGCTGAATTAAATACAACAGCAAATATTATTCTAAATAATGTTAGTGGAAATCTTGTTAACACGGATTTAGTAGGATATGTTGGTCAATTAGATGCATATGAAGGTGGTGTTGTTAATTTCTTTGAATGGGCAGGGAGTAATGGAGTCACGGATTTAGTAACTAGTACAGGAGCAGTGAATATTGATAATGCTGAGGTTGCAGAAGCAATGGATTTCATAAAAGCATTGATCCCAGGGCAATACACAGGCGTTCAGAATGGCAGCAATAATCCTAAAGGATACATGAACCCATATATAATCCCACGTACTGGATTAGTTGATGATGAAGGATCCTCTATAGGAAGATGGCTAGCGAACAATTCCATTTTCATGCGGCAATGGACTTTTGGTTATGGATTATCAGTAGACAATATGATGGATTTTGGAGTTGCTCCCCTTCCAACTTTTACTGGGGCGCTAGATGAGAAATCTTCTGCAGTAGGCGGTGCTGTTTTAGCAATATCAGAGTATAGTAATAATAAGGTTGAGGCATTAAATTTAACGAGATTCCTTGGTGATACACTAGCTCAAGAATATGAACTTACAAGTATTTCTAACTTTCCAGCTCTGAAATCCGTATACACTTCTCCGCCTGTGAACTTTTCATGGATAGGAGATTGGTCAGCTCAGTTAGATAGAACTCTCGCAAGACCAGTTCATCCGAAATATTCAGAAGTTTCAACTGTAATTGCCGATTATTTTAGCGATTTATTGAGTTGTAACAAAGAAGTCGCTGACGCTCTTGAACAAATGGAAGCAGACGCAAAAGATATACTGGCAGGAACACCTACAGCACCTATTCCTGGATTTGAATTAACAATTTTAGGTTTAGTTTCTGTGTCAATGGTAGCAATTATTGTTGTTTTTATTAGGAGAAGAAATAAGTAATAAAACGGAAGAAATTCAATATTAACTAAATTTTTTTTTTATTTTACGAAATTATTATCAATAATTGGAGAGATCAAATTTGGGTCCTACCATACTCGAAGATGCAGCATTCGAAATGTCATTAGGAGTAAGAGAAAAACCTCCCAGTAACAAAGAATTCCTTGTTTCTTTAATTACACCAGCTATAATCATTTTTGTTTTAATAGTATTGTTTCCAATTATAATTGGGATATTTATTAGTTTTAGAAATAGTACAGGGATTACTGGTTATTTTGGGAATAGATTTGTTTTAGATAATTTTTATACTGTTCTATTTCATGGTGGTGTTAGGACACGCGATTTTTGGCAATATACTTATCAAACTCTTTTTTTTGCAGGTGTATCAATAATTATTGAGCTTCTTTTAGGATTAATGTTTGCAAAACTTTTAAATAAAAAATTTCGAGGTCGTGGATTAGCTCGAGCAACAATACTGATTCCTTGGGCGCTTCCAACTATTGCATCTGCAACTATATTTCGTTATGAAATATTTGCACCAATCGATCAATTTGGATTGTTCAACAATTTTTTAGAATTACTCTCTCTTAGACCAGTTGCATTTTTTGGACCTGATGCTGAGGTGTTATTTAAATTACCTACATTAGTTCCTTATCAGCCTTTTATCACAGAAATTGACATCACAACTACAATGTTCACAGCTATTGCAATCGATGTATGGAAAACAACCCCATTTCTCACTTTATTAATTCTTGCTGTGTTACAGATCATTCCAGAGGATTTAAATAAGGCTGCCGACATTGCAGGAGCAAATAGTTTGCAGAAATTTAGATATATTACTTGGCCTTTGATAAAACCTGGAGTGGGGGTCGCTCTTGTATTTAGAATGATGGATGCTTTAAGGGTTTATGATGCAATTATAATATTTCGTGATAAAGAGGTGAGAACTATGACTTGGCATTCAGTTAATTTTTGGTTAAGTGCTCAAGAATACGGTCTAGCCTCGGTTGTAGCAATAATGCTATTTCTTTTTATTATAGGATTTGCTGTACTTATCTTAAAATTTTCAAATAGAGAAAAAAAAACTACTCGGAAGAAAAAATCTACAGTTTTGTTATCTAGTGTAATTGAAATTGAATACAAATCAGATTTAGATTCTATTCCCGATTCAAAGGTCAGGTTAAAAAAGTTTTCAGAATCCCAAATCAAATTAATACGCATGAAATTAATAATTAAGAAAGGTATATTCTCAGTTTCAGTAATTTTCATGTGTCTTTTATGCGCAGCTCCCTTTATCTGGATAATAGTACGCTCACTGAATGATCCATTCATACCACAAACGACATTTGAATATAGAAATCTCATAGTGGCAATTACTTTTTTTCTTTTTATAATATCTCTTTTTTTTCTTGTCACAAAATTTTTAAAAAGAAAAACTAAAATGACCAAGAAAGGAAAAGTAAGGCGGAAATTTAAAGAAAAGAAATTTGTCCCCAACGGTGTGTTATACAATGACAGTATAAATAAACTTGATTCCGATTTAACCACCCTTACGGAGTCTGAAACCAATCAAGAAAAACATGCGCAATTTAATTTACCTTTGATTCACCATATACTACGATTAGTGTTTTTCATAGGTTTAGTGTTTTTTATAGTTCTTTTTTGCTTTATACTTATTGGATGGTTAATGTCGGATTTAACCTCAATTGGAGCCTTTCAAGTTGTATTCGAAACTTCAGAATTTACTGGAGTGAGTTTTAGTCGTGCTCTATTTAATGGCTTTCTTCTTTCTGGTTTAACAGTTGTAGTAGTATTGATCATAGGCTCTTTAATTGCTTATGCTCTAGCGAAATTTGATTTTTCAGGTAAATTTTGGATCACTGGATTCATATTTACTATGACTAGTCTCCCTCCCTTAATAATTATCATTCCATTTTTCATCCAAACAGCCACAATATCAGAATTTCTTTCCGAAAATAGAATTATATCCAGTTATATAATCTTAATATTAGGAATAATCTTCATTATATTAACCGTAGGACTTTTTATACAATATAACAAATTTAGAAAAAAGCATTTAATTGCGACTTTAAGTATCATTCTCATTATTTGCATAAGTTCCTTTCTCTTCATACGTTCTGCGTCATCAGATCTTTTTGATCTTCGTGATAATTTATTTGGTCTTGTACTTCCTTATTCTGCTCTTAATCTACCCTTGGCAGTTTTTGTATTACAGGCATTTTTCAGAGAAATACCTGAAGATCTATGGAAGGCTGCGAAAGTTGATGGGGCTTCAAATTTTCAAATTTTTCGTAAAATTATTCTACCATTAACTATCCCGGGAATTTTCACTGTAGCAATTTTGGTATTCATTGCTTCCTGGAATGAACTCCTTTTTGCACAAATTTGGTTAGTAAATGATATAAATCACACAGTTCCGCGAGCAATATTACGGTTTGTCCAAAGTCCATTGAGTTTAACAGCAACTTGGGATACTGATATTGCCCTTATGGCTGCAACTACCATATCTACAGTTCCTTTGGTAATTCTTGTCTTAATTTTTCAAAAAAAAATTATAAGTGGTCTTACAAGAGGAGCCGTTAAAGGTTAATTGATTATATGAGGTTAATTCATTGGTAAATATTAAATTAGAAAAAGTAAATAAAACTTTCGGGTCAGATGTTCATGTATTAAAAGATGTTGACCTGGAAATCAAAGATAAGGAATTTATGGTTCTTGTGGGGCCATCTGGATGCGGAAAATCCACTTGTTTAAATATCATTGCAGGTTTAGAATATGTTACAGATGGTAGGGTTTTATATGATGACATTGATGTGACTTATTTACCCCCCAAAGAACGAAGAGTAGCAATGGTATTTCAGAGTTATGCTTTATATCCTCATATGAATGTAAGAGAAAATATGAGTTTTTCACTGAAATTAGCTAAAACTAAAAAGTCTATCATATATAAACGAGTAAAAGAAGCCGCAGAAATATTAAGTATTACAGAATTATTAGATCGTAAACCAAAAGAATTAAGCGGAGGTCAGCGACAACGGGTTGCACTTGGTAGATGTATTGTAAGAAATCCTACTGTTTTTCTTTTTGACGAGCCTTTGAGCAATTTAGATGCAAAACTCCGTATCCAAATGCGTGGGGAACTTATTAAACTTCAAAACAGTTTAAAAATAACCCAAGTTTATGTAACCCATGATCAAGTAGAAGCTATGTCAATGGCCGATCGTATAGCTATTCTATTTGATGGAAGATTTCAGCAAATCGGATCTCCAAGTGAGGTCTACAATAAACCTGCTAATAAATTTGTAGCAAGCTTTATTGGTTCACCCTCCATGAATTTTTTTGATGCTGAATTTAATAAATCTAATGGGAATCAAATTATTTTTGGACAACAAAAATATCGAATTACTGAGAATATGATTCAAAAACTAACTAATGCTAATACAGAGAAGATTTTTTTAGGAATTAGACCAGAACACATTGAAATTGCTCCTGATGAGCATCAAGATTCATATAAGGTTGAAATTACAGTTGTAGAGTTTCTTGGAGCTGAAACAATGATAACATTTGAATTTCAAGGTGGGTTGAGTGGTATGATTTCGGTACCGGGTTTTTATGAGTGTAGAATGGGAGATACTTTTTATATTACGTTCCCACAAGAAAAAGTTCATGTTTTTGATAGGGAAACAGAAATAAATTTATTATTCTATCCATTGGAATAGTATAATTAAAAATATATTTAAAGACACTTCGGGTCAGGTAAAAAATGATAAACATCTCTAATTTTTATGATAAAGTTAAAGAGAAGAATATTTTTTCTGGTGTTGTTCTTGTTGATATAATTACATTTGTTTCCTATATAATTTTTCCATTTGGTTTATTTTTTTATGGGGATTTTCATATGATACTTGGTGTATTATTTGGTGTTTATTTTGGGTTATCTAATAAAAAAGAGCGCCAAATTGAGTTTAAACTTGGATTATTAATTGGTTTTGTGGGAGCAATTTTAGCTGCTATTTCAATGACTATGTTTGAATGGGTATCATTCACAGTATCCCAAGGATTTTCACTCATGGCTTTCTCTTTTTTTTTAAGTGTTTTTTTAATTGAAGGATTAGTTATTGGATTATCTGTAGGTTTTGTGTGTGGGTTTTATTTCTATCGAAAGAATAAAAGAATATTCTTTGAGAGCAAAATTGATGAGGAGTTCTATAAATCTCTTGAATAATCATACTTTAATTTTTTTTGCAAAAAAATGAAAAACTTATCTAGAATGTTTAAAAAATAAGAGAAATAGAATCTAATTTTTTGCATTAATAACAATTAATATCATTTTATATTACTGCTTTTGAATTTTATTTAAAAAATTATTTAATGATCAATTAATTTTGATTACCATGAATGAGTCATTTAATAAATTTCAAGGAGACGTCAAAACCGATGCCATAAAGTATCTTGCAGATCCACAACTTAGAAATATCGTAAATGTGTCTATTGCTTTGGAACGTCCCTTGTTAGTAAAAGGAGAACCTGGAACCGGAAAAACTATGTTGGCACACGCAATAGCTGAGAATTTGGGCAAAAAACTAATAACTTGGAATATTAAAAGCACTACTGAGGGCATTGATGGGTGTTATATGTATGATACTGTACAACGGTTAAATGATAGCAGATTTGGTTCAGAAGATCGAGATGTGAATAGCATTCATGATTATATCGCCTTTGGTCCATTAGGAGAGGCTTTTAATTCTGAAGAGCAAGTCGTTCTTCTTATCGATGAAATCGATAAAGCAGATATTGAGTTCCCAAATGATTTGTTACAAGAACTAGATGTAATGGAGTTTTATATCAAGGAGACTAAGGAATTCATTAAAACTAAGAAAAGACCAATAGTTATTATTACTTCGAATAATGAAAAAGAACTTCCAGACGCTTTTTTGAGACGATGTGTCTTCCATTGGATTGAATTTCCACCGAAAAGCTTCATGACTGAAATCTGTAACCTCCATTATCCGAACTTAAAAACTAATTTATTAGAGCAGTGTCTTAATCATTTCTATGCCTTACGTGCTATAACTAAATTAAGGAAATTGCCTTCTACCTCTGAACTTCTTGACTGGATTGGCGTATTATTAAAAAGTGGAATTACTATTGATGAATTGAAACGCGGGGTACCATTTCTAGGAGTATTAATAAAAAAAGAGAAAGATTTTGAAATAGCAATAGAGAAACTCAAATTTCCTACATAAAAACAATTTATTTTTCTAAATTTCTTATATAGGGATCAACAAGGGCTGGTCTAATCTAAGAACCAATTATTTTATTAAATATCAAGCAAAATCAATAAAAATATTCCTTTTAAGAATATTTTATGGATTTATTACATTATTTTACTAATTTAATACTTTAACACTTGATATACAACTTGGTCTTCAAATGTATTATTGCTAAGAATCTTAAGGAAATCTTTATAATTATATTTCTGAAACCTTAATTTTCGCTTCAAATCATCTAATTTCATTGAATGAATTTCTGTAGTCTTAATGCTTGAAAAGCCTTTTATATATAAGATGAATATCTTTTTTACTTTGTCATTAGAGAGAATAATGTTTACCAACTCTTCCATATCCTCCATGTCTTCCTCCATAATGAGGTAGTGATGACCTTGATAAAGAATAAAATCATTCGGACCTGTAAATTCTTTAAACATTTCATATAGTCGATGACATAATGGGCAATCTGCGAATTCTGGAGGGTCTCTTCTAAGCGTTAATTTAGAAAAGAAAGGATAAGGATTTTCACTTGTATCGTCATGTTTTTCTCTTATTGGTTTTTTTACTCTTTCCCTATCTTTCTCTTTCCAAGTACCTTGCGCGAAGATAAGCACACTGAAATGTTCATACCAACCAGTTTTTTTATGCTTTGGCATAGTTTAATCTCTTTTTATACTTTTCCATACTTTTCAAAATGTTCTTCCTTAAAGTCTTCTAAAATTTCTTCCCACCTGTCATCTTCGGGATAACTTTTATTAAAATAAATAGTTATGTGTCATTTTAAATTATTATACCTTAACCTAAAAAAAGCAGAAAAATTTCTAACTATTCAAGAATAATTATCAGAATATTAACAAAATTACTACACATCTTACATTCTATGAGTCCTAATTTCAATTATAAATACAAAACTATTTCTGTGAAGCATTTGGATGAGCTCCAAGAGGATGTCAATAAGTTAATTCGTGAAGGAAAACTTAGTGATAATGAAATTTATAGAAGTTATCTTAGCGAAAAGAAATTTGGGATACCTGAAACCATACCCAATGCAAAATCACTAATCGTTATGGCAATTTTCACAAAATTAGCATATATAACCTTCAATAGTGAAGGGAAAAAGCACAAATTTATGATACCACCTCAATATTACGATGATGGAGTAACTTACAAAGATTTAGACAATACTATTTTTAATGAAATCATAAAAGAACCAGGATACAAAATTGAACTTGCAAAAAGGATCCACTTGAAACTATTAGCTGTAAGAAGTGGAATAGCGAAATACGGGAGAAATAATATAAGTTATGTTGATGAAATGGGAAGTTTTATCTCACTTTATG
>LAZR01002307.1_pt1 | contig 11197 bp, 10 predicted proteins | sample 329461 | NCBI WGS metagenome assembly LAZR01 (sample SAMN03002196, study PRJNA259156) | marine sediment metagenome | biome: sea floor; feature: Hydrothermal impacted sediments; material: marine sediment; isolation source: Loki non-amplified sample from Loki's castle hydrothermal vent sediment ...
TTCAGGGCAAATAACTCATCGCAAAACTTTAGGTTCTTTACGCCCTTGGAAACCAAACACCCTATCTCATCTACTACATCTCGTGGTTTTCTAAAAGTTATTCCCCCATATAGTGCTTTTATATTACAAAAATAGCAGTTGAATGGGCACCCAAAACTGGAGTACACCACACCGTAATTCCCTCTGCTATCTAAATCGTGGAAACAGTGCCAGTTATGAGCCTTATATTTTGAGAAGTCTACTAAATCCCAAGAGGGCGTTACGTCCCTTAATTTTCGAGATAGCGTGACTACTGGAAGTGGGTCTGCCAATCCTTGTGGGTGGAGACCCGCCACGCTAACTGACTTTAGTCCTTTCCTTAATTCATTTATTATCCCCATTTTGGGCGTGGATGAAGCTGATGGATTGCTTCCCATAGCCACAAGCACACATTGCCTGCCCCCTATTCTCTCAATAGTTTCCTCCACAGACAAACCCTCCATCTCAGCATCCAGTATCTCATCAACCTCTAAATAACTAGCTAGATAGGCGCACCATATCGGCGCTTCAATTGCCCTAAATGGGCTTGGGTTATTACTGGATGGGTTGACTATTATCATAAACTACGCTCTCCCCCTCGAGTAAAATGTTTTCGGCTTCTAGTAGAGTTACACGCTGTTCCAGTTGGGCAATTCTTTTGTCTCGTTTATTTAATTCTCTTTGCAAAAGGATTAGTGGGATGTGGTAGGTTTGTGAGGGAAACATACTTAAATTCTCCAATCTATTATCACCCCTGATACTATTCTTATGGTGCACAACTTCCCAGGGCAAGAGACAGCGATTCAGATGCTTTGCCATTGTAAGACGATGTTCTCTAACATAACCTCTTGCATTAACCATTGGATAGAAAAAGCTATCTGCCTGTACTTTTACTCGGATATAGCCATCTTTTTCCTTATATCTACCTCCCTTCCAATTAGGATTTTTGTCCCCCTTTGCATTATAGTTTGGCATTCCTACCCCCCTGATTGGGATTTACTATTATCACGATAAATCACCTTGGTTCCTTCGGTCTCAAAATTAAATGGTGTATAAGTCAGTTCATTAAGAGCGTTCTTAACCGCATCCTGTTTGTCAGGTTCTACGACAAAAAGAATAAACCCCCCTCCTCCACCACCCAACAATTTCCCCCCTGCTGCGCCCGCCTTCATCGCTGATTCATATATACCATCTATCGTAGGAGTAGTGATATACTTTGATAGCTGCTTTTTTAACCGCCATGACTCATCCAGCAACATGCCAAAGTCAGCCCAATCAGCAGTTCCGATAATGGTTAATCCATCATCTACCATATCTGTCATTCGGAGATAGAGTTTCTTGTGCTTTTTCATATCAGCCATCTGATAGGATACAAGCATACTAGCCCTTCTGTATTGATGGGTGTCGAACATCATCAAATAGTCCTGTAAGAAATCGGCCTGGAGGGGGGTATCTCTGACCCCATGCTTACTGAACCTTAACAAGTGAACCCCCCCAAGAGAGCAAAGATATTGGTCCTGCGCCCCCACATTACCTCCCATCTTATCCTGCTCCCAGGTAGTAGCTAATTTAGCTATAGTGAGCTTGTCGAAGTCCGTACACGCCCTTAATAAACCTACGGTGTAAGCAGAACTCGAACCTAACCCTGATTCCGTTGGCAGGTCAAATGTCTTCCAGGATTTACCATCGTGGAGCATTACATAGCAATATTTATCTATCGTAGTTGCTAGAACAGCTCCTTCATGTTCTTCATACCACTGGGGGTAATCAGTTCCCCCTCCCAGAAAAGAAATGCGTAGAGGTGTCCTAGAAATTATCATATAAACTCCGAGCCGTGAGCTTGTTTACCCTTGACATGAACTATCTCAATACCTAATTCTTCGCAGACCTTCTTTTCGTCAGGTGGTATATCCTCAATACTCTTATCAGTTCCTCGACAGAATATATCGGGTTTGAGATGCCTTAAAGCCTCAACCGCTAAAGTTTCTTTATCCCACTTATTGATAAGTACTTGACATCCCACACCCAAGCCTTTCAATATCAGAAAAAGTATCTCCTGTCGCTCAAAGGCAGGTTCATTCACCTTGCCCTTTTTCATAACGACCTGTTTATCACTGGAAATAAGGCATATTAAGTTGCCGAGGGCAAGCGCCTGTTTGATATACTCCAGATGAGCAAAAGTAAAAGGGTCGAAATTGCCAGATATTAAAACAGTTTTCATTTCTTTTGTAATAAATCAATAAGGCGGTGTGTAATCTTCAAATCTTCTGCACGCAAGCGTTCGTCAAGGCGGGGTTTAATCCAACCCTCACTATCTAGCTTTCTGATTAAAGCCTCCGTCTCTCTAGCGCTGACTTGGTGGAGAAAGTCCCCACTACTATGCATAACACCTGCCTCGTAGTAACCGGATTTCAGGTAACGCCAAGCATTCAAAGAATTGTCAAAGAACCAGTCTCCATCAAACCATCTCTCTTCCATAATTACCTCCTAAGGAAAATTTAAGTGCATACTATCTTTCAGTACAACTTCCTCGATTTGTTTGTTATATTCTGACCACGTGCATCGGGAGCACTCTTTTGTAGGGTTTATTCCTCTTAATAGTTCTCTGTGCTCATCACTGCCCCATTCCTTAACTTCAAATCTGGGCTCTAGGCGGTGGTCTACACAAACGTACATCTTCTTATCAGTACATATCTGTGTGACTAACGGACTAGCCCAGCACTTCTCGAAGTCATGTTTTACGTGGAAGTTTTTATCGTACTTATGTGTAACTGTAAACACTTTGAAGTCTTTTGTCTCTAACTTACGACATTCATCAAAGACATACTTGACCTTCTCCATATCTAAGTCTAACTTCTCAACATTCGAGTCCTTTCTTTCAAGGTCAACAGGTCTGACGTGGAAGAAGTCAGCACCCGCATACTGAGCAAGATGGCAAGTAGCCACAATAGTATCTATCGTCTCAGGCAACACTAACGTTCTAACACCAAGAGTGGTATCCTTTTTTCTCTCAGCGATTTTAAATATATTATCCCAAACTATCCTACAGTCCTTCGTTCCCCTGACTTGCTTGTAGATGTCTGAGTCGCAAGTGTCAACCGAGACACCAATCCACTTACATAGTAAAAGGGCATCTATCAAGTCGTCATCTAGGTCCACCCCGTTGGTAACGATACAGGCTTCCATACCCAAAAGAACCCCCATTCTAGTCATCTCTGCCAATCTGAGATTAAGAGTTGCCTCACCACCCCCACCCCAACAGAAAGCCCTCACGCCCCAATTAGAGAGGTTTACCAGCAGGTCTTCCATATAATCCCTACCCCACCTTTTCAGATACGTGGGATTCTCCCTCAGGTACCTCTGAGAGTTACAGTAATAGCATTTATTATTACAAGCGTTCGCTGGGTCTAATGATGCCTCAATCGGTGGGGGTAGTTCATTCTTCCCCTCAAACCAACCTACTATCTTCTTGTAATGCTCATAAAAACAAAGACCCTTATCTGAGTTCATTGGGTTATATTTGTTACTCCATTCGACCATTACTTCTCACTTCTGCCTCTCCATATGTACGAATCCCTCTAGGTATATTAAACTCAAACCTTGAACCATCAAGAGTAAACCCCTTGATTGTAGATTCAAGCATAAAAACTCCAACAGGGCTTCTCGTTCTACGACTCGCTAGGATAAATTTGGCGCCCCTCTTTACAACAACAGAGCCATGTGTAATGTTTTGACTATATTTCATACTTACCTCCTTAATGCAATCCCATATCTGAGTTCATCGGGTTATATTTGTTAGACCATTCCATTATTTAACCCTTACATTCGTAGATAAATTGTCGAGCAATCTCGCACAAAGCTACAAATACAGCATCCTTATCACGCTCCAATTGCCCCAAGTCAGCATAAGGAACTAAATCGGGGTGTATTTTATTCTCCCTATCATAGACTTCACCATATACCCAACCCATAGTAAAGTACGCCTGCATCCAACTGCCGTGTAATTCTTCTGGCGACCTTGACCGTTGCTCTCCTGTCTGTCTCTCAATAACATCAAGGAACTGTGACTTAAAGGCTTCTTCTCGCTCAGACCACTGAACTGGTACAATAGGGGCTTCAGCTGCGATTGCAGCCAACCTTGCCCCATTGAATACAAACTCTGCTCTTCGTTCATTCAGACTATCCATCATCGTTCCTCCTCATACAATCCCATATCCTCTACTATTAAAGTGCTTCCTTGTCTATTGTAAATGGTTTATGATACACTGGAAGTGAGGTGAAAAGAAATGACAGAATATACGGGAATATGTGAAGTATGTAGTCGGGATTTCGTCTATCAGCGCAATAGCAAAATATATCCCTCCTCAAACTTCCGCAAGCGCTGTACATCTTGTAGGAGAGTTTATAAAAAGCCCACTTACAACAGCAGATGGCGCACAGAATCCCGTTACCTAAAAAGCACTGGATACTTTGTAATAAGAGTGGATGGGCATTATGTTGCAGAACATCGTTATGTAATGGAGCAAATGTTAGGTCGCAAGTTGAGAAAGGGGGAGATGGTTCATCACAAGGATGGTAATAAAACAAACAATGCTCCCCAAAACCTTGAGGTTTGGATGAATACCCACTCTTTTGGTATTCGTGCATCAGACTTAATTTGCCCTCATTGCGGTAAATCATACATCCCCATATCTTCAACAATTAGTGAACTATAATCTGAATAATAGGCTCTCTCGTAGGTATCCATGATGTCCCCCGTGTGAAGCAAACTAGCTACTGGCATCTTAACTAAAGACCTAAATGCTTCTGTATAATCACCGCAGTGCTGAACTCCAGGATACATCGGACTCTTTGAACCAATCCCCACCCTTATAATTACTTTAGCGTGATACTGCCCGTGAGTAAAGTCCTCCAGTTTGTCGAGGCTATTGACCAATGAATCTACTGCGCATAAAAGAAAATCAAATCTGGGGAATATTGAGATAACCACTTTGCCAGTAAGTGCTAGACCTACCGCCATGCCTAATTGTGCATTTTCCATAACAGGTAACTCAATACGCTTTTCTATAGGCACACCTTCCAATGTCTTGAACATAGCATTTCCTGGATAGGCTACAGTCTGCCCTAGAAAGATAGTGTCCTCTTTCTCACCCAGCCACGTCATTGCTTCGGTTATTTTTTCAGAATACAACAAATTTATCGCTACTTCCCTGGTGGGAATAACCGCTCTCATATTGATAACGAATTACGTTATACTTCCCCAATAATCCCCCCCAAACTTCTTCTGTAGGAGTTTGAACCGAATGACCATTATCCTCAACCACAAATGTAATGGGCAGATTATGTCGCTGTGCATATTTCTGGCATTCATAAAAGATACCCGTAGACCCGGCCATATCCCCACAAAAGCACCACACTGTTTGTCCTGCCATAGCCACCCCAACCGCTATGGGCAGTACCCCCCCCACAATAGCCGATGAAAAGAACTTATATTCGGCATTGTTTATCGTAATACTTCTATTATTAAGTATTTCGGCCCTTAACCATTCCTTCGGGATACCTTTTAAGAGGGCGTGATAATGAGACCTATGCGTACTAAAACACCAGTCGGAGAGCTTAATGTTCTCGAATATTTTGATAAGTTCGTCCTCATTTCCCCTCGATAGATGAACGGGTGATGGTATTCTGCCCTTTTCAAACAATTCCGCAATCTCAGTCTCGAAGTCAATGAGTTCTTGTTTATTCAAGTGGCACCACCGATTCTAGTTCTTTTAATCTTTCCTCCACTTCTTCCTGAGTCTTCTCGCCAGGCGTTCTGCCCGCCCTTCTACGTCTCTCGGTCATCGTCCTGGTCCATATCCCTACACTCACGCCCCATTCGTCAAGGTCGGGATTAGCTAACCTGAATTGGTCTCTGGCACTTTGATTATTTTTGATGCCGAGGTACTTAATATACTTTCCACCCAGGACCCTGTCAGGCTTACCATCTTTCATGGGAACTAACCTAAAGTCCCTGCGTTCCTTAAATACTCCGAATGAAAGCATACTATCATAAAACTCGGAGTGTTCCATCAGGAACCAGTCATCTTCATACCAAACGTCTGCGTCATCTGGTCTGTCTAATTTCTTATCCGTATACCATCGGACATAAGTATCTATTTGCTCTGTTGGAAACTTTCTAAAGAAGTCATCTGGATGCCTGATTCCAAGAGCATCCCTAACCCGTCTTTGCTTAGTGTATTCTGGGTTGGCATCAAGATAATCTTGCCTGAGTTGAGTCTGCAATCTATCATCAGGGTCTTGTATAGCATCATACTCTTCGTCCTGAGTGCGCCACTTAACATCAATCCGAAGAATAGGCTCACGTTCCTTTAGCTCATCCTTTCTATCTGTTAGTAACCCCTTCCCAATCGCCCAATCGTAAGTCTCTGGATGGTCAAGCAACCAGACCAGCGCTTCAGCACTAGCATCATCAAAATTATCTATAGTATGCCCCCTATCCAACCAAGCGCCGACACCGCTCATCCCGTCCAACTTGGCGGGAACATCATTTCTTAACGCAGTGATTTTCCTTTGGTCATCCCACCATCCCCCATGAAACTTCTTAAAAGCCTCTCGCTCCTCATCTGTTTCCAACTTGTCAAATTCTTCATCTAAGGGACGACTCTTTATCTGTAAATCTAATAATGGGATTGGCACATCAACCTCATCTAACCCACGCCACTCATTATAAACCTCGTCATTGGCACGGATAATGCGAGCTTCGGCACTATTGGCACCGAACTCTTTAACAGCATCAAGATACTTAAAGTGAGACTCCACCGCCCCCTCTGGCGGTAGGGAGAATTCGGGTAATGCCTTCAATGGTAGACTAAGGTCTTTTACCATCTGTTGGGCGATATCATAGGCTTCTTGGGTTAAGATGTTAGCCTGACCCCATATAGCCAGCCTTGCATTATCTTCAGGGCTGTCTCTTAACCATTCGTCTCTAGGGTCTTCTCTTAATTCAGGGTGTCCTTCTAAGAATAATTCCTGTTCATCGCCACTTAGTGTATGATAATCTCTCAAGGCAGAGATTTGTTCAGGCGTTAAATTCCCCTGATGGGCATTTTTGAATCTCTTATCAAACTCTTTTAATTCTTCGGGGTCCGTAATTAGCCGGCGTTCATTCCATTGAGAAATGTAATCCTCGAAGGTAAAACCCTTCTTGGGGTCATTGTTTATTTTAACTATCGGGGTGCTGGGAAATGTATCGTGAGAAGCAAGACTTTTCTCCTTATCATACCAGGCAGAAACAGTCTTCGGGATTTTCTTACCCTCCAAATCAGCAGGCGCTACACCTTCTAATGTTTGTTTGTAATCACTACTCAAATCTCGCATATTATATATATCGGGTTTCTCTCTTGATAAAAGGGGGACATCGTTCAGAACATCACCTAGTTGATTACTAGCATCAAATAACTGCTTTTCTAATACAATTGGCCCTTCTGCTGGGAATAGAGCTAATGCCCTCTTTGCCACCCCAACCTTAAGCCGGTCTATCTCGTCAATTAGCTCCCGCTTCTCTTCAGAAGACATCGTTTTTGAATTAAATACCTCGTCCTGTTTCTTTCTAAGTGTGGATAAGTCCCTCGCCACCCTACGTAAGTATCTGGTCGAGGCCGAATAAGCCACATCATTTTCCAGATCATAGAAGAATAACAATTCGGGGTGCTTTTCCTTTAGCTCGTTGAACTTGATTATGTCCCCAGTTTTAAGAAACTGTTTTAGTGCATTCTCGTTTTTCTGGTAATCCTCTAATTTCTCATAGAATCTATTAACACTCTCGTTCTGCGCCCCAAAGGGGTCTTTAACAACAAAAGCCTTGAGAACTGGGATGTCAGCCAATGTCGGAGATGGTTCTATTAATTTCGGACTTATCCCCACTCCTTCTAAAATAGCATCTAGTATATTGGTTGCATATCTACCAAGCCCCCCAGTCCAGGCGTTTATTAAATTATCAATCTTGGCTGGGGAAACATTGATTAGTTTGCCCACCTCTTTAGAGACGGTTGTAGTGTATCTGGTGTATTGTAATTCCGGGGGTAAGTCCTGCCTGCTTGGAGGAACTATCTCTCTGCCTTTGAAGAAGTTAAAGTTCGATAAATTCTCAATGATGGGCAAGAGAGCTTGGGGGATAAAGCCAGGACTTCCAGTCTCGGCAGCATTCACTAAAACATCCTTTAGTAATTGGGGGTCTCTTTTATCAAGATACTCTAAGAACCTTTCGGGTATTGAGCCAAATAAAAGGCCGAGTTCAAAGGGCTTCGGGATTCTAAAGATTTGGTCCTCAGTCATCACAATCCAAAATAAATCTTTCTGCCACTGGGGTATCTCATCCCATCTAGGGTCATCTCGATTCACAAGGTAAAGTATTATAGATGGTAGGGTTATACCCATAAAAACCTTCGCTGATGTTCTTGTGGGGTGTTCCTTAAACGAGGTAATCATCTTATCCCAACCCCGTATATTGGCATTAAAGAAGGGAATATATCTGTTTAATGCATGGGCAGTTGCTCCTGCCTTGGCGAAATCAAGCGTAACCTCTCTCGCAGCCAACCCTGCCTGAGTAGGAGTAGCCCCCCTGGCGATACCCTTCTTGAACTCACCTAGACGTGTCGCCCTTTCTCCAAACTCACTGCCTAAACGAAGTAATTCAATGGGGTTTTTAATATAAGCCGTAAACTTCTTACCTTCGGTAATCTCCTTAAATGACTTTTGGAGATACTCCCTATCCATAGAAACCATCATCGCGTGTTCTGCCCCCGACAGCCTAAAAAGTTCGTAGTCAGCATCCTTTTTCAGGATACTCCCGATACCTCGTAGGAAGTCAAACCCTGGCAAGAATCCGTAGTTCGAAAAGCAAAAAGCCGATAGTTGGTCACGGGCAGGGTTTCTCGCCATAAAGTCAGGGCTTAAAATAGCACCCGCCCTCAACCACTTGGCAGGAGCCGAGAGAATCTTTCCCATCATACCAATATCTTCTCTGGTTAAGTTAAGAAGGGCATCTCTTAAATCCTTGTCTACTTTGTAAAACTGCTTCTTGCCATCAACCAAAACGGTGACTTCGTTACCCGGCACAAAGAACGAGGGTCTGAAGATATCAACGACCTGCTCCATATCCGCTTTGGTCATACCCTCTATCTCAACACCCAGTTCCTTAGCGGAGGTCTGTGCTACTTTTGTAATGGGTGTAGGAACTCTCTCAAACACATCAGCCATTTCCGGGTTCTGGTTTACCAGATTTGCCAGCATTATACCCACATTATTTCTGTCGGCAGCACTTATCATAACATAGGTGTTTTTGACTATACTCTCTAAGGGGTTGATAATCTCTCTTTCAGAACCTTTAATTCGTTTAATGGGATTAGCTATGTCTGCCATCTTCTTGCCCATAAACCCACGAGCCTGAAGTTCGTTGAAGACACGATAGAATGGCACATAGTCAGCGTTCTTGCGCAACTTTCCTAGTAATTCCTGACTTAATAACCCCATTTCGTTGGCATAAACCAAAAGGGAGTCCTGATACTTGTTTAACCTCTTAGCTAAGTCGGGGAAGTTTTTATGCTTTGACTCTAAATCAGTTATAGCATTATTGGCATCATTTATATTTATACCCGTTTCTATATCACGGGCATTTAACTCAACTGTTCTACGAGCAACCATATAAGTGGAGAAGTCCTGCCAGTCTGATGGTTCCCTAACTTCCCTTAAAATACTTTCAAGGGATTCCCCCGTGTAATTAGGAACTGCCTTCCCCTTCTCGGTCTTCCAGAATTTCTTGCCGAATGTGCCCTGTTCTAAGAAGGTATTAACTTTGCCAGTAATCCCCTTTAATAATCTGGCTGCCACATAGGAGTTTTCCTCGATAGATAACTCAACCCCACCCTTCTTGAGTACTTCTACTGTCTTCTTGAGATTATAAAGGTCATCAACCGCCTGAACTTGAAATGCGTTATAGCCCTTCTTAACCTTCTGTATAATGTTTGGCTCGGCAGGCTCTATCTGTATCCTATCAAATACCCGCTTAGTTGCCCCCTCAACGGGAGGTGCTTCTACAGCTTCACCTGCTACCACAGGCTCTGTAGGGGTTACTGGGGGTTTGGTAACTGGTTGCCCAACAACACGCCATGCCCCTGACGGTATTACCACTGACTCATTCTCACCAAGACGAACATTAAATTCTTCCAAAGCTCTTCGTTCCACATTTGTAGTTTCTAATGCCCTTGGATTTATTTCAAATTGCAATGCAGGGCCAAACTCTTTAGCCACATCAAGAACTTGTGAAAATGAAACAGCGAACTCAGGAACCTCCCCACTAAGAGCTTGACCAGTTGGTGAAACTTCTAGTCTTCCAGCAGATAATATTAGATTACCATCATCATCCACAAACGTACTTAGGTCAGCAGACCGAGTCCCGTGAAACAATGGCTCCCCCCTACTTATCAGTGGTTCCAACAATCTTCTGGAGGCTTCATTTACTGGCAATTCAGTGGGTATAGGTATGCTTTCTAACGCTAGTTCATTTAATCCAACAACGAATGATTTGTTAGTTACTTCAGGTGCTACCACAGGCTCTACTCCAAGTCTAAAAGCTGGTTCCCCAGTAATAAACTCGGCGGCGTCATCGGCGGTCTTCACCACCTCGGAACGGGTGCCATCCTCCTTAATACCAACGAAACCATCCCCCTCCTTGATGATTTTACCACCCAACTCAGCTACTGCTTTCTGTTGCTCAAAAAGCTGAACGTCAGCAGTGGTTATTATTCCAGCCACCTGTGCGTCAACCACCTGTTCAGAGGTCAGTTCAGTGCCACGACCTTCACTAATTAACTGGGGTATATCAACTTCAGGTGCTACCGCTTCCCCTATAGCTAGCTCACCTTCTGGGGTTTGGGCTAATTCATTGAGGGCTTTTAATTTAGCTTGGTCGTCAGTCATCCCTGAGTCTAAGAAACTGGAGTATAATTCGTTATAGGTATCTGTCATCAGTTGGGGTTTATACCATTCGCCAGTATTCTCGTCCTGTTCCCACTTCTCAGACCTTTTCTGTGCATCTGGGACAAGAATAGCCTCATCAGCACTAACGTGGCGCAGAGAAATCCCACCACCAAATATCGCTAGCGGTAAAGTAGCTATC
>LAZR01002308.1_pt1 | contig 11193 bp, 24 predicted proteins | sample 329461 | NCBI WGS metagenome assembly LAZR01 (sample SAMN03002196, study PRJNA259156) | marine sediment metagenome | biome: sea floor; feature: Hydrothermal impacted sediments; material: marine sediment; isolation source: Loki non-amplified sample from Loki's castle hydrothermal vent sediment ...
GTATTAACGTCGGAGTCTTCTTTGGCAGTAACCTGGTAGGAGGGATTATTGGCTGTAAGCAGGGCTTTCTTCTGCTCAAGGGTAGATTTGAGTATGTTCCAGGGAACGGGGCTTTGGCGGCGTATCTTATATTCTTTTTCCTGCTTCTCCGTCAGTTGGATGCCGTTTCGGAATTGATTATTCTCCCAGAAAGTGCCTGCGTGAGGCTGCCGGGCAGTGTCATACTTCTCCAGTAAATCCTCAGACAAAACAACTTCAGGATCAATACCAGTCCTGGATTTGTCTTCTGTTTTTTTGCCCCGCAGGGCATTGAAAAACGCCATCTCTCCTCTATAAAATAAGAAAACCCCACCGATCCGGCAGTTGCCGGACGGATAGGGCATGTCCTCTTGACAGTGGCCTATTTAGGTCACTTCAAAGCTATAGTCTCTCCCTTTTCTACTTTCTTCATCAGTCCTTGAACAAAATGAATCTTGATCCAACCGGTAAACCGAATCTGAATCAATCGAGCAAAATATTCCGTTATTTTCCCAACGGTCATAATTTTAATATTTCACCCCCTTATCCCAGCGAGTGTCTCACGACACCCGAAGATTCCCTCGTAAAGGACTTAATGTTGGCTGACTTCTGCCCAGCCAACAAAAAAGAGAAACCGGGGATCACTCGCTGGGCCAGGTCCTAAGGGGGATCGGTTGCCTGGATTTATTAAAGCCCCGTAAAAGCCAACGCTTTTAAGATTCTGCTCATTCGCGGTCGCCTTTACGTGCTCACCCCACAACAACGTTCGTGAAACGTCGCATCCTATTTCTGTCAGTGGGTTCACGCTTTCACCGCCAGGCCGCAGCAACTTTGACATGATAGGGCCTGTTTTTAATTTTTACTCTCACGGCAATGAGTTTACACCTCTAAAAAAGTCCATGTCAAGCATAAGTATAGTCTTCTTCTACCTCGTCGCCCCATTCCATGCTATGCGAAGATTTTCCGGTTTTCTCATATTCATGCTCTGGCGTATAGGCTTTTAGTAACATGAAATACAATCCATCAAAAAGGTCATCAATCTTAGTCTTGTCTTCCCGCCACATCCTGGCCTCTTCTTCAAATGCCTCCATCCCTTCGAGCAGATAAACATGGCGTTGATAAAAATGGATGTGCAATGCCGTCTTGTGCCGTTTGGTCTTTTTCTCTCTGGGCAGTTCCTTGGCCTCAAGGCCAGGGATGCGAATAGGTTTGCCATCCTTCGTCCATAGTTGTGAGAATTTTCTTAATATATCCCTTAACGCTTCCTGATACCCCGTTGCCTCAACAGTTGTTTTCAGTGGATAGTAAGCCTCATAATCCTCTACAATGGCCTGGCAATGCTCGGTGGGCGGTACACGCTTTCTGAAATAAGGCAAAAAGAAGATATTCCAGTCTTTATCAACACAACCTTTGAAATTAACCGAATTATCCGCTCTCCTGGCGGTCGAACTGGCCGGATCAACACCCATGAAAACATTGACTGGGCGAATCTCTTCTTCCTCCAATTTCCCAGCATCAAGGTCTGCTTTCTTATCCGCAATATGGGTGATATGGAGGTAAGCCTTGCCAATTCGGCTGGATTCAAGCCAACCCCTGTAGTAGCGATTATACTCAGGCTTGAACAATTGCTCTTCATCTGAAACAATCGTGCAGCGGTATTCGCTATACCAAAGCGACCCTTTCCCCCCGCTGTCATAGTCCGCCTTTTCACTCATAAGAAAGTCCCATGAGCAGCGTTCCGGCCACAACACTTCGTGCGTGTCTTCATTCACAATTGCATCATAGTGCAGGGGTGTCCAGCCGGGCATTTTCTCAATGCTTTCCACCATACAACCTTCGCACTGAGGCGTGCCTATAACAACAATACGGCCATTAGGAGAGAGGGTAGGCATTAGGGCCTTCAGGAGCCACGTCAGATTTTGATTCAGAGCCTCAGCGGTTTTGGTGTTCTCGGTATCTTCCGGGTCATCGAGAATTTCTAAAGTAGGACGCTGGTGGATATGCTTCAGCCCGATTATCATCTGCCCGGTGCCCAAGGCCATAATCATCGTGCCATCTTTCAGGATGACTACACTCTCAGTCCATTGCCGAGCAGAAAACCTCCCCCAGTAACCGAATATCTTCCTGAACTTTCTCCCTTTCTCCAGCACATCTTTTATTGTGCCCAGAAGTAACTTGGCATGGCCTTGAGTCTTGGAAACCAGGACAACAAATTTCGGCCCCTCGTCGTACATTATATGATGGAGGACATGGACACAACCGACGAGGGAACTTTTGGCATGTTTCCGGGGAGCTTGGATTAGAAGCTTCCGTATCTCGTGGTCTATAAGGTGGTCGGCCACCTCACGATGGAACTCAGCGGACGGCTCCGTAAACATCTCAGGGATCGCCACTTTGCCGAACAAGAGTTCGTCATTGGCAAGTTGCAGCCTGACGCTTGGTATGCCCTCGGAGTTATTCATAGCTCAGTCAATGTTGTACGGCTCCATTTGAAAATACTCATCCCAAGTGGTATAGACAGAGGCTGGAATTGGCTCCTCGGCATGGTCAAATGCAATTATCTTAGCACCAACCTTTGAAAGTTCGGCTCTGAGTTCTTCCTTGTTTATCGTCCCCTTCCTGATAAACACCTTTGTCCTGTCTTCCTCCTTTAGGTCATCAATAATCCGCTGATCTGGAAATTCCATTATTCCTCCTTTGTTTCGCCAGCCTCAATCTTCTTCTGCCCTAACTCAAGCTGTGCCTTGTCAATATCAGCCTGGATTTCATCTACTATATCATCTGGGTCGTACGGAACCTCACTCCCCTTTGGCAATTCCTTCGGGTTCATGTCAAACATATCCCTGAAATCCTCTGCAACCATCCTCATTTCCTTAGCGTCCTTATTCGCTTTGGCCATTGTCAAAGCATCCCGGAACATCTCAATAACGTCATCCTCTGAAATGTTCTTCCCTTTAAATACTTCTATCATCTTCTGCTGTATCATTTCCTTAAATGCCTCCTGTCTGAATAAGTATTTAGCCGTTTTATCCGGTTTCTTTTGATCCGTTCGATAGATCAAACCCAACTTCTTCCAGTCAATAGGTGTACCAGCCATGAAATTCATAACGTAAGCGGTTATGAACCTTTGCCCTCTCCTGTTTTTGACTTCCCTGGCAGCCCAGTCTTTCGTGCTGGTACAACTATACGACTTGGTAGCCTTGCGCTCCAGGAAATTCAACTTTGTACTCGGATAGTCAAAAACCTTACCATAAGAAAAAATCATAAATCTCGCCGTAGCTCCATTGCGAGCCGTGTAAGGCCCTAGAATATCTAAACACTCCCCAACGTAACCGTCATCGGATAAGGCCCAGCCACCGCTCCCGGCTTCTCGCCAGTGGACATAGTCAATCCCCACATTTTCAGCCTCAGCCTGGCTGTAAATGATAAAATCATAGAATACGTTCCTGAATTTGCGGGTCAGAATATCCACAACTACTTCTTGCTACGCTTTTCCTTGCGCCCCAGCTGCTTCTTTGGCTTATTACCCTGCTTGTCATTATCCCCCTCGCCATCACATGGTCTTTCATCCAAGTTCCAAGGGTACAGGCGCTTCACCTTCCGCGAATAGGGATTCTGGAATGGGCGGGTCTTAGGCATCCCATAACCCTTTAGGCCAGACAAATTCAGGAGTAGGACCATCTGATGGTTCCAGAGCCGTACATCCCAGATTATCTAGGTAACACTCAAAGGTTTTCTGGATACTAGCCACATCTTTCCCGCGAGATATAAACCTAAACCGGCCTGATAAAAGCCGAAATACATCAACCTTGCGCTTGGTGAACAACCCCCCAGACCAGAAGTAACGCTTGATCGGATACCAAACGCTGCCCTCGTAAACATCCGCCGTTATGCAGAATTTCCGGCCAAGTAACCAACGCTTAATCATTCTGACCTCCTGCTTTTCAGCAGAGACGGCATCTGCATTTCCTCCAAATCCTCAATCCGTTGCTGCAAGCGCCATATTACCCCCACTAGAGGCTCCGGGGTGTCATCCGGCAAGCCCAGGGCGGCCTTGATCTCAGTGAGACCACTGGAGGTGAGAAGGGCATCCCTTTTTTCACGCCAAGCCATGTATTCACCGGAATGATGAGATTTCTCCATTAAGCGTTTGTGATCTCTTAGTAATATCAACGCCTGCTCGTTCATCCTTACCTCCTTAGTTTGGTAATACTATGTCTGACGGCGGAACCATCAGTTTATTAGTTGATGGGCCGGCCCTTGCGTCATCCTCTACCCACTTCATCAGTTGAGCCAAATTGCCGAAAAACGTCATAAGCAGTTGGATGTAGCCACGAGCAAGGAAACAGACTACGAACTTCAGAGCATTTGCCGCCAGTACGGATTCCTCGTCGCCCGTTTTCAGTATTTCATCAGCCAGGGCGGTGATGTCCGCCAGGGTTTTGGTCTTATCCATTATTACCACCTCCTTTTTTAAAAACCGCTGCGGGTTCGGGTTCTAATCTCTTCAAAATCTGCCGCATGATCCGCCCAATATATCCACAGGTGCAATCACCATCTGATGCCGCAACGGTATCTCCGCATCGACCGCACATAACAACTTTTTTATGAGGGCTGGACACAGGAGCAAATATCTCTTCCATATTCTTCTCAAATTGGGCTAAATCATACTCCATCATTAATAACCCCCAATATGTCAATCGGGCGCATTATCAGGCAATCCTCGTACTCCACCCCCGAAATCGGATACCTTGAGTACATCACCACATCGCCTACCTCCACCCCAGCCTCAAGTAACCCCCCCTTGCCGGTATAAACGCCCGGCCCGACCGCCATTACCTCACCACGATTCGGCTTCTTGCGGGCATTCTCCGGGATAAGCACCCCACCCGGACTGGCTTCTTCAACCTCAATTGGCCGGATTACTACCCTGTCCCATAAAGGTTTCATCCCCGACTCCCCGTCTCATCTGCGTTTACCCATTTCTCATAATCCGGCTCTAAAGGAGCCTTTGCACCACAGTACGGACAATAAAAGACCTGGCTCCTATACTCGTCGTTATCAACCCAAAACCTCCCCTCATCATCCTCATAACAAATCTCAATCGCTGCCCCGCAATCACCCCAGGGGGTCTCCATCTTACACTTGTGCCTCACCCTAACCTCCTGTCTTTGGGACTACTCTCTGCAAAGTAGCCATATTAAAGTACCAATCCGGCAAGCCTTCCTCAGACCATATCACACGAACCCAAGGAGCCATACCGCCATGAGAGGGCTGCATGACAATAGACATCTCTTTGGCACAGCCTTGGCACATCGCCCCCTCACCCAAATGGATATCCGAACCATTGGCTAATGTCATCCTCTCAAGCAAAAAACCATCTGTGAACTTCGCGGCCATCCCTAACCTCCTATATTAGCAAACACTGATACAAGGGGAAAAATAGAAGCGTAGTGCCTGCACCTAATATACATACGAAGGGGTACCGGTCGAAAGAGATTCGCCTTTGGGCAATTCCCGTTGAGAAAAAGGATCGTTTTTGAACCCCACTTGACGTAACTCCCCTAGCCACCGACTCCGGGGTGACACCCACATCTGCCCAATTATACATGTTTAGTGCAAAATAAGCCTGCAATCTTACATACCGACGCTCTAAGTTGTTGTTAATGCTCATTGTTTGACTATACATAATGGGGTATTATGCGCAGTTAAGCCTTTTGTTGTATAGTAGCCTCCGGACATACTTACATCACCCTCCCATCTTCCTAGCATCCTTAACATCCATCAGAAGGTGCCTAACATCCATAGCATCCCTAGGAGTGTATAACATCCTCAGTAATGTATAACATCCCCATGGCATCCCTAACATCCTTAAGGGGGTATAGCATCTTTTCAGGGGTATGATATTAGAGAAGAGAATACACACGCTCTAGCATCCAAAAATGCCTGACTAGGTGTATAACCATGCTACTAATGTATTACTTGTGTGCTTGGCGGGTCAAGGATAATCTACGGGGTCTATAGCATCCTAAGAGTAAGAGAGGGAATCAGGGGTAATTGAGCCTTTCGGGTTTGATAGATTATGTATAATTAAACTATTTTCTCGACGAGGGAAGTGGAGATAAAGGGCAGTTTGATAATCAATATTGAAGATTTCTCTTGATGACTATATGTGGCTTGATTAAACTGCGAACGTGATTACGCTACTACATACCAATAACACATTACCCTTGGCGCTAGGTACTCTCCCGGCATCCGCTGGACAGCGTAATCACAAGCCTAGCGTCAGGGGTATCTTAATGAGGGTATCATGGACACTTACGCAATAGCACAAGAGCACGGCTGGGATTTTGCCTCTGTTCTATCCGGCATGGAATACGACCTTGAAAGGTGTACTACATCTGCAAGAGGAGATCGGAAAGTCCGGGAATACGGCTTGGAGAAACTGGCAAGGGAACTTGTCAGGGTAATAAAGCGTCAAGGTCGCAATTGCACAATGTCCGAAGGTGGAAGAGCAATGCGTAATTTCATCAAGGATAATAACCTTGCATGATGTGCATTGCAACTACATTCCCAACCCAATAACATAATACCTAAAGGATAGAACAATGGAACTTAACTCAACACAAGAAGCCGCCCTAACTGCGGCAGTAAACCAAGATGAGGAAATTCACGCATTGACCCATGACGGGGTAGAGAAGCACAGGGGCACCTATAATGAGTGTTGGATGCATCTCCTAGAGATGCAATCCGCTTCTACTCACCACGCCTTTAAGTACGAAGGCTGGGCAATAACACAAGTAACAGAGAAGAAATAACAATGAAAGCAACCACACCAAGACCTTGGACAGCAAAACGATGTACTCATGGCTGGCATATTGGGCCACAACCTGACGGCGTCTGCACAATCAGGGATAACACAGATGGATCAAACGCCGCTGAGCAAGAAGCCAACGCCCGGCTGATTGCGGCAGCACCGGAGCTACAGGCGGCGGCAGAAGCAGCAATCCGCTATGATGAGTCTATCGCTGGCAGGGCGACAAGGGGAGAGTATGATCTATCTAATAGGGGCGGCGGAATTACAGAAGGCGAAGACCTTGATGCTCTTTACGCAGACTGGATAACTAAAGCCAACGCCGCCCTCGCCAAGGCAACATAATAATCTAATCTAAGAGGTAAAACCATGAAAGCAACACTAGCGACCATAAAGTCATTCATTCGTAATAATCAGGCGGTACTACACATTAAAAGCGTGACCGACCATAACAATATGGTGGACGCCAGGGACCCTTTCAGACCGGCAACCCCAACCTCCACAAGCCTCAGAAACACCCTCGGCATTGCTGGCGCATGGTTCGTGAAAGGGAGTCGAGACTATTTTGAACCGTATCAAGACGACGATTTCCAAGGGTTTATGGTTTTCAATTGCTGCGGATCATTCATTCTGGCAATCCCAATAACCTAGCCAGTACGGTATCCGCCGGGGTTCGACTCCCCGGCTGGCACGAGATAACCAAGAAAGGGGATAAGATGAACTACGTTTACATTCAATCCGAATCAGGGGACTATAGCCTATGGACGGTCGGCTTTTACAGACCTGATGGTAAGTGGGAGCCTGAAAGCGACCATGCCTCAGCCGACGAAGCCGCCGCACGAGTCCATTATCTGAACGGAGGGAGTCCGCCCGTCGTTGATGTAGAGCAGGAGCCATCATGAAACTACCCAAGATAACCAAAGCAGAGGCAGCGGAGCTGACGGCGCAACATACGCCAGACCCACTAAAGCCAAGCCATTACCCATTCAAGTACACGGAGCGATCTAACACCTTTATGCCTAACGGTATGCTAATCACTGCCGACGGACAAATCCTGGTTGATGGGATTAATTCAGGCGAAGTTGGCCACCGGCTCGTAAAATGCGTCAATTTCTGCGAGGGAGGAGATAACTATGAACTGGAAAATATCCTGCTATTAGAATTATTGGCAGCAATCAGAGCAACCAAATAACCAGGAGGACGCCATGGCAAAATACTCACTAGGTACGGGAAGGAGTCGTGATGTTATTACCAAAATCTGTTGGGATTGCCTAGTAAAGGTTGATCCATCAGTAGCGGATATAGACCCATAGTGTACGATCTCCCCGAACCCATACCTACACCCGCCTAAGCCCCTGATCGTTCGCTCTGGGCTACCTGGGCCTTCCTCCTGGCCGGTAGGGTACGGCGGTCAATATACCAGCCGCCATCATCTGCATAAATCATAACGGGAGCGCTGGGTGGACCATAAAGCCACGCTGTTACCGCCTTATCCTTCCGCCGCTCTTTGATATACTCATTGCAATCTCGGCAATACAGGCACCCACCATACGTTTTTATGTCTTTGTGCTGACACTCCCCGGTGCAATCGGGGCAATCAATCCCCAATTCCTCATCGCCACTAGGTGTCATGTGGTCTATCTCACCGCTCCCCCCGCACGTCTGGCAGGTACCCTTGGGCTTACGAGAATGCTGTGGGTAAACAACGCCTAATCTGTCTTGGGCTTCGTAAATCTTTTTGAGTTCGTCGTCGGTGCCCTTTTTGCTGAGGTCCGCAATATGGTCTGGGCCTTCCCAGAGGGTATTGAGTTCGATCATAAGACCATCTACATACCCTATTTTCTCTATGCGCCAATCTTTATCAAGATCATTACTCCCAATACCAAAGGATATTGCCCTCTCAATGAGGCACTTGATCTTCCAGAACAATGCCTCCTTATCCGGGATCAGGTCCAGCAAGTCCTTCAGCGCTTCATCCGGGAACTCCCTGACCATCAGTAGGGCCAAGCGGTCGTAGAGGGCTTCATTGTTTTGAACGCCATATCGTCGAAATATCTCAATCACTTCCTGCTTGCGTTCTGTCATGGCTGCTCCCCTTTTGCCTTCTCGGCCTCTTTGATTATTTTGCTCACATCCCGGTAGCGGCGGTCTGGACGGGTAGGCTTATAGTAATCCTCTAGCCCTCCAAACTCCTCCCCTTTATCCCACGCCGCATTCAGCAGCTTCCGTAGTTCCTTTTCGCTAACTTCCATTGGGGGCCTCCTTTGCTAAAAGCCTTGTTGAGCACAATTTATGCACTGGCCTATGAATAAAAGTGTTACGATAATAGTAATCCACTCCACGTTAGATGAAATTCTTTTAAGCACCCTAATAAATTCTTCGTTCATCCTTATCCTCCTTCGTTAAAACGGCAAATCTGACCCTGGGTCCGGCTCCCAGCCATCACCGAAGTCGTAGTCTGACGGTCCTGGAGCCGCTTCCGAGCTGGGTGGTACTTGAGTGCCACTTTCGCCTTTTGCTTGCTCTATGGGCTTCCCAGGCACCTCTAGCGGCAGATCCAGCGTACCCCCAGTCCACAGGTGCCCGCATTTGTTACAGCGCCGGTCGTTGTACTGTTGCTCAATCATTATGCCCCGGACTCGGATTACCCCATCTGGCCCGCCCGGTGCACCGCACTTAGGGCAGGAGGTGGAGTCGCCAGGGGGACAGGTGTATTCACGGGTCATGGCAGTGTTCTCCCTTCTGGCACCATCCTAAATGATTCTTGGTGTTGCAATTTCCTTTCAGCCATGCAGATAGTGTCATTATGACCAGGGCCGTGGCAGACCAGTAATATTTCTTCTATTTGATAGCCTCGTGTGCGACCCATTCCCATGCTGTCCCATCCGAAATATAGAAAGACTCCACCAACTTCCAGTAAGTCATGGATAATTTCTTTTTCTCGAACCCATGAACAAGTTCGTTGTGCATCTTCCTGTTTCATCTTGAGGCCAATCCCATTATAACATTCTTTTACCTGTCGTGGCGAATATGGCGGATCGAAGATTATAAGGTCGGCCAATACGCCGGAATCATCCAATCCCCTCAAAAAGTCCAGGGAATCTACGTGGCTACTGGCCAGCGTATCGGGATTTAGGTCATTCGTATAGGTTGCCCTGGTAAAATCTCGCGCAAAAGGGTCAATGCTAACAGTAGATGCCCGCAAATATTTGTCTATAAAAACCGCAATAGGCGGGATAGAAAAAGTCTCATGTGAGGGCATTGCCCACTCTCTGCTAAATTTCATTCCATCGGCTCCACTCACGCATCGTCAGCCTCCTCGGGTAAGGGCCATTCATCCTTCTTTGCTGCCAGCCAAGCCTCGCAGATTGCACGAGGAAGCGACTCATTAATATGCTGCCCGCTTACTTTCATCCCATCTGACATTGAAACCCGCCACGACCCAGCCTCAAATTCAATTGTTGCGCAGTCAATAGAATGACAATCCCCCCTGCCGTCATCAATCAATTTCATCGCATCCGAAATGCCTTGATCCCAGTAAGGGATATGATCAATTAATTGCTCGCCATCCCAATAGGCGAGTTCCTCACCACCGATGCCAACTGCTCTGCGAATCTCCCAGCCGTTCTCTTTGGCTATTATCTCCGCAATCGCCATCCGAAGCTTGTTTTTGTCCATCCTAAACTTGTCATCACGCATCGTTATCCTCCTCGTCTTCCCACCGTCGGGCGGTTAGCCAGCCTAAAATGGGATTTGTTCTTCAGTTTTGTCCTGATCCCGGTAGCCCTGATTCCGGGTGTAGACCATCTTGTCAGCCGCAAGGGGGCAATTCAGGCCGGAATCCCTGGCATAGTCCTGAATCTCCTGCGTTGGCCTTGCCGGACGCCATTTGCTCATGTGCCCAATATCATCACCCTGGTTACAGTCACACCGGCCAGCGGTGTAGGTGCTCCACAGTCCATTCCTCTCCTGAATACCCAGGATATAACCAGCAGTGCAGTAAAAGCAGTCTGAACCAGGGCTGACGTTCGACATTGCCTCCTGGCGCTTCTCTTGCGCCCGCTCATTTGCGAACTGCCCCAGCAGAGATCTTAGCGTTGCAATATTGGGGCGAATCTTACGGCCACCTTCTGAGGTGGGATGGTTCGACGAATCCAATACCTTTGCCAATATCTCCGTGCTCCTAATCTCGTCGGCAAAGACAGTGAGGTTATTAAGGGCGTCGCTATTCTCTTTTACGTCGTAATCAAGGCAGAACTTTTGTATAATTAATTGCCTACTCATCGTATGTCTTCCCTTCGAGTGATTCTGCTATGGCTTCGTCAAGGGTTTGAGTTTTTGGTATTTCATCTTTCCAGCGC
>LAZR01002309.1_pt1 | contig 11193 bp, 14 predicted proteins | sample 329461 | NCBI WGS metagenome assembly LAZR01 (sample SAMN03002196, study PRJNA259156) | marine sediment metagenome | biome: sea floor; feature: Hydrothermal impacted sediments; material: marine sediment; isolation source: Loki non-amplified sample from Loki's castle hydrothermal vent sediment ...
GAGTCGGAGGCCCATGTGAAGCGCCTCGAAGCCGAGGCGACGCAAACCAAGACGAACTCACAGCCTGCCCCGACAACGGTGGCAGGCGCGGGGGGCGGCGGAACGGGGGCGAAGCCGGACGACGTGCTGCGTTCCCCGAGCGCGACGCCCGCAGAGAAAGAAGAAGCATTCAAGGCCAAGCATGGGGTAGACATCAACAAGCTTGTGCCTAGCAGATAAGGGAGTACGTCAAACATGAACCCGCTACTGACAATGCTGCTGACGATGGCCACCAGGCCGTTCGTCGCAGTGTCAAAGCCTATTCTAGAAGCCTGGCAGCGCCACCAAGCACGCGAGAAGCGGCTGCGCTTGCTCGTAAGGATGCACCCTATCGCTGGTGGTGCAGACGGCTACACGGGCACGGATTCGCTTGCAGACAGCCTAGAAACCATCATCGACTCTGCGCGTATCCGGCGTGAGTATCCTGCCGTGACGCCGACGCTGGCTGAGCGGCACGACCTAGACGATAACACTGGGCTGAGTTGGAACGAGATCGAGGTGAGCCGCCTCACTGCGCAGGGGGGCATCACCGAGAGCACCATCCTGGATAACCCCCAGGAATGGGCGGACATCATGCGCACCATTACGCCGACGATCAGCGGTATCACCACGTTCATCTCTCGCCGTTCAACGCACCGCTTGAGCACCAAGACGCTGGCTCAGTTGGGCTCCGGCATGATGGACGCCATCGAGCGGAAGCGCGATCTGGATGGACTTGCCACCCTGGACGGGGCCACGAACTCCAACCCCGGCGCGGGCGCGGCGTTCACTTCCGGTGTCATCTCTGCGGACGTATCAAATATCCAGGGCAACACGACTGAGGGCGCGACCGGCGCGATCTCTTCGGTGCTGCAACCCTTCCAGATCAAGGACTTGCAAGACGAGCTAACGGCTGCCATCGGCACATACCCGATCCCCGCCGGCCTCACGGAGCAGATCTATCGGCGTGGTTTCAAGGGCTCCGTCTATGAGTCGGAAATCTACACCGATGGCAACATCGTGATTGACAGCTCTGACGACGCCAAGGGCGCGACCTTCGCCAGGATGGGCTTCCTCTACATCCAGGGGATGGACCTCATCACCTACGACAAGGAGGTAGCGGAGCGCGGCGGCGGTGGGAGGCAGAAGTGGATCTACGACGAGTACGCATTCGGAGAGCGGCTGTCGAATTCCACATCTGTGTTCATCCGGGAGGACTACTCGGACGCCCTAGCGCCGACCACCTAGACCATGACGAAGATTGCGGTTCAGCGGAGGCAGGCCAGGAGGGTGAGGGTAAAGCCCAGCACAAAGCGGGTGCATATCCCCATCCGTCCGGTCGGTCCGAACGTCCGCAACTTCCACGAGAAAGTAGATTCCTGCGTCGTAAGGCGCGGGCCGTTGGGGTGGGGCTGGCATGAGTGCCCGTACCACCTGATCTACATCGAAGAACAAGCGGCTTAGTTTCCGCAGAAAGGGAGAGAAATGGCTGATCTACAAAGAGGACGTGTCAACTGGATCGAGGATTTCACGGCACCGTTCGACTCGACTGACACTATCGTCGGGCGCTGCAATTTCCTCGTAACTGGCGGAACTCTAACGTCTTCGGGGGTTAACGGCGGTGGAGCCGAGATGGTGACGAGTACGGGAGAGGGCGATTATGCGGTGGTCTATGGGCCACTGGCATTTGAGCCGGATGAGTGTACAGTGGCGATGATGCAGGCTCGGCTACGAATATCCCCCGTTGCTTCGGCATCCATGTTCATCGGTTTCACGGATGCCATCAGCGACACGGTGCTAATCGAGGACGAGGATGGCACCTTAGAGTCAGACCCGACAGACGCCTTCGGCGTGATGCTGGAAGGCGAGCAGGACGGGACGTATCAAACCGTTGGTGTCCAAAACGGTACCGACGCCACCCAGGTAGCCATCGGCGTAGGCACCGATGATGTGACAGTTCCAGACGAAACGAATAACAACTTCCACACCATCAAGATCGAGGGCGCGGCGGCTGATAGCGGCACGATGCGTGTGTACCTGAGCGATGGTAATGGGTTCATGGGGTTGGTGGCCACGCGCACCGCGTACTTCCGCTCCAGCATCGTCTACGCGCCCGTAGTGTCACTCGATGGGCGGGCTACAGCGGTTACTGTCCGGCTTGCAGAGCTTGGGTGGGATGGAAACAAGGGTTCCTCCTTCGACTAGCACGGTTGTCGATACCGTGGTGGAGAAGGAAGAGGATAGAGAGAAGCATTGGGAACGCGTCAAGCAGAACGAAGAGAGGCTGAGGGCGCAACGCCGGTTGGTGGAGCGCGCGACGGGGCATCGCTTCTATCAAAGATAGTGCCCTACACGCCTACTGTGTTGCTCTCGGAGCCAGCGTACTCGCTGATCGAGACCGACATGACGCCGTACCGGGCTTCTCTCGGAGGCAAGCGCTTTAAGCCCGACACCTGGAGGGGCCTGCACCGCTACCAGATCGTCGGGGTGAACCGGGACGGAAGGATCGCTCTTTGGATGCACGACCTGGGGCCAGCCGAGAACTTCGAGTTCGGCCCCCTGCAAGTGCTGAGCCTGTGGGAAGAAACGGTCGAGTGGGTGCAGGACAAGGCCGCAGAGATCCGTGTGGAATGCGCGGCCGAGGCCCGCAGGTTCATCCAGGGACGTCAACAGGAACTGAAGGAGCGGTGGCCGGAGATGGCCTATCGGCAGGCTGAGTTGTTGAGGCTGAATCTAGCCAATCGCAGCGTCTTCGGCCCCGCTCTGAAGGTTGAGCGTAATGCCTTCGTGCGAAAGGACAAAGCCCAATGACCATGCCGCCACTGTCACCCACTGCAGATGCCGTTGTGAGAAAGGCCGAGGAAGAGGCTCACGTCGAGGCTGAATTAGAGCAGGCCCGCGAGCAAGAGGGCTACCGTGAGCCGGTACCTGTCGAGCAACTGCGAGAGGAGATGAAGAGTGAGGGTGTGAAGTTGGGTGGCGTGACATCCTCAGCGGAGATGCTGACCATCTACAACAGGTACGATGGCGTTCCCAGCCAGATTACGACTGACCAAGCGCGTCAGCGGCTGAGCGTGCGGTTCGATCCGAGCCACCCGTGGGCCGGCCAGCTCGTCTGGACTACGAAGCCGGTGGAAGGCCGCGAGATGGGCACGCTGCTCTGTCCGCTGAACCCAGACAGCGCTGAGCGGGGGTACCTCGATGGTCTGCGGTTCAACGCGATCATCTGCCGCAAGCACAACATGAAGACCGCCTACGACGTGGACATGCACTTTGAGCATAAGCACAAGACCATCTTCAAGGCGGTAGAGAAGGACAAGGACCGGCAGATGAAGGAACAGCAGATGGCGCTCATGCGCGAGCAGACCGCGGCCATGAACCGCATGGCAGCTGCGCAGGGTGACAACGGCCAGGCGCCGGAGCCTGCCGCTGCGCCTGTACCTACGGCTGTCGCGCCGAGTCGAGAGCCTTGCGGCCTCGTGGGCGACGACCTACTAGCCTGCCCCTTTGTTCCGCCGGAGGAGAAGGACTACGAGTTGTCGATGCAGGCGCATCGGCGACACCAGCACCAAGGGGTGACGGCCTAACGAAGCCGCCCCTATCAGTTGCGGCACTAGCCGCTAGGGAGGACCATAATGGCAATTTCAACTAGGCATCGAGGGTGGCGGTGGGACGGCCCGAACACCCGACTAACGAGCCTTATCAATGGCGTTGAGGCGTTTCGCATGGAGGCGTCCAACCCATACCTCCAAGTTATCCAGTCGTACGCCGCCACGACTGGGGCTCTCGCCTCCATGCTCATCCAGCAGACCATGACCGTGGCCTCGACATCGAACACGGTGGAGGCGTTACAGGTGAAGCTGATCGCCAACGCCAAGACCGGGGCTTGGGCGAATACCATCTTTGCCCAGATGGACTTTGGCGCGAGCGGACTGGCTCACGGCTCGGCCTCCGCGGTCTGCGCAGAGATTTCGCTGCCGGGCGCGTCGGTCGTGCGCGGCACGTACTACGCGTGGCAGACGGAGATCGAGTGTCCCGCTAGCTGCGCCATGAACGGGAACCCCATTGCGGTCATGTCCGTGAGCGTTTGGGGCGACAACAAGACGCAGTTCGATGACGTGGGCCTGCTGTTCGACATCAGCGGCGTCACAAGCGGTTCCGGCAAGTTCTGGTACGACAACACCTCGAACGCAGTCGATGAGTTTCTCAAAGTTCGGACGCCGAGTGGCATCCGGTACATCGGCCTAAGCGACAGCGATTCGGTCTGGAGCTAGCGATGGCACTCGCGCTGACGCCGCTTATACGCGACCCGGACAGCAGGGTGTTCGTCCACTGCTACGACGAAGGCGATGGCAGCTTGGCTGCCGGGCAGCGCATCCGCATTCAGGCAGGCTCCGCTGGTAGCCCTGTGACGCTACTGGACGAGACGGTGCCGGCCGGGAAGAAGTGGACCAACATCCAGCTCCAGTTTCAGGCAGAGGAGAGCGACGCATGAAGGTACGCAACGGAACGATCTTCGACGCTAACGAGCCACTGGTGACGCTGCTCAAGATGGCGTGGCCCGTGAAGGTCAGCTACGGGCTGGTCAAGCTCTCGTCCAAGCTGAGCGACCAGTGGCAGGTGATCGAGGATGTCCGGCGCGGCCTGGTGCAGAAGCACGGCTCCGAGAACGGCAATGGCGAGTTCGGCATCGAGGCGGGCACCGAAGCGTATGACAAGTTCAAGGCCGAGTACGACGAACTGATGAACCAAGAGGTGGAACTGGTCTTCGAGAGGGTGGCGCTGCCATCGGAGGCTGACGGGAAGCCCATCTTGGTAGAACCGCTCACGCTGATGTTTCTCGAAGAGTTCGTGGACATCGAGTGAGAGAAAGGAAATAACATGTCTTGTCCAAATCACCCTGCACAGACGGAGGGCGACAAGTGCCCGAAGTGCGGCAGCAAGATCGAGAAGGCGAAGAAGCTCCCGAAGGCGAAAGGGAAGTAGGCGATGGCTAAGGCATTCGCCGTACAGCCCACTGTTAGTGCGGCAGACGCGACGCTGAAGAGTAAAGCGGGCTACATCCACTGGATCACGATCTCAAACACCCATGCTACCGAGGCGGCGGAGGTGGAACTGGCGGATGGCGCAACGGATCGCTGGGCGGCGGTAGTGGAGGCCATCGACTTCAAACTGCTGCCATTCCACGCGAACTTTGACCCGCCCATTCGCTGCGATACGAGCATCATCATCGACATCACGAACGGCACCGTGAAGGCCGTAGTGGGCTGGTCGTAGGAGGCTGACATGCCAAAGGTAGGAACAGGGAAGGCTGCTAAGCACTATCCGTACACCCCCAAAGGTCGCGCTGCGGCCAAAGCTGCGGCAAAGCGCACCGGCAAGAAGGTAACGCACGGCAAGACGCGCAAGTAGATGCCAAGCGTAACACTCCAGAACATCAAGCTGGACGTCCTGCGTGCCTTCCAGCACGAGGACGAAGGCGTGGTGGGCCTGCCTATGCCGAACACGGCAACTGGCGGTTCTACTACTACGGTTGTCAGCGCGGCGCTGAAGCGCGGCACGCTAGTCGCCAGCCACTTCCAGGGGCGGAACGTGGAGAACCTGACAAACGGGGATTCTAGTTGGGCCACGGACGACGGCTGGGATCTCACTGACACGCTCACTGTGAGCCCTGCGATCACGGCGTTCGCGAACGCGGACAGCTTCATCATCTGGCCGCGTGGCCTGGGGCAGACCATCGTGGAGGACGAGATCAAGAACGTCCTACGCCACACGGACGGCCCCTATCTCTGGGTGCCAAGCATGGTGCATGACTCGAACCTTGAGGGCACGGATGTCAGTACAGACTGGCCGGATGTGAACAGTCCGAACGGTTCCGCGTTTGTGACTACCGCGGCGTTTGTGCTGCTGGGCGAGCAGGCGCTCCAAATGAGTGCCGACGCCGATCGGGGTATCCGGAGCCAGGTCTTCTATGTCACTGAGAACGAACAATTGCTGGTCTCCGTCACAGGTAGCGTAACGTCCTCATCTGGCGTCACAGTGGTGCTCTACAACGAGACGGCGAGCGAAACCATCAAGAGCGTGCCGGTTAATGAGATTGCGTTCACCGAGGTGCGATTCACCGAGACCGTGCCTGCCGACATGGAGCAGGCGAGCCTACGCTTCATGGGGGCCGCTGCGACCGCGAACGTCTACATCTCCCCACCCGTGGTGGTGCAGTCCATGTCAGGCCGCTCCTACGCGGCCCCAGACTGGCTCACTGACAAGGGTATGGTGCGCGAGGCGTACTACGTCCCGCCGGGCGCCGCGAGCGAGCTGAGCGACACCTACATCGCCGGCGGCGAGCGCTGGCCGCGAGCGCCGAAGCCGGACTTCATCATCGCGCCGCGCTTTGTGACGCCCAATCGCATTCAGTTCAAGGCCAGCAGTCTCGGACCGCTGGGCCTTCATTGCCTCCGCCCATTCGCCACCATGAGCGCGAACACCGATACCACCAACTGCGACCGGGAGTACCTGGTGAGCAAGGTGGTGGCCAACATCAAGCGCAAGCGCGGCGAGTCGAAGCACCGCCAGTTCAAGGACGACGGCGCGGGCTGGGCTGGTGACGCACGGAACGCGGCCGCTATCGCTAGGGCCCGGGGCTACGGCAAGCGCGAGATGCCGATCGTGGCGAACCCAGAGGTGGTGGGGTGACGTGTGGCGACTGAGCTTATCACCATCGATGACGTCGAGTACCCGCTTGACGCGGGCGCCCCGTCCGCATGGCAGACTGCCGAGCAGGGCGAGGTGGTGCGCTGGTCCCGCGACTTCGGCTTCCTGGGCGGGATGGGCGCGTACGATGCCCGCCGTGGCGATGACTACCTGTTCTGCAACGGCCTAGACGCTACAGCCTCTCCTTATCTGCGGATGCCGCCGAAACGCGTCGCCCTGGCTGCGAGCGGCCTAGGTATCAACGGGCGCCACGCTGTCTACATTATCCGAGCGAAGTCTGATGAGAACTGGATATATGTGCTCAATGGCCGATATGCCCACAAGTTTCGCGAGGATGGCACTGCTGCTCGTGAGTCGCTGAAGGACTTCGGCGCTACGGCTGTTTGTGGCAAGCCGGCATTGTTCGATGACGATGGTGACGGTGCGGGCACATGGTATGTCCCTCTGGGCGGCGCGGTCTTTGCCGTAAAGCTGACCACGATAACTAACGAGAGTGGTGGGGCGGATACTTGGACTAATGCTGGTGCGAACTACTATGCGTTGCACTACGCGGTCGTGAACCATGCCGGTACGACCAAGCTGGCCGTAGCGGGTGGCCCGGACTACACAGCCCAACTGCCGCCGGGGAATAAGGTGGGCTACTCTGCTGACGGATCCAAGCCTCCCAGCAGCTTCGAGGCGAACGACGGCAGCATCCCGATTAGCGACCTCATTGGTGGGGCCGAAGTTACCGTTATTGACGCTACGGGCGTCTTTCGCATGGACGAGGATGGCTACGTTGTACCGGTCATGGGCTTCGTAGGTAAGCACCCAGACATTTCGGCGTTCCCAGGTGCTAACAGTTTCCAGCACGGCCCTTACCTATACTGGCCCCATGTCTCCGGCCTCTGGCGCATCCTGGGCAACAGCGCGAAGCCCATCGGGCCGGACGCCGATCCGCAATGGGTGAACCGAACCCTGGACAGCTTCACGCCGCTACAGCAGGGTGATAGCGCCGAAATCATGTGGAGTTCAGTGGTGGCGTATGGCGAGTGGCTGTACGCGACCTACGGGCGCAGCCTGTTCATGGGGCGACTGAACGAAGATGGCACTGTGCAGTGGCATGGCGTTATCTACCAATCGGCAGCCAGCACCGATCTGCGCTGCGCCCTTACGGAAGGCCCGGTCCTCTGGCTTACCGAGGGGGGCTCAACGGTGAGGGTGTACCGCTACGCTCTGGACACAGACGGCTCCATGCGCTCCATCGGTGGCAATCGGGGCGAGGCCAGCACCTCCTACCAGTTCTGGGGCGGCCGCGTCACCGGCTCCCCGGGCATCGCCTACAAAATCAAGCAATGGCGTAAGATAGGCGTCGAACTGGAGGGCGACGTGGACGCCACGGTTCCCGTCCAGCTCGCCGCCCACCTAGACGATGCCGCCAGTTCCACGAACGTGGGGGCTGTCATCACCAGCAGCGGGGCCACGGAGCGATCCTGGACGGTTGGTACGACGGACACAGCCCGCTTCATCATCCCGACACTGAAGATCGCAACGACCGCCGGCCACACCACTGGGGATTGGCGCTGCGCTCGCATGTGGGCGGAAGGCGTCACTGCATACACCTACGCGGCTCGCATCAACCTACGGAAGGGCGCGGCGGGCATTGGTGACTGGAAGGGCAAGCTGAAGAAGCTGAACGATCTAAGTGGGGGTGCTGCTGTTGAGATCATCCCGCCGGAGAAGAACGCGAGCTTTACCGGCTACGTGCGGCGGGTGCAGGAGGAGCACCAGGAGAAGGGCGGCTACGTCGTGATCGTCTTCCTGGAGAGGTGGGACTGGGATGGAGCTTAACGACGCTGAGTACCGTCGCTTCAAGGAGATGGAACGAGACGTTCCGCGCCTCTGGACCATGTTCCCCAAGAACGCCCGATCGTCCACATTCAGGGGCCACATACACAGCGTTAGCGAAAGTAGTGGCGATCATACCCACGCGCGGATCATTGATGCCGATACCGACACCTACGTCTGGGTCGAGAAGACTGCGGACGAGGACATTATCCACTTCGTCGCTGCTGGTCAGGAGCTAATGACCATTGGCCACGATGGTGCGGTGGACATCTCCCACACCGCTGCTGCGCCGGGTGAGCACGCACTAGAACTGATTGTTGACGCTGCCGGAAAAGGTAATGTCCACGCACAAGATATCGTCTTGACTACAGGGGCGATAGGCGCGGGTGATGACGAAGAGGCCATCCTCGTAAACATTGACGAATCGGCTGCTGGGGGCGGAAATGTTGTCGCGCTAGAGGTGCTGGCCACAGAGGGGGGCGCCGATGTTCATGCGGTTGAGGCCGGTGTTCTCATAGGGCCTATTCTCCAGTTCTCAGGTACGTTCATGGACATGGACGTGGCGCTGGTCAAGGCCGTTGACCGGCTGACGGAGTTCATCACGTCCGACCCTGGTGGGGGCAACAATATCGTGTTCTTCGTCGCGAACAGTGACACCATCACCATAGGGGACGCAGGCCAGTTCTTTGAGATTGAGTTTCTCCTAGCTACCGTAGCAAGCAAGGATGTCAAGCCGACGTTTGAATACTCTAAGGCGGGCGGGCTGTGGGAACCGTTCTCCCCCGCGGACGGCACGAACGGAATGCAAAACACCGGAGTGATCGCCTGGGAAGCGGACGATGTAGTCAGCCCGGCCTGGGCCGTGCATAGCGGCAACTACCGCATCCGTATCACCCGCACCAAGGGGGGTAGCATCACCTCGCCCATCGAGGACAAGGTGCAGATTGCGGACGTTATAGTGTACGAGTGGGCCAAAGACGGCACTCTGAACATTCTCAAACTAGGTCTAGGGACTGCTGCTCCCAGAAAAGACCTTCACATAGAAACAACTGTGCCGACAATCAGGTTGTCGGCTTCTGATGCTGCGACCGACCTAGAGGTGGCTACTCTCATAGAGTTTTACCGTGGAAATAACGTAAACAGGGTCGGTTACCTTGCCATGGATAGTTGGGCTAACGACATCCTGGCGCTTGCTACCGATTACCCGGACGGAGAGCTTAGGCTCAGGACGGGTAGTGCCGTAGATAGGTTGACGATTGACAAGGACGGCAACGTGGGCATCGGCCTTGTTAACCCCGGCTCCCTGCTTGAGATTGCGGGAACACTGCGTGTGCAGGGAAACGCCACGTTTGACGGCACAATAACTACGGACAGCATTTGGGAGCGCACCCCTACGGCGGGTATCACCCTGCCCCACGGGGCGCTGTGGCTCGGCGTCACTGACAATATGCCAGGGCACCTCCACCTGTTCGGTGCTGGCACCGGTCAGTCCCAGGGGGGTACCATCTTCCTCTACACGTCCGCTGACCACGACGCCGCGATTCAGTCTTGGCGAGTGGATGCCTGGGAAGACGACCTCCGGTTCCGTGCTGGTACGACAGAGAAGGCGCGGCTCACATTCGAGGGCCTGTTCCTGATAGACACCGTAAGTGAGCTAACTCCTGACGCCGGTGTTACTATTGAGAGTGTTCTCATAAAGGATGGGGCGGTAGACGGCATAGATATATCAGACCACGGCTCCAACGCAGATACGCACCACGCGGAGAAGCATAGTCGGGACAAGCACCAACTCTTTGGGAGTTGGAAGGCTCTTTACACAGACGCCGTTGGGGATGAGCAGGTACTAGCGTTGGGGGCGGCGGGTACCGTCATGCGGGCTGCTGGCACTGCGTCACCTCCTACTATGGAGAAGTTGGCTCATAGTGATTTATCTACTGCCCCCGCAGATGCTCACCACGCTGAGACCCACACTCATACGCCCTTCTTATTCACCATCCCGTTAGGTAGCGCCGAAGATGGCTCTCCCGTCACGCCATAGAAAGGACATAATAGATGGCTAACGCACTATTCGACCAAGGAAGAGAGGACTTCCTAGCCGGGACTCTCGACTGGGATGCGAACGAGTTTCGCGTCGCTCTGGTTGACGACACGGACGTAACGTTCGACCTCGCCGTCAACGACTTCTGGGACGATCTCGTAGCGGGGCTGGTTCACGCCAACGCGGAGTCGGATGCGCTAGGCAGCAAGACTACCACCGCTGGCGTTGCGGACGCCGCTGACAAAACGTGGTCAACCGTCACAGGAGATGCGGCAGACTATGTGATTTGCTTCAAAGAAACCGGCGTCGACGCGACGTCGAACCTGGTCTTTGCGCTGGACTCAGCGACGACTGGCATTCCCGTCACGCCGAATGGTGGAAACATCACCATTACGTTTGACTCAGGGGCAAATAAAATCTTCAAGTTGTAATATGCTGTACGTTGCTTTGGGGGCATCTATCGCGTACACTGTGCCACTTGTACGTGCGGAAAGGAGATTGCATGACGAACGTACGTGTTCACCAAGAAGGTCCGGAGGTTCTGCTCGTTATCGACGGGCGGGCGCTCCAGATGCCGTGGAACGTCGCGCTCGACGTTT
>LAZR01002310.1_pt1 | contig 11193 bp, 9 predicted proteins | sample 329461 | NCBI WGS metagenome assembly LAZR01 (sample SAMN03002196, study PRJNA259156) | marine sediment metagenome | biome: sea floor; feature: Hydrothermal impacted sediments; material: marine sediment; isolation source: Loki non-amplified sample from Loki's castle hydrothermal vent sediment ...
CCTTGGCGGTTCAAAGGGCTGGACTAAAGTTTAAGATATTCCCAAAGACAAATAAAATCTACACAGTTATATCTCACAAGAGATTACATAGATTTGTTAAGCACAGGAAAGAAGTTAAAGACAGTAGATGTTCACTTATGGAAATGGCAATTGCGGATCATGATGGGAGTGTCATTTTTCATCGTAGTAGTGGGCTGGGTAGACGAGCTTCTGGGTCAATTAATAAACCAACGGGACATCTATGGGTGCATAGATGGTGTCTTTTTGAAGAAGACATCAAAGTGCCATGTATGACATTAGATGGATGGTGCCAACAAAATGATATAGAACACATAGATTTAATATGGGCAGATGTTAATGGCGCGGAAGCTAAAATGCTTGCTGGTGCTCAAGAAACATTAAAACACACGAGATATCTATATACCGAGTTTCAAACGGGTGGTCCAGAAATTTATGCGGGTGGTGTAAATAGGGGACAACTCAAGAGGCTACTTCCTAGTTTTAGAGATGCTTGGACGCATAAGAATAACATATTGTTTATCAATAAGGAGCTAAATGATGTTTAAATACTTAACACCGAACATATGGGGTGGTAAACAAGGTGATTCTCCCGGAATTGGACATGAGTTTCGATTATGGCTAACTGGATATAATATAGCCGAATACTATGGTCTAGAATTTGTACATGCACCTTTTATTGGTGATCACGTAGAACCGCCCGAAAATTGGATGAAGGTGGGAAGAGTAGATGTTCCGGTTTGTAAGTGGGAATCATTTTTGAATTTTGGACAGGGAGAATTACAGCGCACTGACTTACCCGACGATATTCGTGTAGTTGATTTGCCAAAAATAACGTGTCACCATCCGGTAGATGACCAACAGTTTTCTCGTGTTATCAACAAGTATAAGGATTGTGACGAACCCATATTGTTCAAGTGTCCTTTTAATCAATTCTTGTCGATGCGGTGGAATATATATCGTGCCAATAGGTTTAAGGCAAAATATTGGTCTAGTCGTCAACAAGATCCTGTTACTACTTCATTTGCAGATGATTGTATGAATGTTGCAGTTCATATTCGTAGATGCGATGTAACTCCACAACGATACCCTACTCGTTTTGTACCCAATTCGTATTATAGAAAAGTGATATTACAAATCCTAGATACATACCCGGACGCACAAATTCACGTCTACTCCGATGCTGCTAGTATGGATGAATTTCCAGAACTCACATCTTTGCCCAACATGACTTTTAATCTCCGCACAGACATATTTCAAACTTTTCATTCTATAGTATCAGCAGATATTTATGTCACATGTGTCGGTTCGTGGACAATCTTAACGTCGCTTTTGTCTAAGGGAGTAAAAATTACTAGGGCGTGGAATGCGGCTTGGAATAATTTTCCAACCAATCTCAACAATATTGTTCCAGCAACAGCTAGTGGGGATTTTGATATTAGTCGTTTGAAGAAAGAGCTAAGATCGTAAAAGCAACTAAAATAGATTTAAGCTAAAATATTTGTCATAAAAAAATTGACAAAACGCCAAATGGATGGTATACTAAAGCATGACAGAAATACAATTTACAAAATGTAAATGTTGCGTAGTTCCAGGCAAGTTTGACATTGAAAATATTCCCCTGGATTGTGAGGCTACGTGGAAATTGATCTCCGGTGGTCATACTGTCGGTGTCTTTCAGATAGAAAAGAAACTCGGACAGGACTGGGCCAGGAAGGTGAAGCCAGACAATATGGAGGAATTGGCAGCATTAGTTAGTCTTCTTCGTCCTGGACCATTATATTCAGAAATGTCGCAGCGATATGTAGATATAAAATCAGGCAAAAAGGAAATGGAATTTCTTCATCCAAGCTTGAAACCAATTTTAGAAGTTACCCAAGGACAAATGGTATACCAAGAGCAAGCCTTAAAAATAGCAGTTGAAATTGCCGGTTTTAATCCTGAAGAAGCTGATTCACTAAGAAAAAGTATCGGCAAGAAGGATGTAAAATTAATGGCTGAATTAAAACATAAGTTTATTAGTGGTGCAAAGAAAAAAGGATTGGTGGAGCCACAGATTGCAGAAGAGATATTCAGTTGGATTGAAGAGTGTCAAAGGTATCAATTTAATAAATCGCACGCCGTTTCTTACGCAATGGTAGGTTACAAAACAGCCTGGATGAAATGTCATTTTCCACACGAATTTTTTACTAGCTGGTTGACTTATTCTCACTACAAGTCAAACCCCAAAGAAGAAATCTATGGGCTTGTTCAAGATGCTAGATTATTTAACGTACCGATTCTATCACCAGATATCAGGCGTTGTAATATCCATTTCAAAATAGTAGAAACTCCGACAAAATCTGTCGCCTTCGGCTTGGCACACATTAGGAGCGTGGGGCAGTCGGCTATCAAAAAAATAGTAGATTCTGCGTCTGGCTCATTGGATACTTGGCATGATTTTTTAACATCTGTGCCTAATTTTCACCGCAACGTCGGCATAGCTTTAATTAAGGCTGGTGCTTGTGATTGTTATGGGCTGTCTAGGAGTCAAATGATCCATGAACTTGAGGTGATTTTGGGGGCCACCATCATAAATGATGAGGGTAATAAAAAAGAAATAAAAGGATTAACCAAGAGGGAACGAGAATGGTTATTTGAACAGTGTTCAGACACGAAAAATATGGCAGATATCCTTTCAGAGATGTCACAGGATCCCCAGGAGAAGCCCCTGCGGCTCTCACAGATGAAAAAACCACAACTGGTGGGACTTGGATGCTCTTTGTCAGAAACAATGCCTGAGAAAGCCCCTGATGAGATTAGTAAATTAACAAAACCTAAATTAATAGATTTAATCATGGGGTATGGGTATCAAGACCCGTCGAGTAAGACGATTTCAATCACAGAGAAACGCAGGGCAATCTTGGCTGAAAAAGCTGTTTTGATAGACAAGCAACTGGAAGATACCAATACCAGCAAGGCTATGGCAGAAAAGCACTTTTTGGGTATAGCTCTGTCATGTTCGCCAGCGGATGACGCAGAGACAGATTTGGCCACACACACATGCTTAGATGTGGCTAGAGCCATGAATGAAGAAAGCATTACGGTATGTGCTATTGTAGACAGGGTTACACACACAAAAACCAAGAGGGGCAAAAATCCCGGACAATCAATGTGCTTTCTCACCATTTCAGACTCAACATATAGTACTGATGCTGTGGTATTTCCACAAGCTTATGCAAAAAACAAGGGTTTTTGCCATAAAGACTCAATAGTCCTAATATATGGTAAAAAACAAAATAGGTCATTTATAGTTTCAGAAATTCAGAAATTAATTTGACAAACCAGATAATGTATTGTACAATATAGTGTGATGTAGAAGTTGAAATCTTTAAGAGAAAGGGAAGTGTTATGGGAGCTTTGAATGTATTTGGTGTCGGCGTTGCTACGGCAGATCCAGAGTTGCGAGTTGTTGGTGACAAAAAGACACCATTGGCGACTGTTAATTTGGCTTTTAATAGGTCGTACAAAAAGGGTGACGGATTTGAGAAGGAGGCGTCATTCCTGAAGGTTTCTGTGTGGGGCAATCAAGCAGAGCGTTTTGCAGAATTGGTTGCTAAGGGTAAGCCGGTTTTTGTAAGTGGGTATGTGCGTCAAGAAAACTGGACTTCCGAAGAAGGACAGAAGCGGTCTGCTATTACATTAGTTCTTAAGGAATGGCAGCTTGTCGAAAAGTTCACTAACGGTAGCGGTAAGAATACCAGTGAATCAACGACAAATAAGGCCCAAGCCCCTGCGCCAGAACCCGTTGAAGCCAATGCCAGTGGTGGCGAAGATGTTCCGTTCTAAAGAGGATAAACGCCTGGAAAAATTCATTATCAGTATGGCAACTAGAGCCGCTCGTGTTTATTCTAGTAGATGTCAGGATGTGGATGATTATATCCAAGAAGGGTATGTGGCTTTACTAGAAGCTAAAAAACAGTGGCTTAAGCATCAAAACGGTTCTTTTTTACCATATGCTTTTGTAGCCATTGCAAGACGCATAAGGACATGTGCTATTGAATCTACGTGCGTGTGCTCTGCACCGTATAGGGTTAAGCTATTGTTGTTGAAGATACGTGCAAGATTTAATTCCGGGTGGTCCATAGATGAATTGATGGAGCAACTCCAAATTACCACAGAGGAGAGGATATTGTTAAGGCCGTTGTTAGAAATACCTCTTTCAATGGAGATGTTCCATGAAATTCCAGATTCTTCTGAGATACCATACAATGTCGTAGAGGATTTATTGCAAAGTAACTTCCTGTCAGATGGTGAATTTCTATTATTGATTGATAAAATACAGGACGCATTAGATTCGTCTGACACTAATGCGTATAGAAAACTATCTGTGGTGCAAAGTAAATTGACTAAATGTGGATATGGGGGCGGGGATTGATTAAACAAAAAGAAATTGCAAAAATTTTTAATGTAAGTAGATCTACTATCACACTTATTCATAATAAAAAAACATGGAGACATGTTGGTGAATAAAAGAAAAATATTATTTATCGGAGAAAGTTCATTTCTGGCAACCGGATTCGCCGTCTACTGGAACGAAGTAATTAAACGCCTACATGAAACCGGGGATTTTTCAATAGCAGAATTGGGTTCGTACGCGAGTGACGGCGATCCCCAAATACAATCTGTTCCATGGAAATTTTATCCTGTCCAACCACACCCCAATGATCAAAGAGCACAACAAATTTTCAGATCTAAACCAACCTACCAGTTTGGGGAAAATAGGTTTGATGATGTGTGTATAGATTTTAAGCCAGATTTAGTCGTAGGATTGCGCGATTGGTGGATGGATGAGTTTATACTTCGATCTCCATTCCGAAAAAATTTCAAATTTTGTTTTGATGGTCGTACTCCAGTATTGACGCCACACGGACATAAACAAATTTCAAACATTAATATTGGAGACATGGTATTGAGCATGGATGGTATGTGCGATAGGGTTGTCGCCACAAGTCAACACAAAACCGATAAAACTATGTGTGCAATAAGACCGTCTGTGTGGTTTGAAGATATACATTGTACCGAAGACCATCGGCTCATGGCAATTAAAGACAGTGGTAGGCAATGGGACAAAGATAAAAATAAATATTTTACAAGTTCTGAATACTATAACGCTGAAATGGCAAGTTGGGTAGAAGCTAAGGATTTATCCGAGCATGATATGCTGATATTTCCCAGAGAAATACCGCTAAAAGCTAAAAAAAATATATCATTGTCTAAATTCACCAAAAGAGCTATAGATACTGATAATGATTTGATTCGTCCCAAACACAAAAGCCATAAGGGACATTGGTTAAAAAATTGCATTAGTATTAATCAAAATATTTGTAGGTTGTTCGGGTATTTTATTGCAGAAGGAAGTATTGGCAAAGGAAGTGTGGGATTTAATTTCTGCAAAGATGAAGATGTTTTTATAGATGATGTACAACAAATAGTTAAACAGGAACTAGGATTAAATTGCTCTGTGAGCACTCACAAAAATGTAACACGAGTGTCGGTATGTAGCGTGTTATTAGTTGATCTATTTGACTCATTCTATAAAAATAAATATAAATGCGTGCCAGATTTTTTGATGAATTGTGATAATAAATTAATTGAGTGTTTGATTAATGGCATGTTTCGCGGCGATGGCTGTGTGACAAACACATGTCATGAACAAACTACTGTAGAATATTTCACCAACAGCGAAATATTGTGCATTCAACTGTGGAGATTGCTTAATAAACTAAAAATTATTTCTAATATAAGTTATTGTCCTCCAAGAGTCAATGAAATACGAATTGAAAATAGAAACATATATTCATCTGGTGGTTTTAAGTTTCAGATACATGGTCAATATGCTGCTAAGATAGTAAGTATTTGCAATAATCCATATTGGACTAGTGCGAATTTCAGTAAAATCTCTAGGCACCCAGCATGGTTTGATGACAAAGGTAATCTTATAGTAAGAATAAAATCCATAGAACACAATACAAATACAAATCAATATGTATATGACTTAACTATTGAAAATACTCATAGTTTTTTAGTCCCTTTTGTAGCGCATAATTGCTGGATGCCGACCATCGACGGAGAACCACAAAAAGAAATATGGTTAGATTCATATAAACAATGTGATGGTATTTTGACATATTCTGAATACGGAATGAATTTATTGGAGAAAACTGGAAGGCCAGGGACTAACCTGATAGCTATTGCATCTCCTGGTGCAGATATTGAAGTTTTCAAACCGCCAGTAGACAAAAAGGCGCATAAAAAACGGTTAGGCATAGATCCAAATGCTATTATTATTGGGACCGTAATGCGTAATCAAAAACGAAAATTATACAAAGACTTAATAGAAGCATTTTCAATGTGGGTCTACAAAGCAAAAAGTAAGGGTCACACAGATTTAGTTCGTAAGACATTTTTATATTTACACACGAGCTATCCAGATGTGGGTTATGATATTGGATCTGCAATCAAAGAATTTAAGATCGCCAATAAAGTCATAATGACCTATCTGTGTGCTAAATGTGGTACTGCATTTCCTGCTAGATTTTCTGGTTCGACAATGAATTGCATCAAGTGTTCTCAAATGACAGCACATCCCCCAAATGCTAGTCATCAATGCCCAAGACATATTCTTGCAGATATAATGAAATGTTTTGATTTGTATGTGCAATATAGTGTGTGCGAGGGATTTGGCATGCCTGTAGCTGAAGCACAATCGTGTGGCGTACCAACGATGGCAGTAAATTATTCCGCCATGGAAGATCATCTACAGTGTCCGACTTCCATACCTATTGATGTTGGTAGATTTTTCTACGAAGCTATTATTGAAACAGAACAAAAACGTGCATTACCAAACAATCAAGATTTCGTCAATAAACTTGACAGGTTTGTTAAACTGAGTGATGCGCAGAGACAAGAATTGAATAAAAAAACAAGAGAATATGTTGTTGAACCAGTAGATACTTATGGATCAGATGTAAAAATGCCACGAAGAAGCTGGGATAGAACCGCAGCTATTTGGCATAAAGTATTGACAGAATGTGAAATCCACGATAGCACACAAACATGGGAGCGTGATACTGCACAAATTTATAAACCAAATCTTAAACCACCCAAGAAGCAATTGACAAATGGTGAATTCATTAAGTGGGTTGTTGGCTCTGTTTGGAATAGGCCGGATATGGTTGATACATTCTTTGCTGCTGAATGGCTAACTGCTTTAAACTTAGGATTCAAAACAGAAAATGGCCAAAGATTTAACATAGATCGTCAAAAAGTATTGGACTATTTCCTAAACCTGATCGAAAATACCAATAGATGGGAACAAAAACGTGTCTATAGTCTCGACAAAACCAACCCGGATAAGATGGGCGTGATCACTTTATGAAAATAGCATACATTTCAACTTACAGGGACGGTACACTTGCTGGTCATGCTGCCACGCAATACATTTTAGCCTGTGAAGCTGCCGGTTTAGATGTGGTGTGTAGGCCGGTTTCTATGGGGACCATACCACAAGATCAAAAGCCATGCCCAGTTGCACACCTAGAACAAAAAAACATGCAAGGTGTTGATGTTGTTATCCAGCATGTTCTTCCACAATTTTATCAATACAAGAGGGGTGTTAAAAACATTGGCTTCTTAGAGTGGTCTACGTCAGACTTTAATAGATCTCTATGGACCGCCAATTGCAATTTAATGGATGAAATTTACACTTCCTGTGAGCAAAACCGCGAAGCTGCATTTCGCAGTGGTGTTACTAAACCAATACGGGTCATACCAAGACCATGCGATATTCTCAAATTTGAGCAAGAATACAAACCACTAGATATTGGACAGACACAAGGCAAGTTGGTTTTTTACAGCATTACTAGTCTCACTAGGAATACTAATATCTCTGGCTTAATACGGGCATATTATAGGGAGTTTTCAGCGAGAGATGATGTGGTGCTAGTTTTATGTGTGCAATCTGAAGGCAAGAGCGAACAAGACATTTCCACAAGTTTGCAAAAAGCAATAGGCGACATAAAAAAGTCTACGCATATTTACAAAAACGCCAAACATTATCCTCCTATATTGTTAATTGCGCAACAGTTATCACCAGAAGAGACCAGTAGGATTCATGCGACGTGCGATATTTTTGTATCAGCGGCTCGTGGTTGTGTGTGGTCTAATGCGGCTCATAATGCACTGGGATTTGGAAATCCAATTATTGTATCTCAATGTGGTGGATTTATAGACTTATTGGGTAAAGGATCCGGGGGAGGGTGGTTTGTTGATGGGCAAACTACTCCTTGTTTTGGGATGTCGGAAACTACAAATTATTTATATACTGGCGAGGAAGTATGGTTTGATCCTAATTTAATACGATTATCAGAACATATGGGGATGGCTTATCAAATGTGGAAGCGTGACCCAAACGGGACGTTAAAAGCAATGGGGAAAAATGCCAAAAAAAGAGCATGTGAATTTTCCTATGCCAATGTGGGAAAGATAATCAACGGGTTATTGAATGAATGATTTAGTTGGTCAAAAATTTGGAAGATTATTTGTTATTAAAAAAATGGATAATAGTAAAAATAGACATTCTCAGTGGTTATGTAGATGTGAGTGTGGTAAAGAAAAAATCATTCGGGGTGATAGTCTTAAAAACGAAAATACAAAAAGTTGCGGGTGCCTACACATAGAGATATCAACAAAGCATGGCCATAGAACAGAAGCAAAAATGTCTGAAACTTATCACTCATGGAACAATATGATACAGCGATGCACTAATCCTAAAAATGAATTTTATTACAACTATGGTGGTCGTGGAATTACAGTCTGTAAACGATGGTTAAATTTTGAGAATTTTCTTAAAGACATGGACGAAGTACCCAAAAAGCACCAGATTGACCGTATAAATAACAATGGAAATTACTGTAAAGATAATTGCAAGTGGTCTACTAGAACAGAGCAAGGTAGAAATAAACGAAATAATCGTTTAGAAACATACAATGGTAAAACTCAATGCTTAATCGAATGGGTTGAGGAATTTGGTATTAGTTATAGCGTCTTGTGGGATCGGCTATATAAATTGGGTTGGTCAATTAAAAAAGCCCTGACAACACCAGTAAAAAAAAGGAGAAAATAAGTGCTTTCTGTATCTGCCAGTATTCTTCGAAGTGTTAATCGTGATTATAATAGACCCCTGAACATCTTACTGATTAATCATAAAGAGAGCTACCAAGTCATGCTCGCCAGAACTGGGCACAATTTTTACTTCATGCATCACCCGAAACTACCCCCGTGGAATACTGCGACTAGACCAATTCCTAACAATTGCCATATATTGCTTGGTGATAAAGAGACTGCGCACCTCAGATACGATGTTGATTTTGATCTTATTATTTGCCAAGACAGAGCCAAGCAATACCCAATTCTGTTGCAGGTAGCTAAACAACTATCTTGCCCGATGTTGAATTTAGAATATTCTCTTACCTCACCAGATGCCGACCCATATTACGTGGAATCGTTGATGTATCAACCATACAACCTAACGGTATTTCCCTCGGAATTTGTAATAGACTCGTGGGGTGCCGATATTGAAGATGAAGATGTAAAGATCATCCCGCATGGTATTGACACTGACTTTTTTACTGGATGGACTGGTGGAGATGGCAAAGTTTTAACTATCGTCAATAATTACCAACAGAGAAATAACACCATGGGCTTTGATTTATTTACGCAACTTACGAAATGTTTCACCATGAATCCATTTGGACAGACGCAAGGAGTATCTAAAGCCACAAAGAATATTGACGAACTATTGAGTTTGTACCAGAAAACCGATATGTTTATTAACACATCCACGTGGCACGCCTGTCCCATGGCATTACTGGAAGCTATGTCGGTAGGATGTCCTGTTGTAACTACAGGCTCGACCGTGCTTGCGGAAATTGTAGAAGATGGTGTAAACGGTTTTATCGCTAATGATATAGATACAATAAAAGTAAAAATTCAAAAGATCCTAGACGATCCAGAGATGGCCAAGGAAATGGGGCAGAAAGCTAGACAAACAATTGTGGATGGGTTCGGTTCTGGCCAATTTATTAAGAACTGGCAAGAAATTTTGTTGAGTGTTATAGATCAGCCATCGTGTGTATTGACTTCATAATGAAAAGAGGAGAGACAAATGCGATTAAACTTGGGTTGTTTAACAGAAACAATTAGAGAGCAAGGATATATAAATATCGACGACGCGCCTTCCACGAAGGAGAATGAGGATGTATATAGGCAGGGTAGTTTTGAATCCCTGGATTGGCTGTGCGAGGATGGCACGGTAGAAGAGATCATTATTAAAGACAGCATTTGTCGCATACCCCTAAGTTCTCTAGAGAGCGCATTGCAAAATTGGGCACAAAAACTACAGCCCGGTGGCATCTTAAAAATCATGACACCCGATGCGCATCTAGTAGCTCAGATGTTTTTTCAGGATCAAATTTCATTAACAGAATATCAAGGGATTATACTGGGAATACAACATAACAACATACAAATACGATCTCTTTTAGATACTCCAACACTGACAGGACTTTTAGAACAAGCTGGACTTTCTATTACGACGAAAAAATATGATGGGTTGTGCTTATATATAGAGGCGGTGAAAATACAAGATGATTAAAACCAATTGCGAAACTTGTTGCTTCTGCAAGAAAGACACAAACAGATTTCTTTGTCTTGCTGGACAATTTTGTACTAGTGATGGTACTAGTGTGTCGGCTCCTGGGTGTTGTAGGATGCATAGAACATATGGTTGGTTAAACAAGCAAGAAAAAAGTGTGTCCTCATTAGATTTGTTAATTGCCGCTTCTAAGGGTGCTAGTCTTAGCGCATCTCTCATTGTGTTTTTTGACCAAGCAACTTGTACTGTTAAAGATCTTGATCGGACGATTTGTAGTTTGTGGGGAAATGTAAAACCATTTTTTACTGACATTATTGTTGCAGATGTAACAAAACCAAGCCAAAGGACTAGTAGGGTATTAATTGATTACATACATTCGGATCATCCTGATATACCAATCGCAAAAATTCAAGCGGACTTTACGATGGATGAAACATATGATAAGCCCACACTAGTATTGCGTAGAATTGGTCGTAAAG
>LAZR01002312.1_pt1 | contig 11187 bp, 15 predicted proteins | sample 329461 | NCBI WGS metagenome assembly LAZR01 (sample SAMN03002196, study PRJNA259156) | marine sediment metagenome | biome: sea floor; feature: Hydrothermal impacted sediments; material: marine sediment; isolation source: Loki non-amplified sample from Loki's castle hydrothermal vent sediment ...
AGGGCACGACAGGCCACGTCTATCTTGGCGCTCCAGAAGAGTTGATTCTCCGTCCAGGGTTCTCCCTCTACTCCCTCGTGCTCCTTGCCGATGAGGGTGAGGTTTCCGATCAGGGAGGTGTCCTGTCTCCGATCGCCGGGGAGTCCAGCGTGCCAGGGGATATTCTCCAACGAGTAATGCTGGACCGGTTCTCCCACTTTGGGGATAGAGAACGTCCACGAGACTTGTCGTGGTCCATCCAGAACCGAGTAGGCAGCAGACAGGGGACCCTCCATCGAGTGGTCCACCACGCCCTCTATCTCTTGGGGGGTACGTGAGGGCACGCCGGGGTATCCCGTTTTCCACTCGGGGCCAGAGCGGCGGGCACAGAAACTTAACCAAGTCATGGCTACGAAGAGATCCACTCCATCGAAAACTCCGACCCGCCGGAGGCGGTCTCTGTGGCCAAGTTTCCACCACTATTTTGAAAACCTTGCAATTCTATATAGCTACCAATACTTAGTTCATAGGTACCTGTGATCTGCATATCCACAGCATCATTCGGGGTGTCGTTAGTGACGATTTGGTTGATGACGGTCGCGTTGTTGAGTAAAATACGAATAGCACGAACACCGGTGCCGTGAGCGTCCCAACGAATGTGGGCGCTGTACCTGTACTTGCCCGTCGTTTTTACTGTTAGCCTACTCGTGTTGGAGGCCGTGGAGTGCATGCCATCGGTGTCCCAGGTCTCCGTATCGAACGTAAAGGTCGTGGTGATGTTGTTAGAGATAATCTGAGCGCCGTTGGTTACACGTACGGTCGGCGGAAAGATGACATCCTCAATGTCGAAGCCCGTGGCTAACTGGGGTATTCGAAAGTCAAGTTTTCTCTGCCTTAGAAGTTTTTTAACACTTTGTTGAAGGTTTTCGTTAGCCTCCACAAGTTGAGCCACGATGGTGCTCAGTTCATCTATTGTTGCCACTACGAGACCACGCTTTCTGTAGGCTTGCCGAACAACTCAATCTTAGCAATCGTCGGCGGAACCCTGTTAGAGGTACTGGTCGCGATCCACTGAACACGAAGAGTAAGTCGATGTACCAGTTTGTTTGTAAGAGAAATCACATTTCGGCCATTTTGCACGATAGGTGCGAAGTTTTCTTCATTGCCAGTTGCGTTAACTATGAAGGACATCTGCCACTCATCAGTGTCATCGGTCAGCATGTCCTGGGTGTAGACCACGAGTTCTGCTAGGTCAACTGGCTCAGGAAATACCAGTTCACTCATGTACGCGTCACCAGAGATGTTAACCCTGTGAATATCTGCGCGGGCACGAAACGGCCCGGCCTTTGGATTGAGAATAACATAGCCTAGATCAGCACCATTGTTAAACCACACGGTTGGGGTCACACGATCAGCTGATATTGGTCGACTGCTTGTCGCTACGTGAATTCCAGACATGTAGTTGGGATCATTAATCGTAATCGAACCCAATACCTGCCATGACACGTCGTCTGGCGGTGTGCCGTACGCGACCATCAACAAACCAGCGGTCGATGACAGGTCCGGCTGGTAGATAGCGTAAAGGAAGTCACCTACCACTGAACTGTCATGGTACAGACCCGAGTGAATCTCAGGAACTCCGTCGGGTGGAATTATCCAAACATCTTTCTTTGCCTCTACCCCAAATGGAATGGGAACGTCTCCAGGAATATAGTACAAAAATCCAGAGGGGTGAGGAATGCAGAGACCACCGCGCCAGATTGACATGGGGATATTTACATGAGGATTTTGCCACTGTCGAAGATCTGTAAAGACCTCTCCCGAACGTCCTCTATTGTTAAACGAATACAAACCGTCCCTGCTTAATACAAAGGTCGCTCCGCTCAGCGTGATCAAACCGGCTACACGCTCAGTAATTTCTCCTGCCGGGAAAGGTGAACCCCAATCACCAACTGTGGCTGGAGCACCGCCAACCTTAAGAATCCGAACTCCTCCATCTTGAGCACCTATGCCTCCTAAGCCAGGAACACCGGCTATTCCCTGTTTGACCACACCAACTATCTGGTCTCCCAAAAGCGTATAGTGATCTGAACCAGCTGTAAAAGGAGTAGCGGCTCCGCCAAGAGTATCCGTGGAGACGTTTCCCGTTCCGACCACGGAGATGTTTCGCCCTTTCTGGTCGTTACCAGTTGGAAACCACCAAAAACCTTGGTACTTTGCTGCTTGACCAGGTTGCATTCCAGAGAGTACGTGGGTACCTGTTTCAACTGTGCCAAAGTCAGCGTTTGAAAGATCAATCTTGTTAACAGTCTGCCCTGTGATCAATCTTTTTCCTCTGTTCGCGTAAAGAAATGCGTGGCCAGGATCGTTATTAGCCACAGCCTCATGGAAGTACTGAAAGCTATGATCAGATGTGGCAACAAGCTTATACGTTGCCATCGCGTCCATTGTTCCTTGGGTGTCATTTAGGATAAGGGTCTGTGCACCGTCCTGTGCAACGACCTCGGCAGTAATATCCCAGCTAAGAGCCTGAAGAATTGCTCCGTTAACCTCGGCATCAAGAGAGATTCCTAGCGGACCGTCACTGGTGGCGTTCGATGCATTGGTAGCTGTCTCTGAGGTTGACTGATGAACCCCTGAAAAGGCTTGGGCTGAACTGATGATGTCTGTTCCAGAAGCAAGGGTGACAACTACATCGGCCGTGGCGGCCCCGGGAGCAACTTTTCGCCAGATACTTGAACGTTCCGTGGTCGTAGTAACTCCTTGGACTTTGGTCAATCCATTTCCGTCAAACGTAACACTGGTAGGATCAGCGTTAGAGTCATTATGTACTGTCACGTAAAGAACTACGTCGTCTCCGGTTGGAATAGTAAGGGAGTAGGTAAGCGTAGTACCGTTAACCTTGCTGTCTGCAGGTGAACCTAAAGCTGCCACGGTCTCACCGGATGCCGGGGCGATGGTGATCGTGGTCAACTTATACGCGATGCTTCCAGAAAGTTCAAAAGAACCACTCGCTGTAAATAGGCCGGTAGTAGCCGTGTTAAAAAATGGAGCGGGTCGCAGTTCTCCTAGCAACCCCAGAAGACCACTGGCATATGACATACCAGGAGTGACACCGTCATCCTTAAGGAATCCGATTCCTGCACTCCAGTCCTTCCAGACCTTTAGAGGAATTACATTTTCAGCTCTCGCCATGATTATCTCATCGCGCCGTCAATGCGGCCTTTTGGCTCTCGGGTGAACTCCCTAGTAAGGTGGAAGATCTCCTGTCGCAACTCGATGGCCCTTAGGGTCATGCGTTCTGCGAAATTTGATTTTTCGTCCATCTCAGCGGCCAACGCCAAGTTGTCCAATAGATCGGCAGTTGAAAGGTTCAACACAAGATCCTTGTTGGCAAACGTGGTGTCGGTATCCGCGCTCATCGTCGCGTAGTCAACCCAAGCTTTTAACCACAATGGTTGCATGACCTTGTCCACTGTTGTAAGCTGAATACGATTGGGGGTGACATCTGAGTCATCTCGGTCAACCTCGAAGTGACTGTAGAACACCGGTTCCTTTCCTTCGATCGCGTACGCGTTGTCGTCTCCCGTGGCACTCAACCCTCTACCGCGGGGGAAGTAGACCACCTTCTCAACCTCGAAACCGTACTCAACTGTCGAGATCGGATCGATCAGCAGGTCCTTGGTCGGCCACACAATCGCGTGGTCAAAGTACACGACATCGCTGACCGCAGGGGCCTCTAACCAGATCTGCACCTGCTCACACGTGGCCGGAGTTTGTACGGTGAAGTACAACGTGACCCATCCTGTGATCGCTGAAGTTGCTGTGTCAATCTTTGCATCTGAGTTGGTCACGTCGATAAGAGAGATCTTTACACTGTCACCTGCCGTGATAAACACGTCGACGCTGACAAGCACCTGAGTACCACCCGGTATGTTCATGGACGCGGACTTCGCGAAGCCACGGGTCGTTGAACCACCATTGGTGATACTAAGAGACTGCTCACCGTGCCTTACGATGGTGGTCTCCTTTGCAAGAGTAGGGGTACCTCCAGTTCCTGCGGCGGTCCAGTCAGTCGTGCCACTCGCTCTCATGTCTCCGTCTGCCACCTTCGTGGCCGGAAGGTGAATTGGGTGTTGAAGGGTGTCAAGTACTGTGTTGATTGCGTTGTTCGGCTTGCTCGGGTGAAGCATGTAGTGAATTTCGTACTCCTGGCCGCTCACCAATCGACAGCTAAGCGCGGGTTTGATGGTTAGGTCAGAGTTGCTACCCGAAAAACTTATATTCGTGACTCGTGCCACCTCGCCGATGGCCGAGCCGATAATAAAAACATCTGTCGCGGTGTCGTGCGTGGCAGCGGTGGTACCCTGGATACCTCGAACCACTGTAAGGGTATTGGAGACGATGGCCGTGACCCGCATGATCTCTGAGTCAACTTGAATACCGTCATTGACAGTAAAGTCGGTACCTGTATCTACATCGACGTCTGTCTCTGTCGCGTCGAGTGCCTCTGCCGTGTTGGAAGTCGAGTCAACCTTGGTCGGCTGAGTAGAGATGTTGATGTAGGCCCGTACGTAGTCCTGACTCTGGGCAGCGGGTGCAAGGACGCTGTCGGTCAGCGCGGTAAGAGACGTAGAGGCAGCTGTCGTGCTCGAGATTACGATGTCCCGAGTCGCGTACAACAAGTTGATGATGTCCTGTCGTAGTAGCCTCCGTGTTCTAGTCGGTAGTGCCATTTTTTATCTTACTGACGACCACCACGTCTTCGCGGTCGTCGAACCCTGGAACTCGCAACAGTTCGTGCCTTACCTCGCCGGGTTCTTCTGACCTGCCGAAGTCTCTGTGCCCTGACTCGAGCACGGGCACCTGTTGGAAGCCCTTTACGTAAGCGAAACAGTTTCTTTCGATTCTTTGGTTTTATAGGGTTACCCTTGCCGTGTGTCATTATCTATTCTTCCTATTCTTGCGAATTCGCCGTGCCCTGGCGGCTCGTACTATCTTTGCCCGTCGTTTCTTAGGGGCCTGAAACCTAGGAGTCGCGCCTCCGTGACCGCCCCTCGGCATTCCCCTCGTCGCTCCAAACCTTCCAGCCATTACTAAAATTCCGCTGAGTCAAAGAGGCCGAACGCTTTGTCTAGTCGTCGACGAATTTCTTCTTCGTGGGCCTTACCAGTCTTACCCCCACCCTTAGGTGATGGCTCTTCAATCTTATCAATCGCCACGGCAACAGCTTGATAAAACGGATCCGTCTTATCATCCCTGCGATTCTCATCATGATCATGATCGTGTAGCATTACAATGTTCTTGTCTTAATTCCCCGTTTCTTTCGCCGCCACGCAAGATATTCTTTTAGAGCCCCCTGAACCTGCTTTGGGTCCATGGCCTCGATTACCTTTCGACCAGCTTCCGCTGCCTCTTGATCAACTATGTCCTGCTTGGCCTTCTTCTCCTTACAGGAGTCTCTTAGGTCTCGTAAATACTGAATTTCAAGATCACGAGCACCAGGAATGAAGTATCCCAGTTCCCTAATCTCGTTAAGCAGGTGATCCTTCTCGTCCTTCGGGGTCGGATTGAGCGGTCCCGGTGGAAGCCAGAAAGTCGGATTTTGTTTTGACATCAATATCTCTCCTTGGGTTCGGATCCTGGTAGAATCAAGTCTTTGGCTCGTTTCTTAACGTCGCCTTCGCGTCGTTTGTGCTCGCCTGGCAACTCTCTTAGCAATTTTCTTAGCCCGCCTAAAAATTCCTTTGCGTGGTATTTTTCTTTTCTCCTTTACAAACCCAATAGTGTTTTACCGATACCGTACAGCGTGGCCACATTGGCGGCACTAAGCTCCTTGCCGGTGATGAACGGCAGGGCGATCCTGCCACTGAATAACTCAGTCACCGCCGGTGTGGTATTGTGAGCCGCGCCGATAGCAAGCTTGGCGTTCGTGCCCGGCTGGCTCGCGTATGCGGCATTAGACTCGGTGTTGCCAGTGCCGTCCGCCACGCCATTGAGGTAGAAGCTCTGCGATGCGTCGGCGTCGGCGCCGTCCGTCGTAGCACAGATGAAAGACCACTGGTTAATCGTCACTGCGGTATCGCCGGCACCAATCCTGCTGTGGTCGTTCGTCTCATCGAAGCTCTCCAGTTCAATCTTACTGGCGCTTTGGAGCCCGAACTTCCACTCACGTTGAGCGGCGACGTCGTACTTAGCCAGCACTGCGACGGACGTAATGTCGGTCGGGAGAATGAAGGCGCCGACGCTAAAGTCGGCGTTTGCAGCGAATTCGTAGTCCGTTGAATCCTCGCCCTGCAAGTACTGACTCCCGCCCGCGTCAAAGCTGTAGCTCCCCACACCACCCACGTGCATATACGGAGAGAACTCCGTTTCGAGCGTGATCGTATTCGGAACCTCGTCTACGGCCTGGACAAAGTGCGTGGCCCCCTTATAGCTCTCGATGCTGTTGTTGCTGGCCGTGCCACCGCCCACCGTCTCGAGGAAGGGAAAAAGCGTGGGCTTAGTCGCGCCCAGTACAACGAGAAACTGGTCGAGCAGGGCAAATGTCCTAAGCCCCTTTTGAATTACTCCTCCGCTAATGTGTCCCATTATGCAAACCTCGTCTCTGTGCCTATCTTAGTGGCCGCGTTCACGACCAAGTTACCCGAACCTGCATCCACGAGTGCCTCCACGCAACTAAACCCATTCGGCCCTGCGATCGCTGCCTCGGAGAATACAATTCCCTCTGGTAGTTCAGCGTAGGTCGTTGAGCGATTGAGGGCTCGCATGGTCACCAGGTCAACCGTAGTATCGAGTGCAACGCTGACCTCCCAGCGCGTCCAGTAAAGACTTGCCCCACCCCAGGACTCTTTCACGGTGGTGTCGCCTATATTAAGAAGGCTGTCCCTCTTCCAGTCAGAAGAAACCACCCATGATACGTCTCCGTCCTGCTTCATGGTGTCACCTGACACGTCTGTACCGTCAGAGATGGTATCTACAGCTCCCCACCCACCGTTCCAGTAGTTAACGGTCAGCACACTTGCTATGTCGTTCTTGTTGTTGAGAGCCACCTGAGCACCTCTAAAGGGCAACCAGCTACCGACGTAGATGTAGTTGTTGTTAGCAGCGGTGTCAAAGGCGTTGATGGCGAAGTCCACAGAGTCACCGTCTTGCATCTCCTCAGAGATGTCATCGGTTTCACTGATGGTCTGTGCCCCACTTACCAATCGTCGCTTAGATGCAAGGGCATCCGTAGTAGCGATGATGGTCAGCCACGGGTTAAGCGCGTACTGCGCTACTACCGCGGTGACAAAGTTTCGGGGAAGCATGGTTAGCCAGTCACCGCCGATCGGCAGTGAGATAAGTGCCAGTGTAGTAGAAAGAGTTGTTCCTCCACCAGCTGCAGACGCTCTCCGAATCTCCTCAAAAGGAGCCTCGATAGTTTTCACGTTAGACATATATTCCTACCCCTTCCCTATCTCTGACTCGGCCTGGTAATGGGGTCTCCTCCCCGAGTCAGGTTACTTTCCTGCGCCTATCTTCTTGGCCGCCGCCTGAAGCTGCTTTTCTGTGGGCTTGACGGGGTTCATTCCGTCATCCTTTGCTTCATTGTACGAATTTTCAAACGCCGTCTTGGCCTGTGTGTACGGGTCTCTTCGTGCCTCGTTTGCTTGCTCGTTCCAAGTTCTCTTAAACTTGACCCCTGCCGGAGTCTTGAGTATATGTTTCGAGATCTCACAGCAGACTCGACCGGACTTCTCCTTCATCTGACACTCCGCTGTCTGCGGCACGTCTTCAGAAAAAGGTACACTGACGTCAAACTCCTTGTGCTCGGCACAGAAATAAACCTGTGTCGGCACTACAGCACCTTACCACAAGCACTACAGGTTACCGAGCCGTCTGCGTTAAGAGTGCCTCGATCACTATGCTTACAGACATCCTGCTCTGTGCCGAGTAGTTTTTGATACTCCTCACGAGCCAGTTCCTTGACTCTTTCTTCAGTTACACACATTAGTCAGCTCCCTGATCTTCGTATCCTTTAGCCTCGGCCTCGTACTCGAGAATCTTTGTCTTAAGTGTCTCGATCTGTATCTCGAGGTCCTTAAGCTGAGTCGCACCGAGTTGAATGTCGTTCTCATACAGTCGCTCTCGGACAACATACTCACCGAGCAGTGCCAGAATCTGATCCTGTGTTGCTTGCATATTCTTTTAGCCCTCCTTCTCTATCTCTATCTTAAACCATTACGCGTTATTCTGGATGACCACGAAGTTTAAAGTTGTCCCGTCGTTGAACGCGTTTCCACCGGTGGTTTCTGCCAACAGGATTGTAAATACTCCCGCTCCCACGTCCTCGACAGTCGCCGTGCCCATGCCACTCGGGTCAGCGTAGTCACCGATGCAGAGGGCAATCACGTCCCCGGCAGCTACCTTGTCATTGCTCACCACCATGCGAATCTCTGCTCCTGCCGCAAGATCGACACTGTCAAGGGTAATAATACCGCTAAATGCGTTGATGGTAAAGGCAGTAGCGTGCCCTGAACCGGCACCCTGAGTGACGGTTGATCGTCCCGCGTAAGTCACTCCTCCAGCCGTGACCGTCACTCCCCCAGCGGTGGCTGTAAATCCACCGGCCACGATGGTCAGACCTGAGGTAATAGCCGCAGGAATGGTAACAGCTGTAGTTGTCATCTGAAGAGCATCTACCCCTGCCACCTCAACGTCAAGACGACTGTTCGCGATGTCCCGTCTAAATCCGAATCCTGACATGTTACTTGTTCCTCTCTATTACGTGGTGGTCTGAATAACCACAAAGTTTAAGGTCGTGGCACTATTGAAGGCGTTCGCTCCGGACGTGTTGTCGAGCTGAATCTTAAACGATCCGGCTGCTACGTCGTGCACGGACACCGTACCTGTGCCTGTCGTGTCGAGGTAGTTACCGATACATACAACTACCACGTCCCCGACAGCTACCGCAGCGTTGATCACCGTGAAGACAGCCGAGCCCTCTGTTCCTAGGTCAACTGACGCGAGGGTGATGACACCTGCCAGTGCTCCGCCTGGGTCAAATGACACTCCCGTGGTGTGGTTGGTTTCCTGTGTCTTTGCCGTAGAATTTTCGTATACCAAACCCCCTGCGGTAAGGGTCAAGTCACCTGCCGTCAATGCCAGCCCACCTGCCACGATGGTCAGACCTGAGGTAATAGCCGCGGGAATCGTGATCGCCGTGGCCGTCATCTGAAGAGCATCTACTCCGGCTACTTCTACGTCCAGGCGACTGTTCGCAAGGTCTCGTCTAAATCCAAATCCTGACATTATCTATCTCCTTACGCGTTGGCCTGAATGACCACGAAGTTTAGCGTGGTGGCGTTGTTAAAGGCTCCTTCTGAGGCGTGGTTGTTATCCAGCCAGACCTTGAATGAACCTGATGCCACGTCGTGCACCGTCGCGGTGCCTGTTCCACTGGCATCGGCGTAGTCACCGATGTGCAAGAGCACGACGTCTCCTACTGCCACGAAGGTGTTGGTCACCGTAAAGGTAGCCTGAGCACCAAAAGCGAGGTCAACACTGAAGAGGGTGATGATGCCGCTAAGTGCGCTGCATATCACGGTCGTAGCGTGACTGCTCAGCTGGGTAACCGCGACTCGATTTTCATAGACGAGGCTGCCATCAGAGAGGGTAACTCCTCCTGCCGTGACAGTAATACCACCAGCTACGACTGTAAGCCCTGAGGTGACACCTGCAGGGATGGTAAGCGCGGTGGTGGTTGCCTGAAGCACGTCACTACCTGCGACCTCAATGTCGAGGCGTGAGTTGGCAATGTCTCTCCTAAATCCAAATCCGGACATGATGTATGTTCCTCTCAGCAGACCAGGTCTGCAACTGACAAAAGGTTTATCACTGGGGTGATTAAAGGCTCACCCCCGGCCTACTTAATTTCTTAGTCGATGGTCAAGAAGACCAACTCTACGCGATCAGCTGCCGGTCCGGTCTGCATGACGCAACCGATTACGAACTCAGTGTCAGCGTCCGCAGCTAGGCCGGTACCTGCTGTGTCGTCAGAGGCCCCAAAGGCAAGCCCCTCGCCGTCTGTACCACCGCTCATGACCGCGCACGGTCCGCCAGTCTGCACCCAGCCCCACTCGGCGCTAGGAATAAGACTAACTGCCACTCCGGCAACCCACGCTGTCGGGGTAGTTGCCAAAGTGATCACGCCCTTCCACGGGTTTCTCACAAGTGAAATTCGTGAGGTGGAGGTGATTGCCACTAGAACAGTCTCGTCCCCCGCTAGAGGAATCAACTGACCAGACGCGGCCGTAAAGGCATCGTGAGCACCGATCTTGTAGGTGTCACCTAGTGCCGGGGTCACGTCAACGTAGGCGTATCCACCCTTGAAATAGTCAGCTACCGCGGCGTTACCCAAGGTCACTGAAATCGTGGTGGCACCGATCGCTGCTGCGACGGGAGTAAGGTCGTTCTCCGCCGTAGAGTCAACGCCCTGAAGAATCTCGCCCTTCACCAAAAGTTCTCCGGCTAGTGCAAAGCGGAACTTTCGACTGTCGGCGTACTCAAGCTTCTGCCCTTCATCGTACTTTGCAGTAGTGTAAAGGGTCTTGTGCGGGGCCATAGCTGACGCCGCGTAGATCGTGTTTGGTAGGCTCATTTTATTTCTCCGCTACTCCTCTCGGAGCAGGCACTTCGTAGACCGTGTTTAGTTTACGTTTCGGTGGTCGTGCCGGACCTCTAGTCAAACAGCGCTAGCTGCTTTGGCTCGATAGGAGCCTCTTCTTTCTCTTCTACAACGGTGTGTTCCTGTGCAGGAACAACTCCGCTCATCTGGGCCTGAAGATCCGAGACCTGTCTCTGAAGTTGTTGCACGACTGCAAGAAGTTGATTTGTCGCATCGGCCTCTGCCTCTTCGAGCTGCTCCTTGACTTCGCGCATGTACTCCTGTTCAGGTGCCACCAGAGAAGCCTTAGTCTCAAGCCACCTGGCTCTTAACTCCTCTGACGCCGGACCGTACATCAACGGCTTGTCGCCGTACTTGCGACCAGTCATGTACCACATGATATGGCTGGGACTGGCCGGCAACGTGAATTCCTGTCCGGTCTTGGGATCATGGTAGATCCCTAACCTTAGACTTTCAATACCGGGGGGGTCCAACCTTACGGTGGATCCCCCACTACTATGTGCTTTTGCTACCTCTCTCTCCGTTATGGCCATGGTTCA
>LAZR01002313.1_pt1 | contig 11186 bp, 12 predicted proteins | sample 329461 | NCBI WGS metagenome assembly LAZR01 (sample SAMN03002196, study PRJNA259156) | marine sediment metagenome | biome: sea floor; feature: Hydrothermal impacted sediments; material: marine sediment; isolation source: Loki non-amplified sample from Loki's castle hydrothermal vent sediment ...
TTTATCTCATGGACAATTTTTTTATAAGCAGGAATAATAAGTTCCCGATGATCTTTAGGATTAATCATGGTTCGATTTTTAAAAGCTGTGTCGTCACAAAGAAAAAATACGTCAAAATCGGTTTCAGCTAATATTTTCGCTCCCGCAACGGCCACTTTTGTTCTCAAATCAATATACTTCTTGAGTTTAGTTTTTTTCTTCCTTAATAACTTGGTAAATAGTGATAATCCTACTCCTTCCCAGATTGGTTCTAGAATACTAGATATATGAGCACAAGGAACTATTTCATCAGTCGGAAAAGTCCCTAAAGTTTTATTAAGTTTTGGTATAAAAGCAGAATTTTCCTCCCATTCTGTAGAATAATATGTGTCGTAGAACTTATCTGCAACTTCTTCTGTTGAGATATAATTTTCCATGTACCACGGCATATTAAATTCAGGATTTCTTAAGTAGACCCTTCCATCGATATCAACGAATTTATTATGGTCTTCTAATTTTGGAGTGGGGTTCTCTTTTAGAAATTTTCGAGATAATTTAACAGGAACAACACCAAATCCCAAGCAAAGGTCAAATCCTAACTTTCGTTTAACGTTATAATCACTATAAAATAAAATATATCTCTCATCATGCTTATATTCATTACCCCAAAATTCGATTAAATTTCTTTCGAATCCAGGCATTATTGCTTGACAGAAGAGAGGGATTCGATCTGGTTCTTCATGATTTAAGGTTTTAATAACTCTTTCATGTGCATTCATATTTTCCATAATTTTTGAGGTATATCTTAAATTAAATCAAGTAAGTAAGTTAATATTAAGTATAGAAAAGAACTTTCTGGAAGGTAAAGCTATGAAGTATTTATCAATTTATTGTAGAATTGGATGTAATTCTATTTTGCGTCCTTTCTTAATTGATGTTACCAGTTTTTCTTTTGATAATTTATCAATATGGTATTTTATAGTATTACGAGAAAGGATTAGAATTCGAGCTATTTCAGAAGAATTAATTCCGGGATTTTCTTTAATAATAGTTAAGACTTCTGAAGTGGTTTTTGATTTCGAGATCAGATTTTCTAAATACTCTTGTGCATCAAACGATATTGTAATAGGAAAATAAACTGTATATTGGCCATATTTTTCTTTTTTTATGATATTATATTTTAATAAAACATCCAAATGCCATTGTAATTGTCCCTTTTGTAAATCACAATTTCTTAGTAATTCATTATGGTGAATCCCAGGATTCCTCAAAATTTGATTTATTATGTTTAACCTGTTTTCATTTTCAAATATATCAGTGAGATTTAAATAGGATCTTCCCTGTTTAATATGAATTCTTCTCGTAAAATAATTTTTATATTCTTTTATTGTAAGTGCAGCTAATAGAGTTATAAAAATAAATATAGGTATTAAAAGAGTTAAAATAACGAATCTTATGGAATCTATTGAAGGATCAAAAAATGGAACTTCAAACGATAGAATTAAATAAAAAATAGTTGATAAGAAAGCAAGAGATAGTAAGATGAGTGTAAATCTTAAAATAAATAAAAAAATTGAAAATTTTTTAGTTTTCATAGCTTGATTTCATTATTTAAATACTATTGAAATTTATTCCTTATTGGTTTTATACCTTTTCAATTTTAAGGATGGGACCATAAAGAGCACATCGTTTACATATTCTGAGAATTGATCCCCATATTTAGCTTTTAAAGCAATATCTTCAATTTTTCCTAAAACAATATAAGCAAGCACTTCACCAATCCATATATAAAAAATAACGGTATAACCGTTGAGATTACCAATATCAAAGTTGAAAACGGGGCTAGTTTCAAAGGTAATTAAAGTAAACCCGAAAGTTATGATAATAAAGGCAAGATATTGATGGTGTCTTATATATTTATATGGTCCAGTTCGAATCAACTGTTTTCTGTGAGTCAATTGATAAATTAGGGAGTAAATGTAAAGGATAAGGCCGAAAATCACGAGATAGAATCCATGAGCTTTAGATAAAAAATTAAAATCATATATAAGAATATTAGGATTTTGAAAAAAGAATCCTAAATAGGTGATGAAGGGAACACTCATTATACCAAACCATATCGCAGTACAAGGAACATATTGATATATAGGAATTAAATATGAAGAAATGCTTGTAAAAATCGAAATTATTCTACTTTTTGTATTATTTCTTTTATGACTCATTCTCAATTACCATAAAATTTAATTAATTCTATAAAAAAAGAAAAAGTTTTGCTTATAAAGGTTTAAGGTGCACTTTTCGAACAATACAAGATATGTGAGAAATTAGTTGTCTGAAAAGGGTTCAAAACTCTTACATATGGAATCTTTTGTTAAAAATTTATTCTTAATTTTACAATGAAATTTGTCCTCATGATAGTAAACGCAATTAAGACATGAATAAAGATGTTTTTTTACCTTCTCCCTTACTTCCTTTAATTTGTCAGGTACCACTCTTTTATTTAACATTAACCGAATCTTCTCAATTGGGGTTGTTGTTATTTTACAATATATGATATTAGAGGTTGGTGGATCCCAGATATGTCCTAAAGGAACGTTATTATTGTCAGTTTCATCAATATAACCACATAGACATGGTTTTTTCCTTAACATATTTCCACATTTAGGACAGAATTCAATCATTACTTTAACAGGTTGTTTTAGGTTAGTTCATTTAATCCTTTAATTTTTATATTTGGGCGCGGAGGAACTCGATAATATATTTGTGTGGGATATCCGATAATTATTACACCCCAAACATGACCGTGAATTCCAGCAATTTTTTCACGTACTTCTTTGTTGGATGTAAGAACCCCATGGGCTAACCCAATCCAACAAGAACCTAAACCTAAAGTTTGAGCACTTAGCATCCCATAAGTGAGAGCTATGATAGAATTCATTGCATCCCCAGGATTATTAGAATGCATTATTAATACATGAGGAGCTTTATAGAAAATAGTATCTATGTCACTTTTTTTCGCTTTTATGAAATTTTCACTATATCTTGGATTACTTGAAGCGATGATAGCATCCATAACTACATCTGAAAGCTTTTTAATTTTATCCTCATCAGATATTAAGGTACATCGCAACGTTCGTATATTAGCTCCTGTGGGAGCATATTTCATTGAGTTTAAGACTTTTTCCATAACATCCTTAGGGACCTTTCTCTTCTTAAAACCTCTAATTGACCGTTTTGCACTCATAAACTTATGCATTGCGTCATATGAGATTAGTGTACTTGGATCTTGCACTTCGTCAAAAGTCACCATCTCCCCAAAGTCTTCATAAATTATTGCATCCAAATTACATCTCGCAACACAACGTCCACATGAATCACAGAGATTATTTGGATCATCAAAAACCATCTTCTTTTGCTCTAGATCCCTCCTGAAATATCTCGTGCACGCATTATAGCAAATTTGACAAAAATTGCATTTTTCGTAATCTATTCCTAAAACAGGCATACTTTATAATTTTAATTAATAATTTTATTTTTAAAATTTAATCTGATGGAATTTAGAATTTAGAAAAATATTAAACTTTAATCAATTCCATTGCTAAGGGAAAGATTACTGAAGAAGTGTAAATCCGGAAAAAAAAAAATTAGAAGATTAATGATCCTAACATTAATAAAATCCAAGAAAAAGGATTAATCTTTATCTTTTACTTCAAATTTAAAATTTTTAAATTGATTATGAATTAGCTCGTAAATCTTAAATTTACCATCAGCTAGTGTATTTTTTACAAGACTTAGAATCCCGTTTTCATCAAGAAAATTTTCTGATATTATTTTTTCTATTTTTGAATTAATTAATTCTTTAATTTTATAAGAAAATCTATTCTTCTTTTTCTCAATTAAATTTTCAGATAATTCTAAATGCTCTTTATGATCCATTATATTTTGAATTAAATCATCTACCCCGTCCCCAGAGATAGAGTTGGTCATTGAAACTGGTGGTCTCCAACCACTTTGGAAAATTGTATCATCAAGCATCATTTCAATTTGAACAGCAATATCTTCACCACCTAAATCTTTCTTGTTTATATCATAGATATCCCCGATTTCTATTATTCCTGCTTTCTGCATCTGAATAGCATCACCGTAACCAGGGATTAAAATTACAACAACCGAATAAACTAGATTATAGATGTCAAATTCAGCTTGACCAACACCAACAGTTTCTATAATTATAATATCCATTCCGAATGCTTCGTATAGTAGACTTATATCAAAAACTGCTCGAGATATTCCTCCTTTATATCCTCTTGAAGCAAGACTTCGTAAAAATACATTAGGGTGAAGGGATATTTCAGTCATACGTACTCTATCTCCTAAAAATGCTCCCCCACTAAAAGGAGAGGTAGGATCAACGCATATTATCCCGACTGATTTTCCTTCTTCTAAGAATCTTTTAGTAACTTCACCAGTTAAAGTACTTTTACCAACACCAGGAGATCCTGTTAATCCAATAATATAGGATTCATTATTTGTATTTTCAAAATGCTTGAAAATCTCGTTAACTTTGTCTGGTTCGTTTTCGATTATTGTAATTAACCTTGCCAAAGCAATTTTATCTTTATTTTTAAACCTGGTGATCAATGCATTGATGTCGTATTCCTTCTTCAAACAAAAGCCACTCCTAAATGAATAAATTTTATATCGTAGTTGTAAAAAGAAATATTAAATGGCTTTTTTATTTTTTGACATTAGCCCTAATAAATTCGACAATATCATTTGTAAGAGTTCCAGGTCCGTACACGTTCGCTACACCCATTTCTTTTAATTTTGGAAAATCTTTCGCGGGTATCACTCCCCCCAACAAGATCATTATATTATCAAATACACCCTTTTCTTTTAGTAGATCAATTACTTCTTGTGTATAAACAAAATGAGCACCAGAATGTATACTTAAACCAATAACGTCAACATCTTCTTGGATTGCTGCCGCGACAATTTGTTGAACGTTTTGAAAACCCCCAAAGATAAGTTCCATGCCCGCATCTCTTAAAGCTCTTGAGACAACAATACCACCCCGCCAATGTCCATCAATACCGGGTTTTGACATTAGTACTCTTATTTTTTTATCACTCATTATATAATCTCCTCAGGATTTAAATTGCTAAGGGAGGTTCCCAAATACCCCAAATTTCCCTATAAATATCACAGATTTCACCCACGGTTGCCCCTTCTTTTGTCGCTTCCATCATAATAGGCATAACATTTTCTTCCTTTTCGCAAATGTCTCGCAATTTATCTAAAATCCTTTCTAATTTTGCGTTATCTCGTCTGGCTTTTAATTTATTAATTCTGTCCACTTCAATCGAAAGAGCTTTCTTACTAGTTCTAAAGACATCAGTTACATCATCATAGGGAACAGGATATTTATTGACACCAAGCATAATTTCTTCTCCACTTTCTATTCGCATTCTTCTTTTGTGGAAGGCATCTCTCATTTCCTTATATAAGAATCCAGACGAAAGAGCTTTATCAATCGACCCCACCTGCTGGATTTTAGCCATATACTTCCACACCCTTTCCTCGACTTCATCAGTAAGCCACTCAATAAAGTAGGACCCTGCGAGAGGATCTATTGTATTATGAATCCGACTTTCATCTGATATAATTTGTTGGGTTCGCAAGGCGACTAAGGCTGCCTCTTCAGATGGTAAGCATATTGCTTCATCATAAGAATTAGTATGCAAAGATTGACAGCCACCTAGATTTGCTTCTAAAGCTTGGATTGCCGTTCTTACTATATTCACCTTAGGTAATTGTGCTGTTAAAGAAGAACCCGCAGTTTGAACATGGAACCGAAATCCAAGATTTCTTGGATCCTTTACTTCATATTTGTCTTTCATAAGTTTATACCAAATTCTCCTAGCTGCTCTAAATTTTGCGATTTCTTCAAAGAAGTCTTTATGTGCGGCTAAATGAAAAGCAAGACGACCCACAAAATCATCAGCCTTCCATCCCCGTTCAATGAGGTTATCGATGTGAGAGCAAGCACTGGCGAATACAAATCCCAACTCTTGAACTGCATCAATCCCACCCTCGCGATAATTATATCCAGTAAAATTTATAGGGTGCCATTTTGGGACATTTTTCATTGGAACTGTCCACTCAATAAAATCACATGCTAATCGAAGTATGTGATTGGGGGCACAATTTTTATAAGGAATATAACCGACTGTCATTGTTAAGATATCATTTTGAGTTGTGCCCGCTAATTGACTTATATCATACCCCCGCATTTTTGCCATATTAAAATACATAGCACACACCGGAGCAGATGTGAAAGGTTCTACCACTAACGCTACACTTATTTTATCAATTGGAATATCTTCAGTTAAGGCAAAAAGACTATCAATACAATATAAAGGTACCCCCGATGTCCCAACTTCAGGGGCAGCATCGGGATTAGTAGGGTCAATTCCATTAAAAGTCAATGCATCAACTGCAGCACTAAATCCTGTTTCACCGTTTTCAAAAAGAAATTTCCACCTTTTATTTGTTTCTTCGGGAGTGCCATGTCCAGAGAATAGTCTCATAGTCCATAAGCGCCCTCTATACATAGAAGGATAAACGCCCCTTGTATATGGAGGGGCTCCGGGAAAGTTGATGTCGCGTAAATAATCCTTCTCTTTAAGATCTAGAGGAGTGTATAATTGCTTAATTGGAATTTCAGAGTCGGTTACAAACTTGACATCTCGTTCTTTTAAATCTTCATAAAGCTTTTCCCACTTCTCTTTTTCCTCTCTGACTTTATCCAAATAATTTTTATCAAACAATCTTAAATCACAGAAATTTGCTAATTATCTTTATGTAATTTAAGAAATGATATTTATATTTATTTTTTTAAAAAATAGAATCAAAAAGATATCTTTATAAACTATATTAATGAAAATCAATATTGATCTGTGAAATTTAATATTTTTGAAAATTAGAGAATATACAAAATGATTCCTGAAAACACCAAATCTATTACCTCAGAATGGCTTAATTCCGTATTACATAAAAATGGAGTTTTAAAAGGAGAAAATATTAAATCCATATACTTGGAACCTTGTGGAAGAGGGGAGGGATTACTTGGCGATATTGTTCGAATAATGGTTAAATATGAGGGAAATGCATCTAATGTACCAAATTCCATGATAGCAAAATGGCATCCTTTTATTGAATTGTTTTATAATTGGGGGATATAAACAGGATTTCTTGAAAATGAAGTAAGATTTTACTCTGAGATAGCACCTATTAGTCCAATTAGAGTTCCTAATCTTATATACTCAGATTTTGATTTGAATTCTAAGAGATTCGCCCTTATCCTAGAAGATTGCTCAAAATATACTGGTATAGATTTAATTAAAGGGATGAATTATGAGCAGACTAAAATCGCAGTTACATCTCTTGCTAAATTTCATTCACGTTGGTGGAATGCTAACGATTTTTATTCCTTTAAGTGGATTCCGGAACATCCCAAGTCATTGTATAAAGGTGTATATGAACAATTCGAACGTTTGTGGGATTTAGTAAAACAAAAGGAAGATTTTAAGTCAGATTTACCTGTCCGATTATCAAGTCTAGTTCAATTACGGGGATTTCTTTTTCACCATATCCAAGACAATATCATCAGCAGTTTCTTCTAATTCTTCATATATTAAATCTTTTCGTGAATGACGCCCAGTTAAAAATTTTAAAGGTTCACTAGCAATAATTAAATCTGCTGTTTCATCATCACTTAAGATCCAATATATTTTATCTCCCTTCTTAATATTTAATTTTTGCCTGATTTCTTTAGGAATTGTAGTTAATCCTTTATTACTAACAGTAGAAGTTAAATTAATTTCTAAACACCCAAAAAATTATTATTCTATATATTACTTGATTCTAAGAAATTTAACATTTTCTAAGAAAAGTGAATTCAATAATTTGGATTCCATCAGCATGCAAGGCAATAGCATAATTTAAAGAGTAAAATAAGTTAGATTATGGTTTTCTCTTAATTTCTATGCAAGAATAATTATCGAAGAATATATATCTCAGAATTTGACCTAATTTTTTAATTCTTCAATATCTTAAGCTAAAGTAATAAATTTGCTGAAGATCAGGCTTTATTAATATGAATGCTTCTCAATTTTAACGAAAAGTGAAACTTGCACGAGATTGATCATTTTCCTAGTTTGGAATTTTGTCGTTTATTTTTTTGTATTTTTTTCCCCATAAAATTAAGTATGAATAGGAATCTTTAAATATATAAAAGATAATTATTTACATAACAAACTCTTGAAAAATAACAAAATTTAATAAAATTATAAAAAATTATTAGTGGAGGAAAAAAAAATGGCAGGTTCTGAATATATTAGTTGGAGTCCTATTAGGCGCCTTATGAAACTATAATAATCAACTCGATTATTTCTTCAAAATAATGGCGCGTTAATCGTTGCTCGTGATGCAGTTAACGAGCTCGTTGAATGGATGGGTACTTCCGCTGAGAAACTTACTAAAAGTGCTTTAATTTTAACGAAACACTCTAAAAGAAAGAAAATCACGAGTTTCCTTTAGAATTCCTAAAAAAGCGTGAAAAACGACATTCTTTTAGCGATTAAATACTTCAAATAAGTTAAAGCGAACTTAAAATTATTTTTTTTTTTTTTTTATTATCTTATCAAAATCAATAAAATTCAAGTTAAATGTTCCTCTGCATGATAAAACACAGGACAATCATGAGGAAAGATTTTACTTCTTTTAACATCCTTCATAGGATAGATGGAAAAACTTTATATAGCTATCAAACACATTAAGAAATAAATATTGGGAGGTCATTAAAGATGGTACAGAATAGATCGACAGATTGGGCACAAAAAATTCCTAAAATAACAATGATTGGTGGGGTTTTAGCGCTCTTAGGGGTTATCCTTCCTCCAATTCACATTTTAGAATCTGGAGGAATGCTTTTCTTATGGTATTGGGGCTTTTGGTTTGTGAGTGTTGGGGGTGATACAGAAACCGGTATGATAAATAAGATGTTTGCTCCTGAATATGCTGATAAATATATGACTATTGGGATAATTGCATCTGTACTATTAATTATAGCAATGATAGCAATGTTTATATCATCTAATCAAGCAAAATTAGAGAAAAGTAAATCAATAGCAGCAGGAACGAGTATTTTCGGCGGAATTTTGGCTTTAGTTGCTCCAATTGCATTTTACTATTATTTAGAAGAAAATCTCCCCAATTTTTGGTATGGATTTGATCAAAGTATTGGATGGTATCTTCCAATCGTAGCTGGTATTATTGGAATTTTAGGTGGTATCGCATTAGGATACGCTTATATACAAGAAAAAGGAAGACCTATTGAGATATATCAACAACAACCCTTAGATCTACCAACAACAGGTGTACAAGCCTCTGATCAAACTCACCAGGGAGGATTTTGCGTAAACTGTGGTGCTAAACTGGTAGGAACTTTTTGCCAGGAATGCGGTACAAAAACGGGGTAACTCAAACGATTAAGTTGTGGGGGAATCAATAATCTCATTTACGGGTAGTAAGCTATCCAATATTGCACCTATAGCTCAAGAGAGTGGCGAAAAGCAAGAATTAGATAAAAACCTTATTAAATATGAAGATGGATAAGTAGGTTTGCTCAATAAAACAACATAGATGTAAGAATATGATTACGATCTATATATATAATACCTGAATTTTTCATCATCAATCTGCCATGCTTCAAAAAAATCAAAAGGTTTCTTAGTGTCCCATAGGTTCTTGATGTTTTTGATGCCATTATAAAGATCTGTTAATAGGTTTTTATCACATGGATACTTCTGATGTGATGGATAGAGTTCAAGATCTGGTTGTTCTTCACAAATTTTCATTAATTTAGAAAGAGATTTAAGAACTACTGGAAATAATTCTCTATTAGGTAGAAATGTATCTCCATAGTAAGCAACATCACTCGTAAAAAGTTCCCCCGTACTTGAAAGTAAACAAATTGAACCTGGAGAATGTCCAGGGCAATGGATAATCTTAACTTCTATTTCTCCTAAATCAAAGACATCTTCATCTCTTAATATTGTAATTATTTTTGAAGGAGGGATTAAAAAATTCTGTTCTCCATATCTTTTAACTATTTCATTAGGAGAATCTTTTAAAAACGAGAGATTATATGATTTCGATACAACTTGTACTTCATTTTCATGAACATATACCTCCCCAAATTCCTCATTTCCTAAGATGTGATCCCAGTGAGTGTGAGTATTGAAAACTAATAATTTTCTTTCTCCAATCAGACCCTTTACAATTGGTCGTAGAGGATATAATCCACATCCAGTATCAAGTAAAAGTGCTGTATGAGTCCCAAAAGTATGTACATATTTAGAGGATCATTTCTATAAACAGGATGAACAAGAGAAATATTTTCTTTTATTACATACAAATAATCCTTATGTTTTGAAATTTCAAAATGTTGGTTATCATTACTCATATCTTAAGTAATGCTTAAATTAGATTTAAATTCATAGCATCTAATAAAAAAAAAAGAAATAATTTAATGTTGGATTTCAACTGCTCCTTGTTCTTCAAACAATTTTTGAATAAAATCTTTAATGTGGTTGATAGTATCTTCAGTTTCGGGTAATTCATTCAATCCGAACATATGAAATCCATGTGGTACATTATCTCAAGTTTCTAGATTAACATCAAGTCCTGCTTCCTTAGCATTTTTTCAATTTTTCAATTCAATTTTCATTGAAATCAGACTCTGAATTTACCTTTCAAACATTTACCTACCTCATACAATACATAGTATTGGTTGGCGTTCTTTAGGATTAAGCCCCAATGCAATGCTAAGTATTAACCTAAATATAAAAATAGAATTATAAAATACCAAAATGGGCTCATTTTGTATAAACAAAATATAATTAAAATAGTTTATTTCATTTATTAGATCTTCAATAAACAAAAAAAATTAGTGTTGTGTGGTAAATATGGATTTTTCCTTAAATGAAAAACAAAAAATGTTAAAAAAAATCACCAGAGAATTCGCCGAAGAGTATATTGCACCTGTAGCTCAAGAAAGTGATGAAAAGCAAGAATTAGATAAAAATGTTTGGCAAAAAATGAAAGAAATGAATTATTTTGGGATATGTATCCCAGAAGAATAC
>LAZR01002314.1_pt1 | contig 11174 bp, 7 predicted proteins | sample 329461 | NCBI WGS metagenome assembly LAZR01 (sample SAMN03002196, study PRJNA259156) | marine sediment metagenome | biome: sea floor; feature: Hydrothermal impacted sediments; material: marine sediment; isolation source: Loki non-amplified sample from Loki's castle hydrothermal vent sediment ...
ATTGGATAACGAGACAAAAATCATTGCTCTTTACGTAGAAAACGTTAAAAGTCAAGAAATTGGAAGGAATTTCATGAAAATAGTGAAAGAATTAACTCTCAAAGGAAAACCAGTCATCTTATGGAAAGTCGGAAGTGGTAAAGCTACAGTAGAAACAATTATGTCCCATACAGGAGGTTTAGCAGGTTCATTAAAGATATGGGAGGCCATGGCAAAACAAACTGGGGCATTAATGGTAAAGAATTCTGAGGAATTGATTAATTTAGCTATGTCTTTTGAACACATTAGTAGCATGCCAATAAATAGAAATATGGGAATTACTGCTAACGGCGGAGGTGTGTCAATCCAAACTACTGATATTTTCGAAAGATATAATTTAAAAGTACCAAAACTTACTTTCGAAACCACACAAAAGTTCAAGGAATTTATTCCCGATGTGAATACTATTATTAGAAATCCGCTTGATTTGGGCGCAAGTGGTAATAATCCGGAAGTATTTTATAAAACACTAATAACTTTAGACTCAGATCCAAATATTTCTGCTGTAATTTTCATTAAAGTATACGATTTTAACCATGTATTTTTAGAAACAATCAAAAAAGCTTATAAAGAAATGAAAAAACCACTAATCTGTTTAGCATATAAAATTGTAGATGATACGAGCGACTATGCAAGAAAAATTCTTTTTAAAAAAGAATTATTCAAATTGAAAGTTCCTGTATTTGAATCAATAGAAATGACAGCTAAATCTTTGGATAAAATTTGTACATTTAGAGAATTTCAAAACACACAAAAAAACCTTTGTGAAAGCAAATAATATTGTCAAAATTTCTCTCTGGTTGAATTTTTAATTAATAAAACAAAAGAATATAATTTTGTCAGTATTTTTTTGTAATAGAGAAAACTCTAAAAATTTATGAAAAATATATTATTAGAAGGTTCTAAAATTTGTCTACATTAATGAAAACTGCTAAGAACGGAAATATTACTAAAGAAATGGAAATAGTTGCCAATAAAGAGCAAGTTGATTTAGAATTCATAAGGCGAGGAATTGAAAAAGGGAGAATAATAATTCCTAAATCAAATAGAAGAGAGTTAGACTCTCCGATAGGTATTGGTAAGGGATTACTTATAAAAATTAATGCAAATATTGGGTCATCAAAGACTGTATGTAATATTGAGGAAGAATTAGAGAAAGCTAAAATCGCAGTTAAATTCGGAGCCGATACTGTAATGGATTTAAGTACTGGTGTAACTGAATCCAATATTCAAACCATAAGAAAGCATATTCTTAATGAAATCAAGATTCCTATAGGTACAGTTCCAATTTATCAGTCTGCCTTGAGAGCCATCGAAACCAAAGGAGCAATTATACATATGGATGAAGATGATATGTTCAATGTCGTGGAAGAACAAGCAAAAGAAGGCGTTGATTTTTTCACTATACATGTTGGAATAACAAAAGAAATTGTCAATCATTTGATTACACACCCCCGAATGATGGGTGTTGTTTCAAGGGGTGGAACATTTTTAGCCTCATGGATGTTGGAAAATGAGTTGGAGAACCCATTTAATCGAAGATATGATTATCTACTTGAAATGGCAATAGAATATGATTTTACATTATCTTTAGGAGATGGATGTAGACCGGGTTGTATATTTGATTCCACAGATTATGCCCAAGTGCAAGAATTACTTGAAATTTCAAAATTAGTTAAACGAGCTTGGGCTACCGATGTTCAAGTCATGGTTGAAGGACCGGGACATATTCCTGCCAATGAAATAGAGAGTAATATTAAGATGCAAAAATCCCTATGTGATGAAGCTCCTTTTTATGTTTTAGGCCCGCTTGTTACTGATATAGCTCCGGGATACGATGATCTTGTAGGTGCTATTGGTGGAACTATTGCTGGTTTAGCTGGGGCGGATTACCTCTGTTATGTTACCCCCTCTGAACATCTTGGACTTCCGACAAAAGAAGAAGTTAAAAAAGGGGTAATCGCTTCTAAAATTGCGGCTCACGCTGTAAACATCGCCAAATATGGTAAAAGAGCCTCAGAATGGGATTATAAGATGGATACTGCTCGAAAAAACTTAAATTGGGAAGATATGATCAAACATTCGATTGATCCTGATTTAGCTCGAGAAATTCATTACAGAAACGCTAATTCCAATGATGATGATGTATGTAGTATGTGCGGAGAATTCTGTGCGATAAAATTGTTAAAAGAAACTTTAGAGCGAAAAAAAAAATCTGCCTAAATTTCAATTAAGTAATAGGAAATACTTAAACATATAAAGCTAACTTGCCCTTTTTATTCCTAAAGCATTTGGACATATTATTCTGCATTTATTACATGCGTATAGATTATGCCCTTTTTTTGTTCTAATAATTGATAAGGCGCGACATAACTTCTGATTTACAGTTACTCCATCAAGAGCATTCTGGGGGCATGATTCAATGCATATATTACAATCGCTTAAACACCCTTCATAATTTGCTAATAGATCGCCTATTAAATCAATGCTAATTAATGCTGCTCCAATGTAAAACATATTCCCAAATTTTTCATTCATTAACAAATTATTTTTTCCTAATACTCCCAGTCCCGCTAAAAAACCAGCATGTCTTAATGATATAATTCCTCTTCCATGCATATTTTCAGGTTCTCAATATTCATAAGGCTCATCTGTAGGGACTGGAACACATCCAATATTTTGATCTTCAAACATTCTAGTAATTTTTAAGGATAACTTATCTACTTCATTAACAACCAATTTATTAACATGAGAGTAAATGACCGAGTTAAATGCATAAGGAGTGGTTTTAGGAATTTTTTTAACAAACACTATAACTGTTTTACACTTATCATAAATATCAGTTGGATGGAAACCTTTTGGAGCTTTATCAAACCTATCAACTGGTGCGAATCCATATAGATCAGCTCCTAAATTTTTAATTTTTTCCTTAATTATTTTTTGGTCAATCATGTTCAATAACACCTAACTTAATTATCTGTTTAAGTTTAGCAATCATATTTTTTGAATTTCTGCTAAATAGCCTAATCATAGGTTCTTTCCCTACAGATCCTTTATCCCAAATGATATCGGGGATTTTTCCTTTTTTCTCTATACTTTCTTTAATTAACCATTCCATTGTAGAGTATTCTTTAATTTTAATTTCTTCTGGTTGTTCTTCTCTAACTATTTCAGCTACTTCTAAATCAGTTTTTTCTTGGATGGATTTTATTAATTCTGAATTGTATTTAAGATTCATGACTAAATTAATAGAATGTTCAAATTTCTTTGCCGAGAGAATTAATCTCGAAGTGTGATCGGAAACACCAAATTTAATTTCCCCTGAAGCATGAGGGTAGCCATCAATAATTGTAATTCTTCCTTCAATTCCAGCAATTTCATCACGTTTGTTTGCATTTAAAAGTGAACATGAGATATTCATCCTAACTTCAGGGATTAAATTACTGAAGCTTTTAGAGTGAGAGATAAAATTATAGACTTCCTTTATTTGATTTATTACTTTTAATTGCTCATTAGATATGGTCAAATCAATTATTTTGCCTTTATCTGGTAATTCTATAAATTTGTGGAATTTACTTACAAAAAATTCCTCTGCTTTAGTGATAGCATTCTCTATAGAACATCCTTTTGCTAGAAAAGCAGTAATTGCAGATGAGAACACACAACCCGTCCCATGAACATTTCCTTCAAAGGGAGTTTTGTTTTTACTATATACTTTGAATTCTTTATTGGTTCCTTCACCCACTTTTTTGTTTATAAGAACTAGATCAAAAATTTTATTTTGACTACTTGCGGCACTTTTAATCACTACTGCTTTCTCCATGTTGTAAGAATTTCTCTCTACATATAGTTTTTCAAGTAAATTTTCAGAAGCTTCTCTTAGAATTTCCGGTGTTGTATTAAATAGGTTCATGTTTGAATAGAATTCTGCTTCAAATATATTTGGAGTAATGATCTTTACATATGGAAATAAATGTTTTTCAATTTCTAATTCTAATCCCTCCCTAGAAAGCCTTTTGCCAGCACTAGATATCGATATGGGGTCTAATACAACATTTAAACTATATTTCTTTATATATTCGACGATAATATCAAGTGCTTTAAAATCAGGAATCATCCCAATTTTTACATATTTAATAGGATAGGTTGTCAATATTATATCCAATTGTTTATGTAATTCGTTTGAAAGAGATTTATATCCAAAAAATTCTGTAGCTGTTTGATAGGTAATAGCCGTAATAACAGAAAAAGGATGTACTCCACATCTATCAAATGTTCTGATATCTGCTTGAATACCCGCACCAGAAGTAGGATCAGCACCAGCTATAGTTAAACAAATGGGTTTCATAATAATTAATAGGTTCAAGAACAATAAATTTATTTACTTTTTAATTCTGTCAAACGCCCATTGAGCTTTGTCATGAAGGTTAATTTTTTCATAAGCCTTACCCAAATATAAAAACCCATCAGGGTAGTCAAAACGAATTTTAACTAATTTAAATAAAAAGCTAATTGTTAAATCATATCGTCCTTTAAGAAAATTTATTTTTCCCAAAAGAAATAGAATATTTAAATTTTTATCATCAACAACTTTCTCATTGTAGAGATCTAAAAGGATTTCTAAAGCTTCATCATATTTTTCCTCTTTTACTAGAACTTCAATAGATTCAATGAATTTAAGAAATATAGCTTTTTTGATTGCACCTTCTATTTTTTTCATTGATTCTTTTTTTAATTCTTCATCTAACGCTTCTTGTTTCTCTTTTTCTTTTTGTTCTATATAATCTTTAAATTGTGCGATTGTACTTTGAGGATATGGGTCGCTACATAAGGGACAGCTTTGTGAATGTAATAACCATTCAGCTAAACAATATTTATGGAGAGGGTGTTCATTATTACATTGAAAATACGAATTACTATTCTCATCTATCATAAGATGACAAACTATGCAGGAAGGCATTATAACACTCTTTTACGATATTTGAAAATTTTCAACTCTCCTTTGGTTGATATAATAAATTAAAAAACTAAATACTTTTAAGTATATGTTAAATGAAATCAGAATAAGGATTAGAAATTCATTTCTCTCAATTTTTTTACCATAAAAAATAAAAATATAGATAAATTCAATATCAGAAAAGTCTATTTTTGAAGATTATAATCTAACGCATTTTAATTAAAATTTCTTTTTTTGATGATATATAATTTTTCGTTCTTTGAATAAGCCTAATTATTTAAAAACGAATTTTTATAAATTATATAGTGATCACGAATTATAAGGGGATATTTATAATTGTTGATCGGAAGTTAAGAAAATGAAAGAATACGAAGAAATATTTAAATCAACTTTTGAACAAGTAGCAGTAGGTTTGGCTCATGTTGGTCTAGATGGAAAATTTATTAGGATTAACCAACGATTATGTGATATCCTTAAATATTCTCATGAAGAATTACTTTCTCTTACTATTCAAGATATCACTTATCCTGATGATCGTAAAGATATTATTAAAGCTAGAGATAGTTTATTAACAGGTGAGAGTTCAGTCTATATTACGGAAAAACGTTACATTCGTAAAGATAGATCACTTGTATGGGGTAATCTTACAGTATCTATTGCATACAATTCAGAAGGAGCATATCAATATTTTATATCAGTAATTGAAGATATTACAGAAAAAAAAGAACGTGAACGGAAATTAATAAAATCCGATGAAGCCTATCGAAATATGATCAACAATTTAGATATAGGTTTCTATAAAGGCGAATTGAATGGAAAGCTTTTGATTCATAACCAAAAATTTAATGAAATACTAGGATTTGATCCTTCTGAGAGTCTAGTAGGATCCCTAGCTCTTAGATTTACTGATGACAAAGAATCTCTAAAAAAGTATCATGAAAAATTAATTAACCAGGGTTTTATTAAAGATTTTATCCTTCCAATACAAGATACGAAAAATAATGCGAAGTATGTCCAATTAAATTCTCATTTAATTAAAGATGAGAATGGTATCCCAATTGCTGTTGAAGGAACGGTTATGAATATCACAGAAAAATTCGTTTTAGAGCAGAAATTAAAACAATCCGAAAAAAGGTATAGAGCTCTTCTCGAAGATATGTTGGAAGGATATTATACTGTCGACTTTAAGGGTAATTATACTTACGTAAACGATTATTTTTGTAAAACATTAGAATGTTCAAAGGAAGAAGTATTAGGAAAGAATTATCGCTTTATTTACGACGAAAAGACATCCAAAAGGTTATTTAAATTGTTTAACCAGGTATATAAATCAGAAATTCCCCTCATCCATACTAGTAGAGCTAAAATGGCAATGAATGGGCAAAAACGAGTATTTCTTGAAGGATTAATAACGAAAAGGGGAAAACGAGTACTTCATGAAGGAGTAATCGATTTACTATATGATTCTGAAGGAAACAAGATCGGATTTTACGGATATATCAGGGATATTACTAACAAAGTAACAGCAGAGCAGAATTTGAAGGAGTCCGAAAAAAAATATAGAGGGATTCTCGAAAATATGATTGAAGGGTATTTTGAAAATGATCTGAAGGGAAATTATACTTTCGTGAATGATTATTTTTGTAAAATATTAGGTTATACAAGAGAAGAACTATTAGGAAAGAACTATCGCTTTAATTACAACGAAAAGAGATCTAAAGAGGTGTATGGATTGTATAATCAACTTTATAAAAATGAGATTTCCCCCCCTCTTATTTATGAAGACCTATTCCTATCATCTGGCGGGGAAACAACCTATATTGAAGGATTAGCTGATTTAAGATACGATTCTGAAGGAATTAAGATTGGATTTTACGGTTTTATTAGGGATGTTACAAAACGTAAAAGATCAGAACAGAATTTAAAGGAGTCTGAAAATAAATATAGAGAGATTCTCGAAAATATGATGGAGGGTTATTATGAAGTTGATCTGAAAGGCAACTTTACCTTTTTTAACAATGCTTTATGTGAATTATTGAAATATTCACCTGAAGAATCAATGGGATTATATTATAAGAGATTTATTGATGAGGAGAATAGTAAAAGGATCTTTGAAGCTTTTAATGAGGTTTACAGAACAGGAATCCAACGACCACGCTTTCAATATGAGTTAATTACAAAAAATGGAGAAAAACTATTTGGTGAAACATCTATTTCTTTAAAATACGATTCAGATGGGAGAAAAATTGGTTTTTGTGGCTTTTTACGGGATAATACTGAAAAAAAGATAGCAGAACAAAATTTACAACAATCAGAAAAAAAATATCGAGAGATTCTTGAAAATATGAAGGAAGGTTATTTTGAAGTTGATCTTCGGGGAAATTTAACTTTCGTGAACGATTATTATTGTAAATTATTAGGGCATTCATCAAAGGAAGAAATATTAGGAAAGAGTTATCGGGTCTTTCAAGACGAAAAGACATCTGACAAGTTATTTAAAATATACAACTCGCTTTATAAAAATGAGATTCCCACTCCTGTAATGCTTGAAAGAGAGCAGCTAACACCTAGCGGAGAAACAATCTATTATGAAGCATTAGTTAGTTTGAAATATAATTCTGAAGGAAACAAGGTTGGATTTTTTGGACTTATGCGAGATATTACCGAACGTACTGAAGCAGAACAAAAATTAAAGGAATCGGAAGAAAAATATAGAGGAATTCTCGAAAATATAAAGGAAGGGTATTTTGAAAGCGATCTTAAGGGAAATTATACTTTTGTGAATAATCATCTTTGTAAAATATTAGGTTATACAAGAGAAGAACTATTAGGAAAGAATTACCACATGACCCATGACGAAAAGTCAATTAAAGAGGTGTTTAAATTGTTCAACCAACTTTATAACAATGAAATTTCCCCTCCTCTTGTTTATGAAAGACAGGTGTTAACACAAAGCGGTGAAACACCCTTTATTGAAGGATTAGTGGAGTTAAAATACGATTCTGAAGGAAATAAGGTTGGTTTTTTTGGTCTTGTTCGTGATATTACTGAAAGAAAAATAGCAGAACAGAGATTGAAGGAATCTGAAGAAAAATTCAGATTATTAACTGAGCAATCACTTATGGGAATCGGAATATTACAAAATAATCTATATAAATATGTGAATCAAGAATTTGCCAATATTTTGGGTTATACTATAGGAGAAATCTTGAATTGGAAACCGGGAGAATATAATAAGATAATATATCCTAAAGATAGGCTACATGTAAGAGAACAATCAACAAAAAAACAAAAAGGTAAAAACGAAGTTAGAAATCGCTATGAATTGCGAATTATTAAAAAAACTGGTGAAATTGTTTGGGTTGAAATTTTTTCAGGAACCATTATTTATGAAGGAAAAAAAGCAGATTTAATTACAATATCTAACATTACTAAACGTAAAAAGGTGGAGGCTGTATTAGAAGAGCAACAAAAAGAATTGAAAGAAATTAATGAATTAAAATCAGAATTTCTTAGAAGAGCTTCTCACGAATTGAAAACACCTTTAATTTCAATTAAAGGTTTTACTAACCTTTTGTTACATCTACACAGTGAAGAATTTAACCCTGATGTAATTTCCATGTTATTTGAGGTTGATCAAGGTTGCCAAAGACTTGAAGATATAATTCATACTATTATTAAAACTACTAAATTAGAATCGAGTACTTTAGAATTACATACTTCAAAGGAAGATCTATCATTTCTCATTAGATTCTGTATAAAAGAATTACATTTTCTTGTCTCATCAAGGAATCATACGCTTATTGTAAATATACAAGATAAAATCATCACAAATTTTAATAAAGAACAGATGTATGAAGTTATTACTAATTTGATAAGTAATTCAATTAAGTACACGCCTCCAAATGGAGAAATTAGAATTCAAACAGAAATAAATGAAAAAAATGTTGTCGTGTCAATACAAGATAATGGAATTGGTTTCACAGAAAGTGAAAAAAAAAAAATTTTCCAACAATTCGGAAAAATTGAACGATATGGTCAAGGGCTTGATGTTGGAATCGATGGAACCGGATTGGGCCTCCATATCTCGAAAAAAATCATTGAATTACATAAGGGAGAAATTTGGATGGAATCTGAAGGCAAAAATAGAGGTTCTACTTTCTTTTTCTCATTACCATTAAATTCGACTTAAATAAATCAAAATATTTTAATTCTTCAAATTTATCTTTAGAAATTTCTTTATGAGTTTTATAACCCCGCTCTTAATAGGCAAAAAACTTAAAAAAATTTTATAATTACTTGAAAAAGATATATGAAAATATATAAAAAATAGACTATAAAAAAATAAAATAATAAAAATAACTAATTTATATTAAAAATAAAAACACTATTATCTTAAAAATAGTTAAACAAGAGTAAATAAATTCTTGTCAATAAATAGAAATAAGCTCTTTAATGAATTATTTAATAGATTCTTAGAGATAAATGAAGATGTAGAAGGGGTGATCGTGAGTGATCAACTTGGTTTCATTATTGCTAGCGAAAAAAAAAGCAATGTAGATATAGAAATCGTTTCAGTATTAACTTCCATCATCAACCCGATTATAGAAAGGATTCGAGATGAATTTGCGTTCAAGAAATTTGGCACTGCAAGTTTTGATACAGAACATTTTCGTCTTTTGTTTATTTCTTTAGATGAAAACAGAACTCTTAGTATAGTCTTAAATAATTTAGCATCTGTTGATAAAGCCAGTCCATATGCTTACCTTTTGGCAGAAAAATCCGTACAAATTCTAAATGCAGTGGAAGGTGACACTGTTCAACTCAATATTCCTGATTTTGAATATGAGACAGATGAATCTGCACATTCAGAAAGAGTAAAAAATCAGATTTATCAAATGAGGCTAGATCAAGGTGGTTTATACAGATTTAAATTTGTAATCCTGGGAGATCATTCTGTGGGAAAAACGAGCCTTGTAAGACGTTTTGTGGAAAACAGATTTACCCATGACTATAGAGCAACTATAGGGCTTAACATATTGTCCCATTCTGCTGAATTTTTTGGAAACAATATTGTTTACTCGCTGTGGGATATTGGAGCTCAATTGTACTTCAAGCGCTTCAGAAAGACATATTACTTGGGTGCACAAGCTGCCTTTATAGTTTTTGATCTAACTAATAAAGAATCTCTTGGGCACATTGAAACGTGGTATGAAGAATTGGGAGATTTTATTAAAAAACGTGAGATCCCAATGATTATTATCGGAAATAAATCAGATTTAAAGGAACAACGAGAAGTTAGTTACCAAGATGGCGTAGGATTAGTAAATCGTTTGTCCCAAGGAATTGGGGTTAAAATCTCCTATATTGAAACTAGTGCTTTAACAGGAGAAAATGTTGAAGATGCTTTTACCTTGATCGCTTATCATTATATATCCAAAAGCAAAGAAGAAGAAGAAGAAAGATTAAAACAAGATTTAACAGAAGAGCTCAATTCCATTTTAGAGAAAAGAAAAAACTTACCAGAACAACAAGAGCCCTTATTAAAATTGACAATAATTTCAGAAAATGAATTTTGGAGTCCTGGATTACAAATACTCTCAGAAATCTGTGGTTTAGACGTATGCGAAAAGACTAAGGATGAGCGCGATGAAAAATTCTATAAATTCCCAAATGGTGTGGTATTAAAGAATTATCTTTATCACAATTTTGAGGTTCTAGATAGCGACGGAGTTTTTTGTATATTTGATGCTCGTGATAAAGTGAATATTAATCCCGAATGGAAAGAGGTCGTTGTAAAACTTATAAATAACTTAGAAGAGCATAAAACTTTGCTAATTGGAATTAGAGTCACAGAAAAAAGCGATTGGTCCTTATTGATGGAGCAATTTAACTTGAATGAACTTTTAGAACAAAAAATGGTTTCCTTATTGTTCTTCAAAATAGGTCTCGAATATCGACTAGAAATTTATGATCAGCTCAAGGTTATGCTGAATGCTATTAAGTATCTTTAATTTCTATAATTATTAGTTGTCCAAATGGGTTATTTCCTTAAATTCTTTTTTTTGTTTTTCTCTTAAATTGTTCAGACCAATTGGTAATTGTATCTATACGATCCTCTGCGGAGGCTTGTTCGTGTGGATCCTATACTATTACACCATGATTTATTGAAGAACCG
>LAZR01002317.1_pt1 | contig 11170 bp, 11 predicted proteins | sample 329461 | NCBI WGS metagenome assembly LAZR01 (sample SAMN03002196, study PRJNA259156) | marine sediment metagenome | biome: sea floor; feature: Hydrothermal impacted sediments; material: marine sediment; isolation source: Loki non-amplified sample from Loki's castle hydrothermal vent sediment ...
AGGAGAGAAAATAGAATAGAACAGAGGAGAGCACATAGACATATACAAAAACCTTGTATTGTCCGCCCTGAAAAATTGAAATGAATGAAATATTTCGTTTATAAAATCTTAATTGCGGATAACTAACACTACCAAATCATCTAAACTTTTAATACCCCTCGGTTCAGTCTCTTTCAAAGAGATATAATCATTTTCTCCTAATTCAATTTCACCAGAACCCGTTGTAAAAATTCCCTTTCCTCTTAAAACATAAAAAAATACGACATGGGAACCATAATGTGGTTCAATCGTTAACCCTTTTTTAAGGGATATTCGTATTATCTTAAATTCTTTTGATATAAAAATGGGGTCTTTAGCAGGTTCATTTTCATTAAACTTCTGATCATCATATATATTTTTTGGCATTAAAACCCTCACTTCTTAATTTAGAAATTCCAATAAATGATATCTTATAATTTATTAAGATCACAAGAAGAGATAAGAAAGGATACAGGAGGATTAACTCTTTTTCCATTTTCACGAATTATGCCCTATCTTAAAGAGGAGTCTCCTTTAGCTAAATTTTTAGAAGATATTGAGGCTCAGAAAGATTTCAAAAATGATATATTTCTTTAATAGTTTCTTGTAAAATTTCAATAAATCTCTGCTCTATCCACAAATTTATTGTAGAGTTTCTATTACTCTAATAAGAATTGATTATTAAATTTAAAAGTAAAATTGGTGTGATTTATTATAACTGTCCTTCAAAAAATAAAAGATGACTTGGAGAACTATTTATTGAGCAAAAATCTTGAGAAGCATACATCTAATATTATGGACATCATCAAAAGACACTACAACAAGGTTAGTACAACAGCGAAAAGCCAAACCAAGAGGAGATCTAAAGAAATCCTATACGAAAATCAGTTTTTTACCATAGAGAAAAGTTTTCATACAAAAAACAAAATTGATATATGGGTGTTAAAACTTAAGCGTAAAATCTGGTTAGGAAAAAAAAAATTTTCAGAACTAAAAGAACATATCGAATGTTATGATGGTTATTATTCTGGATATTTAGGTGGTTTTATTTTTGAATCTATACCCGCTGAAAATATTATCAAAGAAACAACAGACCTTCTTGAGATTCTTGTTGAATAATGAATATAATTAAATTATTTTTCTTTTATAAATTCCAAAATTATTAAATACTCATGACACTTAATAAGCTTCCTGTAGAAAATAAGACTCCAAAAAAAATTCTCCATATTATCGTTGACAACCGAGAACATAAACTCAAGGCTCTCTTAGATAAAAAGAAAGACATCATCACTTACGATTCAGAGCAATTAGACATTGCGGATATAGTTATTTCGGAAGAAGTAGCTATTGAAAGAAAAGAAGGGTTTGATTTTATCTCCTCGATTATGGATAATCGTTTATTTGAACAGCTCTTGCGCCTTAAGGACACATATATAACCCCTATTTTAATTTTAGAAGGATTAAATAATAATGTTTTCGAGAAAGTAGGAATGAAAACCTCATCAATTTATGGAGCCCTTGCCTTTATCTCTTATAAACTTGGAATTTCTGTAATCCCCACACGAAATCTTGAAGAAACTGCTATAACAATAGAAAGAATTGCATACCGAGAGCAGGTAAAAGATGATATGCCCCTCTTATCGCGAAAAGCCCCCAAAACTATGTCAAAAGAAGACCGAAGAATTTATATCATTGAAGGACTGATAGATATAGGTCCTAAGAAAGCTATGGCCCTTATACAAAGGTTTAGAACTCCCGACAATGTATTTAGAGCAATAAAGAAGACTAATATCATTTTTACGAGAACTGGAAACCCCAAAGGGATTGAAGGCCCTTTAAAACAGTTAAAAGGGTTTAGCTGGAAATTTGTACAGAAGAATAAAGAAATATTGTTTAGCAAATCTGAAAGAAGCGTACAGAATACTCTCGATGTGTAAAGACATTTTTAAAGAGGAGAACGATACTCATAAAGGCAATATGTACGAAGATAGAGTTAAACAAGTCTGAAAGTCTAATTCTGTTTAAGAAGAGATATGACATCTTTATAGTTTATGAATTTTAAAATATGAGCGGATATCACAAAATTATTGAAAAAAATGAAGTTTTCGCCACCTACATAATAACCCATAATTAGATCCTAAAAAGGTAAAACTCCGTTATAAAATTGATAAAAGAAAAATACGGAATATTTCTTTAAATGAAATAAAGATTTTCACCTCATTTACAGTCAGGGAATTTCAAGATTTTATTAAGTCCCAAAAACAATTTCTATCTTAATACATAAATTATAGCTGTAATGAGAAAAATAAGCGAATATCAAAAATTAATCGATAAAAATTTCATTAATATTACAATATCCAACAATTTCATCTCTTAAGAATATTCTAAATGGAAGCTCTAGTTCTATATCTCTATAAGGTCTCAAGATATTTATTAGTGTGTCATGTTCTGGTTTTGAAAATATTTTTTTAAATTCCTCACCAACACCCTCAAGAAATTGATATTGTTGAAGAACAAAATTACCTTTAAATTCTAAATTCCTGAGAGAGTTAATAATGTTTTCGATATCAATCGAAGATAATAGGCTTTGTAAATAAGTAGTCCGAATTTCAAAATCTATATTTTTTTGAGTTTTTAAGAAATCAATAGTTTTTCTAATCTTACTAATATCTACCTTTACACCAGTAATTTTTTCTAACTTTTCTGGCTCAAAAGGTCCCTTTAAATCTAAAGCAATTCTATTAATATAAGGAGAAATTGATTCTATAACAGCTGGATTTGAACCATTAGTATCAATACTTATGTATTTCCCCAGTTTTGCCATTTTTTTTACAAATTCTAATAAGTCATTCTGAAGGGTAGGTTCTCCCCCTGTTATACTTACTCCACTCACCAATGAATTACTTTCAATTTTTCTGACCAGTTCTTCAATTTGATAATGCTTCCCAATATCTAACTGCAAAAGATATTTATTATGACAATAATCACAATTGAAATTACAGCCGACAGTAAATAACACCATAGAAGCTTTTCCCGGAATTTCTTTAGTAGATATATCGATTATTCCCCCTAGTTTTATATCACTCACCTTCAGTAAGCTTCTTTAATTAATTTCTCAACTTGATATAATGGTAAAGAAAAAGGGCCCGGTAATTCTAATTTTAAGGATGTTAACGCTGCTGAAAATTTTAATGCCTCTTCCGGGGGTTTAGATAACCTCGCCCCTAAATAGCTAATAAAAGCAGTATCTCCGCGCCCTGTTCTTCCCAGGGCGGTTTTATTTTTCCAAGGAAAGAAATAGATATCACCAGAAGCGTTAACGGTGATGCCTTTCTGATGTGTAATAAGGACTTCTTCGGGTCCAAGTTCAACTAATTCTCTGCTAGCTCGGTTAATATCTTTTTGATTAGTTAAAACTCGAGCTTCCCTTTGATCAACTTTTAAAATTTTTATTTTCGATAAAATACCTTCTTTTTCTTCTACTGACAAAGGTTCATAAAAGACTTTCTTATTTTCAATTTTTCTTATAAATCCTTGGATATCTAAACATAATTTTTCTGGATATTTACTAAAAATGTGATTCAATAATTCTAAATCAACTTCTCCAGCAAGGATGCCCCCAATAACAAAATATTTTGTTATAAAATCTAAAATTTCTTGTTTTTCAAATATACCAGCAAATCCAAGCGGTTCGTAATCCCTATGTTCGAAATTTTCTGATGAATATATATTTTTTAAACCAGATGTTTGCTCTGATGGAGATGCAAAACATTTTATCCCCTTCTTCTTAAAGACATTCAAAAAAGTAAAATCTTCTTTTTTTAGTTTCGTAATAATAGCCACTTTAAGACCTATGTGAGCACCAGCAATACCACCATAATATACTGCCCCTCCTAAGGATTCATGGCTCTTACCATCAACTTCAATGATATCCCTAGCAAGGTGTCCGAGAATAACTATATCAGATTCAAGCACCATAAATAAGTATTAAAATAAATACAGAATTAAGAAATTAATGTTTTTAAAAAAAAATGAAAGTTTAAAAAAAGAAAAAAAGTTTTTAAAATTCAATTAATTATTCTCATGATGGATTCTCAATTTTCCCGCCTACTTTAAGAGAATTAAAAAAACTATGCAGAATTCGCTCCTTTATCTCTATAAATTCTAATTTGGGCATTACATTGAGTTTCCTATCATTTTTTTCGGGATCCGAACCCCGAGAAATCTTTATTGAACGATTATCCAACCTTTTGTATTTACCTCCTAAAAATGTTTAATTTATTTTTTTTTTAGTTATTAATTTATAACATAAAACTCCTATTTAAACTTATGCCCATTGATTTCCCACTTATCTGTTGCTTAAAAAAATGAGCGATATGTTGATTTCATGATTTCCAAGAAGAAAACTAAACATTGTTTAATTAACCAAATATTATCTGAACTTAATTCAAAACTTATTCTTCTTTTATTCAAAAAAGTTGAACAAAAATTCATAAAGAGAACAATTTGAAAATATAATCAAAAAGTTTTTTAAATTTCTCAATTTTTAATAACTATATTACTATTTTGTCATAGATAAATAGTTAGTTATTATTATTAGGGGTATTTGATATGGTTTTTCAAGACTTAATTGGATTGTTAAAAAAGAAAGGTTTTAAAGATACGCTAACTGTCCTCATAAATCAGAAAGAGCACAGTGTCGACAAACATACATTTTATACTGAGCTGAATAAATTTTCTTATTACAACTCATTTTTTCGTGTAAAGGATGAACTTATTGAAAGAGGCTTAATAGCTGTAGAAGAAAATGATGGAATGAAGTACATTAAGCTTACAGAGAAAGGATTGGATGTTTATAAGCGACTAGAAGAAATCAATGATTTGATTTCAAATCATAAGAATAAGAAATAATCAATCAGTGTAGCTATTTTTTTTTTCAATCTCTAAAGATAAGATAGAGTTGAAAATTTTTAAGAAAAAATTCCTACGGTAAAGTAGTGTACAGACTAATAATAGATCTTTAGCATCTTCAGCTGTTATTTTATAGCCTCTATCAAGGGCCTTAACGAAGTAAATCTCAAGCAATTATTTCAGACAGCAACCACAGATAAATTAAAACAAAACTGTAGAACCCTCAAAATAAAAGAGTTTTCTGTGCGGCATTGTCACGGAAGGATCCAAAGCATCTTCAGAACAGAGCAGTTGAGTTAATCGCTCTTGAAGTCCCGAAGGCATGGTAAAAAATAAAATGTTGTTTTTCTTGTGCTTAAATTGTGGTGTGTCCTCAGTCTTAAACATGAATAAAATTTTTAAGATAAAATAGATAAATTATAATTAAGAAAGTAATGTTTTTACTTAAAAAATCGAAGTTTAGCTTTTTTTGATATTAGAAAAATTAGTTGTAGGATCATTCAACGTTAATACATATATTTTTGGGTCATCAGACACAAAAGAAGTTGTAATTTTCGATCCTGGTGCTGAAGCTGAGAAGATAATTAACACAATTGATAAATTAGAAGTTAAACCAATTGCAGTTCTTGTTACTCATGGACACGGAGATCATACTGGTAATGTAGGTGTAATCTCGAGCCGCTTTGACATTCCCATAATGTTTCATAAAGCGCGATATAGTTCAGGAAAATATTCTACAGGTAAAGCTAAAAGAGGATTAAAAGAAGGAGATACGATTAATGTCGGGGAATATACTTTACATGTCTTAGAAACGCCTGGGCACGCTCCCGATTCCCTCTGTTATTATTCAAAAGATCCAAAAGAATTCAATGGTCATGAAATTGACGGTATAATCTTTACTGGTGATTTAATTTTCTGCCGTGGTATTGGAAGATCGGATTTTGGAGGTGGAAACTCAAATCAGCTATTTTCATCTATTAAAAATAAAATTATGTATAATCCTGAAATCACGGATAATTTTCTTATATTTTCAGGGCATTCCTACTACGGTGATGTTACCTCTGTGGGAGAAGAGAGGAATCAAAATCCCTATAGAGAACATTTTCTTTGATAGGACAAATGGAGTTCTTTAATATCATTAATTGGATATTTGAATTTTTAAATGTTGTTTATTTCTTTTTATACTTAGTATGATTTTAATTAAAGAGTTATTTCTAGTAATTTTTCTCGAATAATTTACACTAATTTTTACTCAGGTACAAGGGAGAGAATTCCGCCTCTTAAAAGTTTTGCCTGATTTTTATATTAGAATAAGATAGGATAAAATAAAGTTATTTTAGGATAATTAGAATGAGGTTTTCTTCAAGTGCAATCATGGTCTCGCCCGATGAAGTCTCCAGACGAATGAAGTTTAATGTTCCTTCCTTCAACGCCTCAACAACTTGTTTACTTTTCCCGATGAGTGAAGTCACATAAGCTGCTATTTCTTCGCTATCTTGTATCTCTAAATTCGAATCTATCGGCAAACCGGACGAATCACATATTATAACTCCCCGAATTTCGTCCCTAGCTTCGAAGCGCCGAATTATTTTTTTAATTTCTTGTCGATTTATCAATCTCAATTACACCTTAAATAAAATATTCTAAGTTTTTAATATAATAATAATATATTTAATGTTTTTAAGATTAATTGAGAAAATTGAATTTTATGTGTTTTTTAATTTCGATCCTCGAACAAAAGCTTGAGGATCTAATGCATAACCAACTGAACTAAGACCACCAAATTTCTTTAAATAGTTGGTTTTAAATGTGTTGATCCCTAAATATAAATACTCCAAGTTCTGCAAATTCTCAAAACCTTTTATTTCAGAGACTGGGTTATTCCGTAGGTCAAAGTTTTCTAAGTTAAGAAGGTTATTTAATGCAGTAACTCCACTAATTTCATTGAAATCCAGAAATAACTCTTGATATTAACTTCTTTCGATCTTTGGTTCTAATTTCAGAAAATTTTCATCAGATAAATTTTGACCTGATAAATTCATGATGTTTTCGCTTAACTCAATTCTTTTCCTTTTTATATCGAAAAAATCTCTCAATCTTGAACACTCCTTAAAAAAATTAAGACAATACTTAATCAACTCTCTCTGGAAAAAAAGAAAAACTTAAATTTTTTTTATTTCTTCAATTTCTTTTAAAATAGTATTTGGAGTTATTTATCTCCCGAGTGAAATACAATAATTTATCAATATAAAGATCATATAATTATTTAAGAATATTTCATCATAAATTTCAGAAGTCAAATCTATTGAAATTAATGTATAAGAGTAATAAATCATGGTTGATAAAAAAGTACTTGAACAAAAATTAGCAGAGTTAATGGATTTAGTTCCTGAATGCGAAGGTTTAATAGCAGCAGATTTAAGTGGAAAAGTTCTTGTTGGTCAAACTCTCACGGATATGGATCATGGGAAAATAGCAAAAACATGTGCAACAATAATAAAAGATTCTAATGGCTTAGGTAGTGATATAGGAAAAGGATCTCTGAAGACCACGACCATAGAACTTGATGACGGTTATGCTGTATTGGTAGGGGCTGAAGAAAATGTATTGATTGCTCTTGCGGGGTTAGATGGAAGGAGTTCTCTTGGACTTTTGAAAAGAAATTTACTCTCAATATCTAAATTATAACTTACATTTCTCTTTTTTTTAAAAATAAGGAAAATTTTTCAATCAGAAGAAGCTCCCTTCTCTGGTTTTTCCTTTTTGTCTTGTCTTTCCTTTTTTTTCTTTTTAGCTATCTTTTTTATCGGCTTTTTTACTTGTTGTTTCTTCTTCTTAGTTTCTCCTAATCCTCTTTCTTCTAACAATGAATCCAAATCCATAGTCTCTTTTTGTTGTGTTTCTTTAGGAACTTCAAGTTTCTTTGACATCTTCTTAATAGGTGTCGGTTTCTTCAACTCAGAAACAGGAACATATTTTCCTCTTCTTGGTCGTTTTTTAACGCGTTCTTCAATGGGTGTTTGGATTCTTTTAGAGGTTCTTCTGGAATAGAGGAAAGCAGCAATCCATATAAAGCCTATAACTAATCCTACGATGAGAGGAAAGAAATCGAAAAAATATTCAGTAATAGGAGCTTGAAAGATTACTATTGATTTTTCCTTTGAGACTGATAGAGTTTCATTAGTTATTAAATTTTGAGCAGTTATAACAATATTTAAATCAAGTGAATTAACATTACCTAATTCAACTTTTACAGTCATAATTGTAAACTCTCCAGGAGCTAACCAGTTCTGAAGGAGATAATTAATTTCCACAATCTTAAATTGGAAGGTTGGATTTAATTCTATAGAAACATTGGTAATTCTCAAGATTGAGCTCCCAATATTATTGATTACTATTGTAAATAATGTATCCGTATTTGCATAAGTTTGTACATCATTGTTTGTAATTGATATCGAGAGATTATTTGTTTCAGGTATAAGAGAAATTGATATATTTCTTACTGCCCCGATTATATCATCTCCCTCCCATAATAGTCTAATAATTAAATCTGCTTCGTAATCTACATTAAGAGTATTTATTAAAAATGTTATTGCTCCATTTGAATTTGTAAAGTCTGATCCAATTGTAAACCATGAACTTTCATAATAATATTCACTAGAGACGTTCTTATTTATCAGGTTTTCATCGAATTCTGTTGATAAAATGGCACTTAAATTAAAAATATGACCCTCAATCGGATTGTCAGGATTGATTGTAAGATTAGTGAACCTACTATTTATTTTCAAGGAAAATTCATTATCAAATTGATGATAACTGGATAGATAATTCTGGTCAAAAATGTTTACCAGAAAAGTAGTATTACTAGGGAAATAACTACATTCATCCCTGAAGAATTCTAATAATAAACTTCTACTAGTCATGAATTCAGTAGTTTTAAGACCCATGATATAACCTTCAAAATCACCTTCGGTTTTATTACTTAAGAGTGAATATTCAGTAGATTCATAGGTTCCAGCTTCCATATTTTCTATGAAAACGGTAATAAGTGTTTTTACTCCAGCTAACCTAATTGGCGCATTAAGTCCCGCCCAAATTTGTGAGCCTATATTTAAATCAGGGATTTTTAAATTAAGATCAAATTCAAATGTATCGTCTGGGAGTCCAGTAAAATTCAACAAAGCAGAACTAGACGTATTTTCTGCTATAATCCAATCTTCATTAGCATATGATACTAATTTTAAGTTGATTTTTACATTAACCGGGATAAAAGAATGGAGGTTTTGTATTGATGTTTTTATCCTTACAGATTCATTGGGATTTAATATATTTTCACTTTGTTTGAAAGTACTAATTTGTACAGGTAGTCGTTCACCTCCTATTTCCTGATCAAATTGTTCAGTTAAATTACCATTATTAATGGGATAGAAATTAGGAAGAGAAACACCTGTAGTTTTATTAATTGAAGCAACCAATATTGTGTAATTATCAAATACAGGGTTCTTAATTTCCCCATCTAAGATATTTTTCTTAAGATTTGAATCATAATTCAAACCATATAAATCAACATCATAGGTGTCAATATAAATAGTAATTTAAATTTATAACCGTACGATTATTAAAATCATATCTCAGCAATAAATCCTTAATAGTACCTACCGAGGATGTTAGTTCAGCATTAATATAAGCTGAACCATTGGGATAGTAAAGAGATACGTTTGCGATACCACTTGTAGGAGCCTTCAATTTATGATCTTGAATTTCAAGACTAGTTGAAATATTATCCCCGTACATAAATCCCGGTGTTTCCCATAGTGTCCCGTTATAATTAATGTAACTATGCAAATCATAAAGGAAATTAAAACTTGTTAAATTCAGCGAGTAAATTCCATCCGAGGTAAAATTAACAATAATTTTGTATTTACTTGAAATCTCAGTTAGATTTCGTTGTCCTCCTGTTAATTTAAGGATTTGAACGGAATTTGGATCTGTTAAATTTTTAGCTGTCATATAATCAGGGTATAAGAACCAAAATTCTCTATAAGTCCAATTTTTAAATTTTTGACTTGTTTTATTAAGGTCATAAGCGTAATTCCACAGAGGATCTTCGTTATAATTTGCGGTGTATGTAGTTGTTGCATTTTCAAACCAATATGCATTTACTGAATACGAAACATTGAATTTGAAACTATTTATTATACTTTTATCCCATGTGAGATTTACTCGGAATTTATTAGTTCCGTTATCACCTAAGGGTGTTGTAAAATTATAATTCCACTGACCAAAGCCCCATGTTAAATAGGAACTTTCATTATAGGGAAATATACTAATTATTTGATTATTTATTGTTAAATTTTGTATCCTGAGGGTATTAGTACCGTTCACAATGAAATCTAATGGCATATAGCCCCTAGTTACATTTAATTTAAACGAACTTGCATCTAATTGAGTAGAATCATATGATGGAGATATCGTCTTCTTCGCATTTGACCAACTGATTCCTTTATCTAAAGTTGTTTTTAACTGATGTTCCGTTTGTCTATCATCTCCATAATCAAGATAAGGAATTGTTACCAAGCGATATACATCAGATGAACTATTGGATTTAATAATTATAAAATAATTAGAAACATTTAGCTGTGTTGTGTTGTCAATGTTAAAAGCAAAGTATGATAGTTTATCGCTTGTGTAATTTACAATGATAGAATCTATCATTTCATTATAATCTGGGACTAAATTATTCTTTCTTAATGTATCGTCTGATCTTACAATTGTAGAATTAGCTCTATATAAGGTTATGTTCAGCTGTGTTTTAGCTGCTTCAGAAATGTCAATTGTTCTTATCCATGCGGAAAATCCATTTATAGTAGAATTTAAACCTTTTAAATCAAATTCTAATCCAACATAGCTCGTATCAGTAATTGGTAAATCAAATGCGTGAGTAGATATTAGATCAAAATTATATAACCAAGCTATAAAGGGGTTTGTATCCCACCTTTCGAAAATAAATCGTACATAACTACAATTTAAAGAATCGGTATAGTTTAGATTTTCATTAATTATTCTCTCTCTTATTTCCTGTATGCCTAAACTGCTATTTATAAATATACCTGTAATGATATCCGTCCAAGAAGAAAGTGAGCTATCTTTAATTTGAACTGTAAGATTAGCATCAAATTCAAGCCGATAAACCATTGACAGAATTAAGCCTAAAATATTGGATCTGTTAAATTCAACGTTT
>LAZR01002318.1_pt1 | contig 11167 bp, 4 predicted proteins | sample 329461 | NCBI WGS metagenome assembly LAZR01 (sample SAMN03002196, study PRJNA259156) | marine sediment metagenome | biome: sea floor; feature: Hydrothermal impacted sediments; material: marine sediment; isolation source: Loki non-amplified sample from Loki's castle hydrothermal vent sediment ...
TGTCATTTATAAAAACAGGATATTGTCTCAAGAGATTTAGATAGTGCTCGAGATCTACCTTTTCCTTGAACTGAAAGCTGGTAAAAACTCTATGCGTACTGAAAAGAAAGTAGGGTATGACAGGAAAATCGAGCCAGAAAAATTTTAAGCCTTCTACAGTTTTTTTAGATTGCCATTTTAAAATTTCTAATGAAATCCACTCCTCATGGGACAATTCTTTGACATCTATCTGCTCAAGCTTTTCCAGTATTGATTGGGCATTATCTGAGAGAGATTGAGCGTATTCAAAAGAAACATCAGGTAATTTTTCTATTTTCAACCCGTATTTCATCCTCAAATATACAGACTCTTCTAACATGCGATTCCAGTATTCATCTCCCGCTTTTTTAAGGATCTTAGAGCTTTGAGATAGATCTGGCTCAGAAGCCTGATCTGTATCCCCTTTTTTGCAGGATAAGGCTGTAAAAGCAAGAAAGATTGCCAGTACAATGCAAAACGTGTATCTGTTTTTTAATTTCATTCCTGTTCCTCCCAAAAAGATCTTATTTTATTTTTAATTGCCGACTTTGTGAGAACTCCTATAGCTCTAGTGAAGGAGCATATGGTCTCTTTCTGACTCGGCATAGTAGGGGTCATGAGAGCTTGGGGTCTGATGAAATCAGCATTTTCCCTCTCAACAGTTTTTACTAGCTCCAAAGAATCGCCCTTGGCCCTCAAGTCCACAACCATATAATATTTTTAATACTTGATAATGTGGTGAATCGCAACGAGTAACTATCAAGTATGAAACAGGTACAAATAATACCTAATAAGTCAGTCTGACTCACTCCCTTCGATCGGTCCCATTGACTCTTTATCAAGTAGCTTTGGGACAAGCTCGATACATAACAAGGTACAAATAAGATATGTTCATCGTGCTTTTTTCACCAAATAATTTAACTCCTTCTTCACCTTCTCATCCAGCGGAGTTGGAAAGTGCTCTTTTAAAATCTTTCTTGCTTTCTCTCTAGCAACTTGATTTGCAGTTTTTGATCCCTTAGCCTCCCATATCTGTCTGTTTTGTCTATCGCTGATTTCTGGAATAAAGTGCTCCTTTTTAAAATATTTTAATGTATGTAATTCCTCTAAAAAATGTCCACCAGGTCCAACCTTATCTATTACATCCAGGCCTATCATTTCTTTTTCAAGAGAAACTCCTTGGAGCGCTCTGGCTACCATGCCACAGATTTCGTTATCAATTACTGTCTGCTCATAACTCGCACTTAAACAGAATTCAAGCAATCCTGCTGCATCGTGAATATAATTAGCTCCGGATAGAGCCACCATAAGAGTTTGGAGGCCTTTTTCATAACCAGCTTGTATATCTGGAATCTTTGAGTCGGTCATACCTCCTGTACTGTAAATCGGAATCTTGTAATATTGGGCCATCTGAGCAGCTATGGCATTTATGATTCCTAATTCTACAGCTCCAGATGCGTATTGGCCTGTCCGCATATCAGCAATCGTTCCTACTGACCCACATAATACTGGCGTACCAGGATTAACCAGCTGAGCAAGGACGATCCCAGCCAATGATTCAGCATTTTGCAGTGTTATTGTTCCAGCCAATGTCACTGGTGCTGTTGTGCCAGCTTGAGGTTCAGAAGCAATGATAAGGGGAATTCCTGTTTTTGCTACTTCCATTAAAATCTTAATACTTACTGGATCAAAGCGAAGAGGACTCAAACTTAAAACATTAATAGAAACGAGAGGACGCTTCTTAAGGTTTTCCAATCCTCCAGCTACTATCTCTCCCATTTTTATAATATCCTTTGCCCCCTCAACACTATAGGCATTAACAGAAAAATGCTTTACTGTTCCATTAAAGGCTGCTTCTGTCATGTGTCGATCAGCTATTTCAGGAGGCACATCGGATGGATTTACAATAACTTTATAAAAATGAATATAACTTAATCCATCTACCAATCGAGCAAAATCAAAGACATCTCTTTTTACAGCTAGCTGTCGTCTTCCAGTCTCCAAGTCAAAGACATTTACTGCTACGCTTCCTGTTCCAAAGTAGACGCGATTCTCCTCAAGTTTTATGTCAAATTTCTTATCTCTGGCAGCTAAGAATACGGAAGCTGGTGCCTTTTTAATTGCCTCCTCAATAAGATGGGGAGGAATTTGAACCCTCCCAGTCTTATGATCAACCCTTGCTCCAGCATCTTCAAATATCTGTAATGCCTTCTTCTCCTTGAAGATACATCCGGTACTGCCAAGCAAATCCAATGATGATGAATGTATCTTATGAATTTCTTCATCACTTAAATACCTACACTGCTTTCCTCTCAGATGCCAAATATCCAAACTCATATCTAATCTCCTTTTATGTAATGTAAGGTCACGAGCTCTTCAAAAAACTCAAAGTACAGATAATAGTTAAAAATATAAGAATTTCCTTTTTGTGCTCGTCACAAATCCTTCGCAATTTTTCGCGATTTCCATCGGCTAATGTCCTAAAACAGAAATATCACACACAAGACGGCAAGGTCAATTGCCAAAAAATAGAGATAAAGCAGCAAAAAAGACAAAACAATCAACAATAAGATAGACTCCACCCGCCATTCTGTCAAAAAAGATTTATCAACCCAGTTTCACAAACTTTTGACATCAACTTTTTCTTATGATATAAGGCTGCAGATGGAAGCAGCTGATGAAATTAAAAAAATGAGAAAATCGGCACAAAGCAAAAAAGTAAAATTCCTTCTCTAACTCTTACAGCTCAAGAAACTCACAGGCTCTATTATTTGAGGCAAAAGAGAATAATTTATAAAGAGGAGAAGAACGATGAGCAAATCTATTTTATTTTTTATCTTTTGTTTATTTTTAATCTTTGCATTGAACTTTTGCGGGGAGAGTGAAAAACTACAATTTGATCTTATCATCAAGAACGGGTGGGTGATAGATGGCACCGGCAACCCGTGGTTTAAGGCTGACATAGGCGTTAAGGATGGGAAGATAGCCAAAATTGGCAATCTGACCACCACTATCGGGAAAAAGACTATCGACGCAGGCGGATTGGTTGTAAGCCCCGGTTTCATAGATATACATAACCACTCAGACAATGAACTACTTACCAATCCAGAGGCCGAGAATTATATAAGACAAGGCGTGACAACACTGTTCATAGGGCAGTGCGGCTTTTCCACTGTACCAAGTGATAAATGGCCTACCTTTAGGAAATATTTTGCCCAATTTGAGAAACAGGGGATTGCTACGAACGTGGCTTCTCTTGTCGGACATGGGAGCATTAGATCGCATGTTATTGGCGGCGAGAATCAAAAGCCGACCGCTGAGGAGCTCGAGAAGATGAAGGCCATTGTTGCCCAGGCGATTGAGGATGGTGCTTACGGCTTATCGACGGGACTCGTATACTTTCCTGGTACGTATGCCGAAACAGATGAGATCATAGAACTATGCAAGATTGTGGCAAAGTACGACGGCCTATATGCAACCCATGTTAGGAATGACGGTGCACAATGGGAGCAGGCAGTGCTGGAGGCTATAGAGACAGCCGAAAAGTCAAGTGCGCGTCTGCAGATTTCACATAATGAGAGCCACTACCCAAACTGGGGTAAACTGGATGAGATTATGAAGCATATCGAAGAGGCTCGGGCGAGAGGATTGCGTGTGAGCTGCGACGTAATCCCTACCCTGTGCGGATCTCAAGGAATCACAACAATATTTCCAAATTGGGCACAAGAGGGAGGGGATGAGAAACTCCTGGAAAGGTTGAAAAACCCGGAAGATCTAGCGAAGATCAAAAGATATGTGCTCAAGGAGAAAGAGAAGCACACAAGTCCTTCCATGACGCTGATAGCAGATGGTCATTCGGATAAGATATGGATAGAAGGGAAAACCCTGGCGGAAATCGCTCAACAGAGGAGGCAACACCCCCTTGATGCAGCAATTGACATGATCATTGAAAAAGGAGGGACTTATGGCATCATTATGGAATTTCATGATGAAGATGATTTGTGCAAGCTGATAAAGCATCCTCTATCATCGATAGAATCTGATGGGACAATACAAACTTTTGGCGAAGGATTGCCTCATCCCAGAACATATGGCTGCTTTCCTCTCATCTTTAGAAAGTATGTGCGAGGTGAGACACGAAAGGAGGAGCCCAGAGAGATTGGAAGGAAGATCCTGTCCATACAGGAGGCTGTCAGAAAGATTACTTCCTGCCCTGCCCAGAGGCTAAGGCTGAGAGACCGGGGACTGCTGCAAGAAAATATGTGGGCTGACATTGTTATCTTTAATCCTCAAACAATCTCAGACCAATCGACGTATGCTAACCCGCACCAGTATCCGAAGGGTATCCCCTATGTGATCGTTAACGGTCAAGTGGTCGTGGAGAAAGGAGAGCATACCGGCGCCCTCCCTGGAAAGGTTATACGGGGCCCCAGATACTCCAACTGATTTTATACCGCTAAGGTACTGGCACCTAGAATCCCACGGACCCTTGTAATTCACCAAACCAACCTTCCTGGCTGAAAGACCTCCACCTCCTCATATTGTCCAACAAGAACCTCTGATGGCAGCTGAAGAGAGAATGGAATACTTATGAAAGCAGAATTTCTGTGACTTAGAGGGGGAGGTTTATTCTGTTTTAGCCCAATTCCAATATTTTCACTAAGATTCTATTTTTTCTAATGATGTTTTCTTTGACTGAATAGGTTCATTTTTATATTATCAGCAATTCATCATAACTGTTACTTAGAGAGGATTTAATCCCGATAAAACCGGAAATTTTCACGTTGCTAAGAACCGGAAGTTTTTACTTTGCCTTGACACATCTAAACTTTTTTTTAACTATAATTTTTTCATTTGGTATAAGGCATTTAGAATTCCAAATGACTCACCCTATGCTAAAGGAGGAACCAAATGGAAACGAAAGACTTAGATTTCTACTTTTTTAGGAGGAAAGCGTATGAGATATGATCGAAGGACTTTTTTCAGAAAGACATTGGTAGGTGCATCGGCTCCGGGTGCTTGCTACTTAGGGTTGTTGAAGTCAAACACCCTAGGCAAACCTGTTCAACTGCAAGGCCCCGGCATCACCACTGATGAAGAGCGGAAGAAGCTCATCTATGAAGCACATTTCGGCCGGAAGACCCCAGCCGCGAGCAAGAGAGGAATGGTTATCTGTTCTCATCCACTGGCCACCCGGGAAGCGATGAAGGTGCTGAAACGAGGGGGAAACGCCTGTGATGCAAGCCTTTGTGCTGCTATCACGCAGGCCGTAATCGAACCTCACATGTCCGGAATTACGGGCATGTTCGACATGCTCTACTACCATGCTGCCTCAGCAAAGTCCACCTATGTCAACGCAAACTGGAACACCCCGCTGGAGCCTCTTCCAAACATTACTCCTGCCGATATAAGTACAGGACGTGCACAAGGAGTGCCTGGCTGGTGGGCTGGCTTTGAAGAAGCCCATAAGCGTTATGGAAGCAAGTCGATAAAGGAGATAATGGAACCAGCCATCCGTTATGCACGGGATGGCTTTGAGGTTCATCCCTTTCTCTGGGGGGCGATTTTTGCCCAGATCCATCGTATTGGAATGACAGAGGAGGGCCGAGAGATCTTCATGCCTCAGAACGTCTTATCCAGGCCTTGGGAAAAGCTTTATCAGAAGAGGCAAGCCGACACTCTCGAGCGTCTTTCCGAGGAAGGAAGCGATTTCTACTATCGAGGCGAGTTTGCTGAAGACTTCTGCAAGGTGATACAGGAAGCAGGAGGCGCTATCACTCGCAAAGACATGGAGGCCTATCAGGCTCTTTGGATGGAACCTCAGTGGGAAACATACAGGGAATACAACGTTGCCACTGCATCTACCCCTTTAGTTAAGGCACTTAAAAGGGTGGAACAACTGGACTTGGAGAAACTCGGACCACCTACCGATTCATCTGAAACTCTTTACCAAATGGTACGCATCACCACAGCTTTATATGGAACCTGGCTCCACCCCGGAACGTGCCATATTTCAGCTATTGATGAGGATGGCAACATCGCGGGCCTCATGCATTCAAGCAACGCATCCGCGTGGGGTAACGGACTTTTCGTAAGAGGCGCTTCAATCTGTGCGGGAGGCGGGTTCCTTCTCTCTAAACCTAAACCTAAGCCGGGACAACGAGGAGACCTATGGAGAAGTCCCTCAAACATCATCTTCAAGGATAAAAAACCTGTGCTCGTTTCCGGCTCGCCCAGCCTCAGCCTGCTTCATAACATAATCCAGAACACGACGAATATCCTTGACTTTGACATCCCGATTGAGGAATCAGTCAACCGGCCACGGTTTGGTGGATGGTCGCCCACAATTCAAGGAGCTAACATTATTGAAGCTGATCTAAGCGAGAGAGTAAGAAAGAAAGCAGAGGAGAAGGGACTGCGTTTCGACGTAGTAAATCCTTGGAACGTCTACCACGGTGCCTTTGAAGGCATTTACATCGAACCTGAAACTGGTCTCATGAGAGCACGTGGAGATCCCCGCAGATGCAGCAAAGCAGAGGGGCTTTGATGTATTGATCTTCTGTAACTCGAAGATTCTACAGATTTTCTTATACCTCTATTAGAGGTTAGATCCACCTCAAACTGACCTTCCTGGCTGAAAGATCTCCACCTTCTCATCTTGTCCAACAGGAACTTTTGATGGCAGCTGAGGAGAGAATGGAATACCTATGAAAGCAGAATTTCTGTGACTTAGAGGGCGAGGTTTATTCTGTTTTAGCCCGATTCCAATATTTTCACTAAGATTCTATTTTTTCTAATGATGTTTTCTTTGACTGAATAGGTTCATTTTTATATTATCAGCAATAGCTGAAACAGGAGGTCGGAAATTGAACAAAATTGGAGTAAAATCAGAACAAGTCCAAAAACCAAATTTCTATGTTTAGAGAGAATCATGGAAAATGGCGAGAGATTCGTACCGAGTCCAAAAGCAAATTCTTATGATTATATGTACATTATACCATGATGTGTTTGAAAAAACGGTCCTCTTTGATTTTATGTAAACAGGACATGTTTCGAGACATAAATAGAGCTAATGATATTTAAGGAGGTTACGATGTGTAAAACAAAATATTTTAGGCTTCTTTTACTAATAAGCTGCATTATTTCCATAGTATTCGTAAGTTCTCAATTAATGTACGGTCAGAACTATAAGAAGCTGTTAAAATCGACAGCAAATAATCTAAGTTGGCGCAGCATAGGTCCAGCTGTTGATGGAGGTCGGGTAGATGATCTTGCTGTTGTGGAGAATAATCCTCATGTAATTTATTGTGGAACTGCTTCTGGCGGACTCTGGAAAACAACTAACAACATGGTGACCTGGGAACCCATATTTGATAAGCAATCAACCAGTTCTATTGGAGATGTTACTGTTGCACCTTCAAATCCAGAAATTGTCTGGGTTGGCACAGGTGAAGCAAATAGCAGGAATAGTTCTTCCTGGGGTAATGGAGTATTTAAAAGCCAAGATGGCGGTAAAACATGGTTACACATGGGGCTTGAGGAAACACACCATATAGGCCGTGTAATTATCGAACAATTCGATCCGAATATTGTTTATGTTGCAGCTGCAGGGAAGCTGTGGGGACCTAACCGGGAGAGGGGATTATTTAAGACAACTGATGGAGGTGAGACCTGGACCAATATTCTTTTTGTTGATGTGGACACTGGCTGCATAGATGTAGCGATTGATCCGTCAAGCAACAATATCCTTTATGCTGCCATGTATCAGCGCAGAAGGAGAGGATGGGGATTCATTGGAGGAGGACCAGGAAGTGGCCTTTATAAGACAATCAATGCAGGAAAAACATGGACTAAGCTAACAAAGGATCTTCCTGAGGGGGATACTGGCAGGATTGGAATCGCTATTTATCGAAGAGACCCTAATGTCGTGTATGCCTTAGTTGAAAATAAGAATGGCGGCGTTTTTCGGTCTGAAGATAAAGGAGACACCTGGGTAAAGATGAGCAGCACAAATCCAAGACCTATGTATTATAGTCAGATAAGAATTGATCCAAATAATGATCAACGGATATGGGTCCTTGGTTATGATATGAATGTCTCTTTTGATGGGGGCAGAACATTTAAAACAGATGTCGTAACACGGATTCATTGCGATTTTCACGCACTTTGGATCAATCCAGCGAATTCAAATCATATGATTACTGGTTCAGATGGAGGAGTACATACCTCTTATGATCGAGGAAAAAATTGGGAAACTATCGACAACCTTCCCATCGGCCAGTTTTACGAAATTGGATATGATTTGCGAAAGCCTTACTATATATATGGGGGATTACAAGATAACTGGAGCTGGAAAGGGCCATCAGCAACAAGACATGCTGTATGGGAATTACCGGAAAGAGGTATTATGAACGCCGATTGGATCAGAGTTGGAGGCGGGGATGGGTTCTATAATCAAGTCGATCCCAAGAACCAAAACATCTTATACGTAGAAAGTCAAAATGGAAATTTGAGGAGGAAAAATCTATTTACCGATGAATCGAAATCTATTAAACCTGAGCCTGAGGACGATACCGAAACCTACCGTTTTAACTGGAATTCTCCCGTTTTGATTTCACCTCATAATTCCAAAACCATATATTTGGGAGGGAATAAGCTTTTTAAATCTATTGATCAGGGTGATACTTGGACTGCGAGCTCAGATCTGAGTTCCCAACTGGATAAAGATAAGCTTCAGATCATGGGCATGTTAGTTGATGAAAATACTTTATCCAAGAATGATGGTATTTACTCCTATGGCACCATTACTGCCGTTGCAGAATCACCGGTTAAGGCAGGTATTCTTTGGGTGGGGACAGATGATGGCAAGGTTCAGGTCTCAAAAGATGGAGGGAAAGAATGGACGAATCTGATCGGTAAAATTAAAGGTGTACCAAAATTAACCTACGTCAGCAGGATAGTTGCTTCTCATTTTGTGGAAAGCAGGGCCTACATAACTTTCGATGGACACCGTAACAGCGACTTTAAAGCCTATGTATATGTGACTGAAAATCTTGGTAAAACTTGGAAATCTATAGCAAACAACCTTCCCCAAGGCGGCACCGTTAATGTAATCAGAGAACACCCCAGGAATCAAAAGCTATTATTTGTGGGAACAGAACGTGGCGCGTATTTTTCAATAGATAGAGGAGAGAACTGGATCAAATTTGAAGGGAATTTTCCGATTGTGCCGGTTGATGATATTGCAATACATCCAAGAGAAAACGATCTGATTTTTGGCACCCATGGCAGGAGTATATATGTTTTGGATGATATTACCTGCCTTGAACAATTGAATAAAGGAATACTGGATTCAGAGATTTACCTTTTCAAGATACGTCCCGCAGAAAGGTTTCAGATATATAACCACAGAGGTTTTTCTGACCATAGAGAGTTCACGGCTCCCAATCCTCTTTTCGGAGCAATTATCACTTATTATCTTAAGAGTAAATTAGATAAAGAAGAGAAGGTTGTGATAACAATTCTTGACAATAAGGGGAACAAGATAAATAAGATTGAAGGAACTAAACAACCAGGTTTTAACAGGGTCAACTGGGATTTGCGGTATGAACGGATTAGTTCTGATGAAGAAGATAGCTACTATGCTCCTGCCAGCCCTTTTGTTGTGCCAGGAGAATATACCGTAAAACTGACAGTCCAGGGGAAAAGCATGGAAGTACAAGTTGTTGTTGAAATGGATCCCAGAATAAAAGTTTCAAATACTGATTTAATAGCACAAAAGGATGCAGCTCTTAGATTAAGTGAATTGTATTCTAAAGGAACTAAAATCAATCAACAAAACCAAAATCTACAGGATCAAATAAAAAACTTAAAGGGATTTTTAAAAAAGCTTAAAAATCTGGATGGATCAATACTAAAGGATATAAATTCTTTTGAAGAGAAGTTGAAAAAAATTCAGATCAAACTCATGGGCACCAAAGGCAGTTGGGGTAGAACTGTAATGAGAGATATCAGCGGATTGTTGCGTAATATAAATGGCTACTCTTCTGCACCGACTGATTATCAGATGGGCAAAATTGAAAAATTATCCGGTAAGCTCGAGAAAAACTTAACAGAAATGGCTGGTTTACTCAATACCGAATTGCCAAAATTAAATAAGAAAATTGAGGGACTAAATATTCCTTTTTTGAATCCAAGAAAATATTAAATAATCAATAAATATACGTTTTTCGACATTCAAGGGCATTAGCCAGGTCTTCGAAGGCATGCTTTGATTAATCTTGAATTATACTCCCTCCACCATATAAGGAAAGATTGAAATATAAGAATCTCCTTTTTGTGCTCGTCACAAATCCTTCGCAATTTTCCGCGATTTCCATCGACTGACGCCCTAAAACAGAAATATCACACATCTCGGGAGGCACCAGAATTCTAATTGCGTCAAAAACAGACACTAACGAAACAGCAGCTTTCCGTTGAGACTATTATCCAAGAAGATCCTGGAATTAATGTTCTGACCGAACGCAAATCGTCAGATCGGAGAACCGATCCACAGCGATAGGCAAAGCTCGATCCTTTTCATCAAGCTCCCCAGACGCGCTCATAGACTCGCAGCCAGTTGCCACCAAGCACCTTGTCTAGCTCGGAAGCACTCCAACCCCGTCCCTTGAGACCGCGAATCAGATTCGGAAGCTGAGAGATGTCTTCAAAATCCTTGACCGGCAGTATCTCGCCAGGACCTGACGCGTCAGGAGGAAAGGTAACTGAGATCCACGGTTTTTCATCAGATTGCTGTCCCCAGATGAAGTCGGGTCCCACTGCAACATGGTCGACGCCAACCAGTTTCTTGAAGTAATCATAGTGGTCCAGATGCATATCGAGCGTGGCTTGAGCGATCTTGGCGCCTTTAGGCGGGATTGTTGTAGCGTCGAGATTGTGGAAGTCACTAATCGTGCTAATACCAATTACTCCACCGGTCTTGGCAATCGCCACAGCGAGCCGATCAGAGATGTTGCGGGGATTAGCACAGAGGGCGGCCGGATTGGTGTGAGTGTTTACCACGGGCACGCCTTTTGACATGGCAATGGCGTCAAAGCTTGTCTGCTCTGCAGTATGTCCGCCAATGTCAAGGATGATGTTTAACCGGTGG
>LAZR01002320.1_pt1 | contig 11167 bp, 6 predicted proteins | sample 329461 | NCBI WGS metagenome assembly LAZR01 (sample SAMN03002196, study PRJNA259156) | marine sediment metagenome | biome: sea floor; feature: Hydrothermal impacted sediments; material: marine sediment; isolation source: Loki non-amplified sample from Loki's castle hydrothermal vent sediment ...
CCCAATGTAGATGCCGTCACAACGGGTTCAANAATTAATGTGGACAAATCTTTTGCCATATCTCCGGATAGGTTATACGGGGTGACGACCACTTCATCGAGTTNGACCAAAGCAGCAACCAAAGGGATTCCTACCCGCTTACTTTCAAGTATTGCTGAAGTAACTATGATTTGCTTCCTTTTATACTGTACTGCGGATATAACCAGTGTATCGTTCAGCTTGACCGGGATGGAGAAATAGCCATTGGTATCGGTAATCGTCGCCCGTTCCGTGGTCACATTGAGCACATGGGTAGCGGCCACATCCCCACTCTCACTATAGACTTGGCCTTCCAAATTGTCGGAAATAAGGTCTTGCCCACAAAGGGAAGTGGCAGAAAGAAGGATAAAAAAGAAATGTATATGTAATATGGATAAACTGAACCGCACCGAAAGCTTACTTCTGCTCGGACTTTTCTCGGTAGGCCTTACTTTCATTTACCAAAAAGTCTAAAAGCTCGAATTCGTTATCCTTTAATAACAAGGAATACTGAGGATGGCTCTCATCGACATAAAAGAGAAAATCGTTTATTTTATCTTGCGGTAATTTTAGATCGACCACAAAGAATTCGTCATCGTAGACCTGTCGCAACACCTCGCTCATTTTTAAACGTGGGCGGTCTTCATCGGTATCTTTCTGTCCCGATTTTGCCAGGGCCTTGAATATATTTACGAAATTGATGCCGTTTTTCATGCCCCTCTCCTGTTGGGTCAGCGCAATATTGTCCACTTCGGTCGATCGATCGGTCTCATATTCGACTTCGGCAAAACGGGCATTTTGGACTTCCAGAAATTTTTCCTGGTTCTCGGGACTGACCACCACCTCGTCCAATTCGGTCACTTTTTCGTTTACTTCGATGACCAAGCGCTCATTTTCGAGCATCGCTTCGGTAATCTCAATCACCTCCAGCTGATAGTTCACGGCAGAAAAAGCCAATTGGTCACCCGCTTTAACCGGAATGGCAAACTGTCCGCCAGTATTTGATATTACCGCGTTTTCCGTATCGATATTGATTACGTTTTCATTGGGCACCGGTATATTGCGATATAAAACGGTTCCACGTAAAATTTCACGACCATCATCTTGATTATTTTGCTGCGCGCATACGGAAGCCGTCATGAAAAGAAGGCATAGTAAGGTAGGGATATACTTCATTGAGTTGTTTTGAAACTGGAGTATCAGGTTACTTTCCGCATGCGGAAAAACTAAAGGGTACTAAAATGAGTTCATAAAGAAAATACAACTTTCGATCTAAAAAAAACAGGAGCGGATAAACTTTTGTTAATTTGCGATCCGTACCACTACCAAACCGGACCTACCTTGCGACCAGATTTTCGGCCATTTACCTAGGCTACATAGTATTTCATCCTTAAAATTAGATTTATGGATGGATAATTTTATTTTTGCCATTACCCATTTATAATAGGTATCGTATGAGAACACGAATTGCATTTCCCTTATTGATTATAGCTCTTCTTGTCGGGAGTTTTGTTTCCGCTCAAGTAAAGATCGGTGATAACCCACAGACCATAGACCCGGCATCCGTATTGGAGCTCGAAAGTACAGATCGCGTATTGGTCATCACGCGGGTAGATTCCCTTCAGATGGCCGCCATTGCACCTAATCCTGGTGCCCTCGTATACAATACTTCGGCGGATTGTGTATTCTACTACAATGGAACCGAATGGATAAACCTGTGCAACGGTAGCGTCGATGCCAGCAATTTTACTACGGATGCCATTGCCAATGTAGGCGGTGAGCCCACTATCGTAATTACACCCACGGAAACCGGCACCAACTTTGAGGTGGCCCCCAATAGCATTACGACAGATCAAATTACCAACGGTAGTATTTTTGCGGAGGACCTCAACCTTGGAGCGCTGGATGGCGCTGCCCTAGTGCCCAATTCGATAACCAGGGATAAATTCAGGGAAAATTCCATCGGCCCCTTTGCCATACAACGCGATAGTTTTCCGCTTAGCTTTTTCGAGAACGATGCCGGATTTATTACAAGTGCCAATATCGTGAGTGGCGATGCGGGTAATGTGATAACCCCTGGCGCAGATGGTGGTGCGTTTTACGATGACACAAATTTGCAGAATGCCATAGTAACGAATACAGCTAATATTGCTGCGGATGGCGACCAAAACCCAACTAATGAAATTCAGGATTTGGATTTCGATGCTGCCACTAGAACACTTTCCCTTTCCCTTAGTGGACAAACGGTGACTTTACCTGCGGCGGCAGCGGAACTGGATGGAGATCCAACTAATGAATTGAGCGATTTAAATTTTGATATAGCTACCAATGTTCTTAGTCTGACCAATCCGGCGACCCCGGGTAGCAGTGTTAATTTAAGTTCACTTGCTGGCGGCACTGGGGCTAGCTCGACAGTTATCACTTCTACTCCAAGTATAACGGTATCTGGGAATGGCTCCGTTGGTTCACCCTACGCACTTACAGCAGTAGGTGGCGGTGGAGGTGGCGGTGGAATTTTAATTCCATCGGCCGCAGACATACCGGTTGCATTCACTGCGACCAATTATGCGGCAACCACCCCAGATGTAGAAGCGCACTTGGTTGGTATAGACGCTGCATTGGCAGCTGCAGGCGGCGGCGGCGGCGGCATTGGGGATGACAATCAAAATTTGTTGCAGGCCATACTTGACGAAAACAATATCTTAACTATTCCTATTGAAAACGGCACCGCGACCACTGTTGATTTGAGTGCGCTCGCTGGCGGAGGAGCTGGCGGCGACGACAATCAAAACATGTTGCAGGCGATACTGGATGAAAACAATATTCTGACCATTCCTATTGAAAACGGCACCGCGACCACTGTTGATTTAAGTGCTCTTGCTGGCGGAGGCGCAGGAGGAACTCCGGGAGTAGTGGACGGTACAACACTTAACGGAATAGGTACGGTTACCGATCCGTATACCATAATACCCGGAACTGATGGTCAACTTTTAACAACAAATCCTGCTGGTGATGTTGTGTGGGCTACGCCTAATGGAACTGGGAATGTGATTGATGGTTCCGAGACCATTATCGATGCCGAAGCTTCGACTGTCGGGGTTCTAGGGAATGGAACCACAGCTAGTCCATATGTTTTGACTCGTGGTCAAATAGCCGTTAATCCTGCAACGATTACCGGTGATGGTGATGCGATTGCGTTGGATATTGCCGAAGGGGGTATAACTTCGGATATGATAGCAGGGGCAGCCGTCACGACAGAAAAAATTGAAACTGGAGACCCTAATCAGATTCTTCGTACCAGCTTGGATGGAACTGCGGTCGAATGGATTGACTTGCCGGCGGGGGCCGGTGGTGCCAATCAGAATTTAGGTCAGGTTTTGGCGCTGGGAAATGATGGGGGTGCTGCTTTGATTAAGAATATTCTTAATCCCGTGGATGATCAGGATGCCGCTACCAAGGCCTATGTCGATGGTGCCGTTACCTCGGGAGGTGCAACTTTGACAAATGGTAATATTTTGGTCGGTAGCGTTGCGAATGCCGCACAGCCCGTTGTTTTGAGTGGAGATGCGACCTTGGACAATTCGGGTGCTCTGACTATAGCACAAGATGCGATTACATCTACAAAAATTTTGGATGGAGAAGTCCAAACGGCTGATATTGCGGACGCCAATGTCACCTTTTCGAAAATAGCCCCGGGAAGTTCTAATCAGATTCTTCGTACCAGCTTGGATGGAACAGCGGTCGAATGGGGTGATTTACCGGCCGGGACCGGTGGTACTAATCAAAATTTAACCTTGGACGGTAATAATTTGGGTATTGAAAATGGGAATACCATTGACTTAACACCAATTTTAGGAAGTGGCGGCGCTGACAACCAAACGGCAGTAGAAGTCCCTTTTGCCCCATATCTAACAATTGAAAGTACCAATGTACAAGAAGCCATTTCAGAGCTGAAGGATGAATTTGATGCCTCAACTCCTATCGGTGAAGGAGGTAATCAAACAGCTGCTCAAGTCCCGGTTACATTAGCTGCCACCAATTACGAAGCCGCCACTCAGGATGTAGAAGCGCACTTAGTTGGAATTAACGAGGCTCTGGCCGCTGGAAATGGAGGAAACTCAACATTAATAAATTCAACTGAGACGGTGGAGGTTTCCGGTGATGGATCTGTTGATACACCATTTGAGCTGACTGTTACGGGCGGAGGTACTGGTGCAATTGGCGGAATACCGAACGGCAATATATTAGTCGGTGATGCTACTGGAATTGGTCAGCCGGTTCTGTTGAGTGGAGATGCGCTCTTAAATAATTTGGGCGTGTTATCCATATCGAGTGGTGTAGTGAACTCGGATAAAATTACAGATGGCTCCATAGCACTTGAAGATTTAAGCGATATGGGAGCCGCGGATGGCCAGGTGCTAAAGTTTAATAGCGGGGTATGGGCAGCGGCTAATGATAATGAAGGTATCGGTGGGACTAGCGGCACTATTGTAGGAGAACTCAACGATCAAACCTTGAACATAGGCATAGAGGGAGGAACTTCCGATGACATAGATTTAGGTATTTTCGCCACAGAGGCAGAACTGGCCACAGCTATAGCAGCAGGTGGTGGAAATGGAACCGATGACCAACAGCTTACATTGGAGACCGGAAACCTTCTCACCTTGGAGAACGGAGGAACCGAAATCGACCTAACACCTTTCCTAGACGACCAAACTTCGGCGGAGGTACTCTACGATAACGCGGCTTCAGGACTCGATGCTACCGATGCACAGGCGGCGATCGATGAGCTTGCAGCGGACGGGGGTTCAGACGACCAGAACGCGGGGGAGGTATTATACGACAACGCGGTTTCGGAACTAACGGCGACAAATGCACAGGCAGCGATCGACGAGCTTGCAGCGGCCGGGAGTTCCGACGACCAGAACGCGGGGGAGGTATTATATGACAACGCGGTTTCGCAATTAACAGCGACAAATACACAGGCGGCGATCGACGAGCTTGCAGCTACCGGGGGTTCCGATGATCAACAGCTAACGCTCTCGGCGGGCAACCTACTCACATTGGAGGAGGGCGGAATTCCAATCGACCTTACTTCCTTTTTGGATGACCAGAACGCGGGTGAGGTAGCGTACGACAACGCGGTTTCGGAACTAACGGCGACGAATGCACAGGCGGCGATCGACGAACTCGCGGCCGCCGGGGGGTCCGATGACCAGAACGCGGGAGAGGTAGCTTACGACAACGCGGTTTCCGAACTAACGGCGACGAATGCACAGGCGGCAATAGACGAACTCGCGGCAGCCGGAGGTGGCGCAAATCTTGAAAACACCAATCTTACACAAACAATTGGAGAAGATCGAACTTATAATTTAAATGGAGGCAATTTAAATTTTGCAGGTTCAGGAGGTGTTGGCATAGGAATTTTCGGTGGTACTGAACCGGTTCAATCGACTGACAAACTAGATGTAAACGGTCAAATAAGGGCTAGACGAGGATTTGCCGCTACAGAAGGTTCAAGAGGCCAGCCTTCCTATGGTTTTTATACAAACGACGATACAGATACAGGTATGTATCGAATAGCTGAAGATCAAATCGGGTTTTCGGTTGGCGGTGAAGAGGCTTTGCATATGGTTGAGGCTGGAAATGCTACAAATGTCATTATCAATGAGAGTTTGGAACTCGACGGACCAATTATAGATTTTATTGGTAGTTCAGGCATAGAAGGAGATGTACTAACCGTCAACTCGGCAGGTACCGGAGTCGAATGGTCTGCTCCAGGAGTGCTTCAAGCTGGTTCCGTTGGTGAAACTGAATTACAGAATGGTGCCGTGACGGCGGACAAACTCGGGGCAGATGTTGCAGGGGACGGCATCATTCAAAACGCAGAGACCGGGGCACTTGAAATAGACACATCGACCCTGAATGGAACTGGGGACATCACGGGCGACGGCATCACCGTGGACGGAGGATTGGGAGCAACGTTCGCGGACGTCACCCTTGAAATTGCAGATGGGTCAATTCTAGATAGGCATATCAACGGGATAGATGGAGGTATTAGCGGATCAAAAATCAATCCAAATTTTGGAGTAAATCCTATATCAACATCAGGTAATATTACCGGCGCTAGTATATTTGCTTCAAACGATATAACTGCTGCAGGTCAAATAAATGTAACGGGGAACGTAGAGGTAGGTATTGATTTAAACGTAGCTGGAAATGTTGAAGCTGGTACAGTTTCTGTTGCAGGCACCCAAGTTCACCCAGACTTTGTTTTCCAGAAATACTATTTAGGTACTTCCAATTTAAAAGAGGATTATAATTTTCAATCTTTAAGTGAAATCGAATCCTTCGTAAAAAAACACCATCACCTGCCCGGTATTAAATCCGCAGCAGATGTCAATAAAGAGGGATCTTGGAATTTGGGTGAATCCAACCTACAAAATCTAGAGAAAATCGAAGAACTGTACCTCCATACCATAGAACAGGAGAAAAAAATCAATCAATTGCAATCCGAAAAAGAATCCCTATCCGAAGAAGTCAAAGCTTTACGAAACGATATGGAAGAAATCAAGGCCATGCTCAAAAAATCAGAATAGTGGCCTTTTGAACTGGAAAAAATGAATCCTTGAACTAAATGCTAATGCTGAAGTAGATTTAAAGCCAAGTAAGGGAAATAATAGCATAATTCCCTACTAAAGAACAAACATTGCAATGAGGCCATCAGTGCAAAATGAACACCGCAAATGAATGTAAAATTTTTCATCCTACTCCTAGCAATCGGTTCGGGCCTACACGCTCAAACCGCCCTGCAAAATACGGGTAACCTGCGCATTCACGAAAACGGACAAATGGGCTTTCATACCGATTTGGTCAATGACGGCCTCTTTGATGAAAATCAGGGCTTGGTCGGCTTTTATGGCGATTCAATACGCACTATCTCCGGGGCGCTGATTACCTCCTTTTTTGATGCGGAGTGTATTACCAGCGATGGGGTTGTTCTCAATACGACCGTAAATATTAGTAATAATACCAATTTTATAAGCGGCAACCTGATTACGCCTAGAAACGAACCGGCTACCACACTGAATTATCTGGCGACCGCCTTTTCCACGGGGGAAAATGATGTTAGTAAGGTCGATGGCTACGCCAGTATGACCGGGCAGCAGAATTTTACCTTTCCGGTGGGCGATTCAGAACAGCTACGTCCGCTTATCCTGAATTCTGCAGCAGTGAACACAGTAAGTAAATGTGCCTACTTTTTTGAAGACCCCAATGCCCCGACTACCTTTGATACGGCATTTAATACCAGTGTGCTGCCTGATGGCATAAGCGCCATTAGTATAATGGAATTTTGGCGGCTCGAAGGCGCGCAGCCCTCGACCGTACAGCTCAGTTGGAACGAACGCAGCGACATGGGCAGTTTGACCGAGGATATATCCGAAATCGTGATTTTGGGCTGGAACAAAGCATCGAATGCATGGGAGAATCTTGAAGGTCCCGCTTCTGTGGGCGATGTGAATCAGGGGGTTGCTGTTTCCGGTAGTTTCATTCCCGATGACTATGCGGCCATCACCTTCGCTGCGGCCGGAATACCGAGGGAGTTTTTAGACCTTGAGGATTATTTGGTCAGTCCGAATGGCGACGGCATCAACGATTCCTTTGAAATAACGGAGTTGGCCCAATATCCCGATAACCATATGCAGATTTACGATCGCAACGGCTCGAAAGTATTTGATCCGAAGATAATTTGGTTATCGCTCGCGATAAAGGCCTACCTTCTGGGGTTTATTTTTATATTGTCACTTTAGACGAGGTAGGACTAACATTTCAAGGCTTTCTGTATCTAGCGAACGATTGATTCGGATTGAAATTTTGACAATGCATGTCGCGATTGACCTATCAAAGGTTGCATCCATATCATTTGCCGAATTTAAATCAAACGGGGAATAATCCCTATTTTCGTACTATAGAAATCCTCAACAAGCCATTTGTTCGCAAATACTATTGAGAAGATTTTAAGTATAGGCAACGTACTATCCGAAGACCCTAAACGTTTACACTATATCCCAACATTGCATTCATAAAACGAACAACACCATGCAAAGACGATCTTTTCTCCAAAAAACCGGACTTACCGGTCTGGCGCTGACCGCACTCCCCCATTTGGCTTTTACAAAAGATTTTGAATATTCCATTTTAGAACTGATGGGCAAAGCCGATGTCGAGATGTACGGCGATGGCTATAAGCTTTTAAAAGAAGTAAACGATGCCTTTTTAGCGATGAAAAAAGAGGCCTATAAGGCAGGCATCGATCTTAAGGTGGTATCGGCATTCCGTAGTTTTGAACGACAACGTTCCATTTGGGAACGGAAGTTTCAAAACTATACGGATGATAATGATATGGAGCCCTTGGCTGCCATCGATAAGATTGTCGAATACTCCACCATTCCCGGTACAAGCAGACACCATTGGGGCACCGATATCGATATTGTCGACGGCTATCGTAAAGTAGATGGCGATGTATTGGTACCTAGCAAATTTGCGGAGGGAGAACCCTTTGCGGATTTCAAAAAATGGATGGACGAAAATGCAAATACCCATGGCTTTTATTTGGTCTATACCGATACCCCGGGCCGCCGAGGCTTTAAATACGAGCCCTGGCATTATAGCTATGCCCCAATTTCTAAACCTATGCTCGCCGAATTCCGTAAGAAAAATATCATGCGGCTGCTTCAGGACGAACAGTTCTACGGCTGTGAGCATTTTACGGAAGGTTTTCTGACCAACTACATCGAAGACAATATTTTGGATATTAATAGAGAGCTTTTGTAGGCTTACTTTTTTAAGGATTTACACCAAAGAAGCATCCCATTTCCACAGGAAAAATTTTCGTAAGCAACAATAATTTAATGAGGGAAAATATCCTTTTGCCCAACCTCTACACAGTCCTTGGAAAATTCTAGACCTGATTCACATTGTTAAAGGTCTATTTAAAACTTCTACTACGCCAAGCGCTAAAGACTACATAAACCAAACTCCATGAGTTGTAGATTAGACGCCATTTTAATTGCGTTCGGACAATTAACTTCATTCCATACTTTCTTCTTCGAAATTGGAAATAGGATATAATGCGTTAGTAGTTAAAAAGTGCGGCTAGTATCTTGAAATTGTTGGCTATGTAGTGCTTTGTAGCCATAGGGAAGCATATTCGTATACCCTCGGAAAGCAAACCATGAATTTAAGCCCTATTCAGGACATTGCAATCGGTCTACAAATTGAACTATTTAAAAATTATCGTAGCGACAAGTCGGAAAAGCCACAATCTTCGTGAACCGTTTATGATGTAATCCGGTTATGAGTTCTTTGGAATAATCAGGATAATGCAAATTTTAAAGGCCACATAGAAGGGTAACGAACGGGAATTCGAAGCTCTTAGCACCCATCCAGCCACGGATAGGCGTATCGAAAAAATGAAGGAATCCAACACTACAAAAAGCAACTAAGAAAAGTTTTAAAGTTGGAAGACTACTAATGACCATTCTGGATATCGTTCACTGATGTATCACTACACAGTTAAATTCCTTAATTAGAGCTAATACGGACTACAATTTTCGTACATTAGCTAAAGCCCGATACAAATCTTACTTCCTATAAATTAACCCGTTAGCTATACTAAAGTATTTCTATATGGGAACTTTCGCACATTTTCGAAACATTTATAATGCCGCTTTTGAGGACTGTAAGCCCGAAATCATTGTGGTACTATTAAAAGTATATTCCGTATTCTGCGCCCTGATGCTGTTTTTGGCCATCTATGCCCTTATGGACAGAGCCTTGAACGGATTTGAATTTTAATGGATAAACACAGCAACCGCCCCGCCAACAGATATAACATAACAAGAACCCGATTATCCTTTACGAAAAGAATAATCGGGTTCTTTGTAAACCTATAGCCTAGAAATTAACTACCTACTGTCGTATCTAAAATAAGGAGTGCATCTGTTGCGTTGGATAACTCCGCATATTTTTTGACGGAAAATCCGCAATCACTGCGCATTTTAAGATTCGCTCCATGTTCGATAAGCAGTTCAAGAATATCGACCCGGTTGTACCGAGCGGCAAACATGGCCGGGGTCATTCCCAAAGTTTTCTGATTGACATCCTCTCCAAGTTCGATCAAACTTTTTACGGTTTCAAAATCGCCTTTAACGATGGCTTTACAAAAGGAACTGATATCGACATTCTCGATTCCCCAATGCAAGCTCGGAACTTTCATATCATTTGTAATGTCCATGGCGCTAAGGCCTGAAACTGCTAAAAGACATACTGCGGCTGCTGTTACTACTGTTTTTCTCATGATTAATGATTTTGATTTATGAATTAATAAAATTATATGGCTTTCATTTTGAATACCATATTATAAAGACGACACCGATTCATAATTGTTTCAAATTTTCTCTCATATAACATAATTTTAACATTTTAATTTATCAACCTATTTAAAAAGACCATAGAATTACTGGTATACTAAGCGGATAGCTTTATTTTTGAAACCGATAAAACAAGTTACAATGAACAAGAAAGTACTTCTAATGATTTTGGACGGATGGGGCAAAGCAGTAAACCCAGAGGTCTCCGCTGTAGATAATGCGAACACACCCTTCATAGATTCCCTATATACAAAATATCCCAATGCAAATTTATTGACCGACGGTATGAATGTTGGTCTACCGGAAGGGCAAATGGGAAATAGTGAAGTGGGCCATATGAATTTAGGCGCAGGACGCATCGTGTACCAAGATTTGGCGAAAGTGAACCTGGCCGTTAAGGACAACACCTTAAAAGACGAGAAAGTTCTTAAGGAAGCTTTTGCATACGCTAACGAGCATAATAAACCCGTACATTTTCTTGGTCTTTTAAGCGATGGTGGGGTACATAGCCATACCGAGCATTTAAAAGGACTCATAAAAGCCGGTGAGAGTCTTGGAGTACATCAGATGTACGTCCACGCCTTTACTGACGGAAGGGATGTAGACCCAAAAAGCGGAATTGGCTATTTACAGGATATGATGCAGTTCTGTTCGGATAAAAATGCACAATTGGCCACGGTCATCGGTAGATATTATGCCATGGATCGTGATAAGAG
>LAZR01002323.1_pt1 | contig 11157 bp, 12 predicted proteins | sample 329461 | NCBI WGS metagenome assembly LAZR01 (sample SAMN03002196, study PRJNA259156) | marine sediment metagenome | biome: sea floor; feature: Hydrothermal impacted sediments; material: marine sediment; isolation source: Loki non-amplified sample from Loki's castle hydrothermal vent sediment ...
ATGCGAAGAAAGAGATGCAATTGGTAAAGACTGGTGCAATAATTTTGTGCCCAAGCAAGTCAGGGACGATGTAAAAACAATTATTTCAGGATTGCTGATTGGGCAAATAGAACAGTATTCAATCACTTTGTTCTAATAGGTGGAACGGGGACGACAATGGGACTCTTGATAGCCATCTTCATCGTTAGCAAGAAAGGCTTACAGAGAAAGATAGCGAAAATCTCACTGTTACCTTCTTTTTTTAATATCAACGATATTCTTCTTTTTGGCCTCCCTATTGTTTTTAACCCCATCTATTTACTGCCATTTATCGCCGTACCACTACTAATGATTCTATTGGCGCTTGGTGCATTAGATATCGGTTTTATCTCTTTAGACTTAACGGCCAGTGTATGATGGACAACTCCCCCTCTGATTTCGGGCTGGTTAATCACCAATTCATGGCATGGCGCTTTTTTACAACTTATCTGCATTGGGATTAGTACGCTCTGCTATCTTCCTTTTGTGCGTCGTGCAGAAGCATTGAGACTCATAAGAGAGCAAAGTGCATTTCATGATGCCACCCAAACGATCATTTCGTCAGGTCATAAACGTCAGCAAATTGTCACACGTGAAGATAAAGTAGGCATGATTGCTCGCGAATTAGTACTTGATCTGAAACAAGCAGTTAAGCAAGATGAACTTACCTTGAGTTATCAGCCAAAACATGACGCAGGTGGCGCAATTATTGGTGTGGAAGCCCTTATCCGATGGCAGCATCCACGCTATGGTTTTGTATCACCTTTGATGATTATTACGCTTGCTGAAGATAGTGGTGTTATCCATAGTTTAGGACGTTGGGTGATCGAACAATCCTGTGCCTGTAAGTCACGTTGGAATAAATTAGGCTACAAAAACCTTTCGATGGCGGTGAATGTATCGCCCATTCAATTAACGGACAAAGATCTTCCGAATTTCATTAATAAATGCATCGGCAACAACGGATTACTTGCAGGCGAACTGGAACTAGAAATTACAGAATCGTCTGAAATTCCAGATGATGAGTTAACCGACTTTATCCTTGATAAGCTATCCGCAACGGGGGTGAAATTAGCCATGGATGATTTTGGCATGGGCTATTCATCTCTGCTCCATATGAGGCGATTCCAAGTGGCCGCCATCAAAATAGACGGTTCAATTACTCGTGAAGTCCTTACCAATCAGATGAATGCTGATATCGTGCGTACTATTGCCTCATTGGGCAAGTCTCAAGGCGTTCAAGTCGTGGCAGAATACGTTGAAACATTAGAGCAACGACAGGCATTGAGTAATATGGGCTGTGACGTATTTCAAGGTTACTATCATAGTCCCCCACTTAACGAAACGGATTGTGTAGCTTATTTCCTAACCCACCAGAAAAAGGTAGATTAGCGACAGTGCTATAGAAAGTACCCGCGTCTTTCAAGTATCAATTAGCAGTAGTGATTAACCGAGGAATTTATATTCATGAAATGGCGTGGAAAAAGCAAAAGTCAGCACATTGAAGATAGGCGAAATCAGCGTTTATCTGGTATGGGACAAAATGGTGGTTCTAGTGTTTTACGCTTACTTCCAGCTGTATTCAAACTACTTGGCTTTAAAGGCACTCTTTTCGCAATCATAGTGATACTTGGCTTGGCGTTTTTTACCGGTAATTTGCCACAATTACTGGCTGTATTAGGTCTTTCATCCACTAACTCAGTGTCAACTCAGTCTGTTCCTTTACAAGAAAGCAGTGAAGAAAAACAATTAGTTGAATTTGTCTCTGTTGTTTTGGCCGATACTGAACAAACCTGGACTTCTTTATTTGCAAAACAAGGTAAAGATTACCAAAAACCCACTCTCGTTTTATTTCGAGACCAAGTCAATTCAGCCTGTGGTAGAGCTCAAGCTGCCATGGGTCCTTTCTATTGCCCAGCGGATCAACAGGTGTATATCGATCTTAGTTTTTACAAACAACTGGAAAGACAATTGAATGCACCAGGTGATTTTGCACAAGCCTATGTTATTGCCCATGAAGTCGGCCATCATGTTCAAACTCTTCTGGGAATCTCGCAAAAAGTGCATGCATCTAGTCAATCACTAAGCCAAGTCGAAGCGAATAAACTCTCTGTCAAACAAGAGCTGCAAGCAGATTGCTTTGCTGGAATATGGGCATTTTATGCTGATAAAGACAGACAGTTATTAGAATCTGGGGATATTGAGGAAGGACTTGCTGCTGCTAGTGCGATTGGTGATGACACCTTGCAAAAACAATCTCAAGGCGTTGTAAGACCAGATAGCTTTACACATGGCAGTTCGGCACAGCGTGTTTCTTGGTTTAAAACTGGTTATCAATCTGGCAGCGTGGATAGCTGTAATACGTTTGAGTAATCAGGTAGAAGAAATTGAACAGCGCCGCAGATACCGTCATAACCCTTTTTCATTGGAATATTTTAACGCTACCTTCCGGTGAAGAGATCTTTGTTGGCCTTCGTCATCGTCCAGAAACGATGCCGCCGTTTGCGTTGCCGAAAAATGATGACGAGCTGATGCCTTTTACACTGAGAAATAGTAGTCCCATTGAGTGCTTCAATCAGAAACAAGGCGTTGGTTATACTCGCTCAGGTAGACGCTACGTCGTCATTGGTAAACCAAGTGATCCAGCAGGCATCATTCAGATGAGTATTAATAAAGCCTTACCTGCAGAAACAATTAACTGGAAATACGCTTTTGGTGAGTAAACATCTTGTCCAACCAGACTTTATTTTCGTTCTCTCGCTTCTAATCGCGAATAAGCTTCTGCTTCATGATGAATATCAATAATTAGCCCCCGATGTATGGCGACCGAAATAGCTTCTTGATTATTAAATCTAGCGCCATCACGGAATAAAAAATCTAATAACTCTCTTGATGGCATATCAAGATACTTGGATAATTCTTGTGCTTCTTTTGATAATTTCTCGATAACTTCAGGGTGTTTTTGTTGAATATTGAGTGTGGCGAGATTATCAATGATGGACAATTCTTTGATGGTCGCATCACTGAGCCCATGGTCTTGAACAAACCTCAAACTGGTAAGCCCGGTTAATTGATGAAATGTATTTTGTACTAAATTCAAATCAGCCTGACGTCCAGCCAATGCTACTTTTAACCATTTGAGACGATGTCTAGCCAGTACTATCATACTTTTTTCAGTGTCAGTACTCATACACACATACTCCTCGATAACGCACTTAGCCTATTTTAATCACAAAGCGACGAATAACTGCAATTACTCTTTGCTTTCTTTCAAGTAGCTTATCTTTAATTAGTCATTTAATAAGCCATTGCAAGTCATCTCCTGCTATGTATACTTAATCTGGGAATTTATTCCTGATTACGACTGTGAATACATCCCACAGATACCTAGAGGAGCTACCATGAAAAGACAGATATTAATTGTTATTTTGGCCACCTTATCAACTAGTCTTTTTGCTGCCGAAGTCGAACGCGAAGCAATCACAAGTTGTGCTTATCAATCAGGAACTGCGTACGAAATCCAAAAGATTCGACAGTCTCAAGGTGATACGTGGGAAACCTTCCAAAGCACCGTTAAACAAATATATCAGGACACACCAGGACGATCTGATTTATTAAACATTGGTAAACGCGTCTACTTTAATCCCGTTAGTGTCTCACCTGAGGACATTGAGAACCAGATTTTAGAGAGCTGTCTCAAGCGTTATCAGGGGAAGGAACCTATGACCTAGACTCAAGCGAAATTCAATCACGTTTTCGTTGTTCACAACGTGCTTTTATTTATTTCTAAAATGTCTGACTAATCAAGGCTAATCGTACTATCATTGTTTCCCTTGAATAACGCAGCAAGGCGAATGATGCAGCTCCTCAGTATTCTATTTCTTATCTTATTACACCTAGGTCCAGCAAGTTATAGCGTTTATCACATTCTGCTCTACAAGCGAGATAGTCGTGCGGCCCTTGGCTGGATAATGTCATGTATCTTTATTCCTTACGGTGGGCCCGTTGCCTACTTCTTTTTTGGTATTAACCGTGTTCGAAGCCGTGCTCGGAGTATCAAACGTCAATTATTTAAAATCCCCTTTGAATCTGGTTTTGCTAAACGCGCCATCAACGTTGCTGAGGGTGCTGAATTGGACAAAATTGCCGAGCGTATAACAGGCACGGCCCTATCAGCTGGCAACAACATTACTATTTATCACAATGGTGACGAAGCCTACCCAGCCATGCTGAAATCAATAGCAGCAGCTAAGCAGCGAATTTTATTAACCACGTACATTCTTAAAACCGATGAAACGGGTCAGGCCTTCATTGACGCACTCAGCCAAGCAAATCAACGAGGTGTTGAAGTCAAAGTGATACTCGATGGTATTGGTGAACTCTATTCTTTGACTAAACCATCTAAACTATTGAAAAGATATGGCATTAGTGTCGCGAAGTTCACGCCACCGCGTCTCTTCCCACCGAATATTTATATCAATATGCGTAATCACCGGAAGTTACTTATTATTGATAATGACTTTGCTTATGCTGGCGGGATGAACATTAGTGATGAGCATCGTGATACACCACTCAAAGCGCGACGCATTACCGATATACATTTTGGGTTTGAAGGTCCGGTAATAAAAGGCCTTGTTGATACCTTTTATGACGACTGGCTGATAGCAAGTAATACAAAATTAGATTGCTCTCTGCCGCCACCAAGACAGTTTTCTGAAGGCCACCATTGTCGTGTTATTCCTGAAGATCCGGATGAATCATTAGATGCGTTATCGCTGACTATTCAATCACTGATTTCAGCAGCAAAACACAGCATCTCGATCATGACACCTTATTTCATTCCTAGTAGAGAGATGATTGCCGCTCTTCAATCAGCTTCAATGCGAGGGGTCAATGTGCGTATAGTGCTACCGGGCAAAAATAATCTGATGTATGTTCACTGGGCCAATCGTAATATGCTTAGTGAGTTGTTGGCATGGAATGTAAACATCTTTTATCAGCCAGCCCCTTTTTGTCATAGCAAACTGTTTTGCGTAGACACTCAGTATTCATTGGTCGGTTCAGCCAATCTCGATCCTAGAAGTTTACGACTTAACTATGAACTTGGTATTGAGATTTTCTCACACACGATTAATCAGCAACTGACTCAGCATATTGATGAAACTATTTCTAAGAGTCGGGCTATCACATTTGAAGAATTAGAGTGTCGCAAAATCTTGATACGCTTACGTGACTCTGTAATGAGCCTGTTTTCACCCTATCTATAAGTCACTACTTGATAGCGCGATCTTCCGGCTCACTATTAGTTTGCTCATCTCTCGGTTGAACAATAACCGTACATGTCATGCCGGCAACCAAAACGGTTGTGTCGGGCACGTTATCCAGCGCAATACGAACTGGGATACGTTGTGCTAAACGTACCCAGTTAAAGGTTGGGTTAACATTGGCAACAAGGTCACGACTCTCGGGGTTATCACTGTCATAAATACCCTTGGCAATGCTTTCAATGTGCCCAGTGAGGCGCTGTCCATTCATTAGCTCAATTTTAACGGCGTCGTTGAGGTTGAGCAGAGGCAGCTTAGTCTCTTCAAAATAGCCATAAACCCAGAACGAGTGTTTATCAATAAGCGCCATTAATGGCTGACCAATTTGAGCATAATCACCTGGATAAATGGTTAAATTTGTAATGTAACCATCCGATTTTGCGTATATTTTAGTCCTATTCAGATTCAGCTCAGCAGAATGCAACTGAGCCAAAGCTGCTTGATATTCAGCCAAGGCAGCCGATGATTGGTGGTCTGCATTTACTTTGCTTTCACGCGAAATGGTTCGTTTATCCATGGCCTCACGTCGCTTTGCTTGAGACTGATACATTTCAAGTAAGGTCTTTTTATTTGCCACCATGGCTTTCGCATTGTCTAAGGCCAGTTGATAACGTTCAGCATCGACTTCTAATAACAAATCCCCCTGCTTTACCTCTTGATTATCTTTAACTAATACATGGGTAACAATACCTGATACATCAGCAGCAACATTAATGATATTTGCTCTGACTCGGCCATCTCTGGTCCAAGGAGAATTCATATAGTGCTGCCATAAGTGATAGGCAAGAATGATAGCGACAATAGCCATACTGGTCGTGATAAAAACACCAATCAGTTTTTTCATAATTTATTGATAGACCCAAAATGCACTAAGTGAATAAATACATACAAAAAGACACAATTTAAATAAAGAGGGATGCCATACATAGCGATACACACCCATACGTCCGATGAGCTTATCTACTACCCATAACACCAGTAAACTAAGCACAAATAAACCTGTGATTGCTGGAAAGGTGGCACCCGCCAGACTCCACTCACGCAGCATAGTTACCCCCTTCACTCGATGTGACTGATGATAAGTTAAACAAATGACTGTCTAACACGGTATTACGAATGATATGTAAATGACTCAATAATTGTTTCGGCGGCGATGACTCAAAGCGACTCAGTGTTGATATCTGAGGTCGGAGCCAATCCATCATCGTAGCTAACTGCTCTAAAAGTATGCCTTGCTGAATAGTATTAGGTCTCTTGAACAAAGCGGTAACATACTGTTTTAATATTTCTTTCTGTTGCAACCAGTCATGATTGACAGATTTTTCACTCAGCAATTGTTGTTCTGTTTCTTCCATTTCGATAATGGCATGACCAATAATTTGCACAGCAAAACTCATTCTTATAAGATTTTTATATTGTTCAGGTGAGTCACCCGCAAAGCCATAGCACTGACTCAGTAAATCACGTGTTTGACTTTCAAATCGTTGTCGACGTTGAGCCTGTTTGGGTTTAAATAACGTAGGTATTTGTAGTCGCATTTCTTTATTTAATCTTGACCAGACATAACCATTATCTGCTGGGATGATCACCGTCAAAATAATTGCGACCATGGCTTGGGCCAGCACAAGAGAAATATAGTTATTGATAACCAACTGGGGATCGAACACAGCGGGATTTAACGGCACCGCTCCAAAGGTAAAGAAAATCAGCAAACCCATGCCATAACCAGCAAATTTAGGCTGGGTTGAAAGATAAAATCCCATGACATAGACAGGTGCCAAGGCGAAACACAGTAAGGCAAAGCCATCTATCTGAGGTAATACGACAAGGTTCACTAGACTACCAAGCAGGCAGGCAATGAATGTCCCTAATGTAATTTGTCGAGCAGAACGAGCAGGATTCGGTGTCGTCGTCACAATAGCCGAAATCGCAATTGCCACCATCGCGAAATTATTGCCACTAGGCCATGCTGTGGCAATCCATACACTACCAAAGGTAAGCACAATGAAACTAGTACGCAGCCCTGTAATTAACGCGCCTACGGGGTTCAGCTTTGTTTGAAATCGCGTCGATTCATGCTCATAGGGATGCTGCTCAGTTAAAAGAGACGCCTGTGTATCACAATAGCTACGCATTTCATCAAATAAACGATAAATCAGCTCACATGCGGTATCAAAATCAAGCTTTTGTTGTTCGGATAACAGGACTGTCATTCTCGCTGATTCAGCACGTATCTGCAGTCGAAGATTTTCCTGCTTTGTAGCGATAATGTCGGCAACCTGTTTTGCTTGCTGAGAGGACAATGAGCTGCCTCGATATGGGGCAATGGTATCTTTAACAATGGCTAAACAAGAGTCTATAGCCGTAGTGATATCATTGTCGTAATGCAGTCTTACACGCTGAAGCAAGCTATGCAGTCCAGCGTAACGTGAGGTTAGCTGCATAAACTCTTGATTCAAGCGAGCCAAGCGTTGCTTACGCTGTTTACTTACATAGTCTTCAATGCTGCTGACATTGCGAAGATTTTCCCAGCCAACAGCCTGTGTAGCAAAGAGAAGCATACTGTGCTCATATTGCTGCTGATTGTCTGGTTCAGCTAGATTTTCAAGCACAAAAGCGGTGAACTCGCCGAAACGCTTTTTTACGCTTTGCTGCATTGCTTTTGTTGACGTTTGTGGCAACAAGCAGGCACTAATCACAGAAGCACACACAATGCCCAGGCCAATTTCCAACAATCGCCAGACAGCCATCATGAAAGCCGCATCAGGGTTTTGAACGGCCGGTATACCAATTAACGTGGCTGTGTATCCAGCCAATACAAACGCATATGAACGATAATCACGAAAAGCCATTGCCCCAGCGGCACACAACCCTATCCAAATGGCTACAACCAGTAAAAATAATACCCGCTCTTGAGCGACCAGCGCGACAAGCACCAACATGGCGACACAACCAATAATAGTGCCTAAAAAACGATAGGCCCCTTTGACCAACACTTGGCCACTTTGTGGCTGCATAACAATGATAACGGTAATGCATGCAACGGCTGGTTGTGGCAATTCGAGACGCATCGCTAACCAAAGCGTTAAAAATATGGCAATCAGTCCCTGAATAATGAATAACAAGGTAAGGCCCTCTTGTTTTGCCCAAGAGGCTAATGCCTGTTTAATGCTGGCCAGGTTTACTGACATTAGGGCATTGACCTTGTTGCTATTTGTTCGACTTTAGGGCTTTGTTCGTTACCCACCAATCCCCCACCTAAAGCAATATTCAGCGCTACTGAAGCAGCAAGGACTTCGGCCTGTATGTCTGTTTTAAGCAAACGTTGTTGAAATGCGGCCAGCTTGGCATCGACTATCGGTAAATAGTCAGTTAAACCCACATCATAAGCATCCATCGCATGAGCCACATTAGCCTCTGAAGCCTTCATGGCAACATCGGTACTGTTTAGCTGTTGTTGTGCTGTATGAATAGCGGACAAACTGTCACTGATGTCTTGTATGGCACCACTCAAGGTTGATTTATACTGACTGACAGCGACATCGTATTCAGCATCACGTTGTTTTAATTGGGCACGTATTCTACCTGCATCAAAAATAGGTAAAGAAATGGCGGGGCCAGCATTGTATGTGAGCTTTTCATGGCTCAATACGCTTAACATACCTCCTGTCACCGACATAAAACCGACTGCTGCCGTCAGATCGATATCAGGATAAAAGTCCGCCTGAGCAGCATCAATTTCACTGCTTTTACTGGCCACTAACCAACGGCTGGCAACCACATCAGGACGATGACCTAACAATTCTGCTGGAATGTGGCTGGGTAAAACATCTTGCTCAGAAGCATCTATGTGTGGCGGCTGAAGATGATCAGCAATGTCAGCAGATTTACCCAGTATTGCCGCAATGGCATGCTTTGATTGATCAATACGATCAATAACACTAGCCAGCTTTACTTGTGCATCAGATAAAGACACTTCGGCCTGATGAACCATGACTTTGGTACTCAAGCCCATCTCCAACTGAGCTTGCATAATGTCCAGTCTGTCTTGATAAGTGGCTAGCACCTGCTCGCCTATATCTCGTTGCTGACAAGCTAATGATAACTGGATGTAATAATGCATTAAGCTAGACTCAATATTAAGCGTCGCTATCTGCGTCTCAGCAATCTGTTTTTTGATCCTGCTTAATGCGGCATCGCTCAATGAAGTATTTTTATCCCATATATCGGGATCGTAATAGAACGATATCAGGCCCACATTGTTCCAGCTCGATGTGCCACTCAACTCACCAGGCCCATAAAATGAATCTGACGGCCACTTTTTACGATTGATCGTTGCATCAGCCGAGACTGACGGCAACAAAGCAGCGTCGGTTTGTAAACCTATAGCTAAAGCCATTCGAAGTCGAGCATTCGCTTCTTCTATGCTCGGGCTATCATTTACTGCCTCCTGCATTAACGCATTCAACTGTTTATCGTGATACTGATGCCACCACGTTTGGTTGGGCCAAGCGGCATCATCGGTAAAATGAGCCTGATCGGCTGACAGTGATAGCAGTGTTTCATCAGGTAAACTCGTCTCTGGCGTGATGCCATTCGAGCTAATGCAGGCCGTTAAGCCAAATGTAAGGCTGCAGGTAAGTAGTAACGCTAGTCTTCTCATTTGTTCACCCGATATAACGCTGCATGAAAGTGTGTTGCATTATTTTATTATTAATCTTATGGGTGATAAATAGTGGTTATTGATATAGATTATTACAATAAATGTAACAAATGAGATTATCGTATGAATACATTAGATGCCATGCATACCTTTCTACAGGTAGTGCAGTCCGGCAGCTTTACACGAGCAGCTGAAAAACTAGAGAGCAGTGGTGCTAATGTATCCAGAGCCGTCTCGGCTTTAGAAAAGCATTTGGGCACACGTTTACTCCATCGCACAACTCGTCAAATAGCGCTTACAGAAGCAGGTAAGCGTTATGTCATACGCTGTGAAGAGATTTTATCCAGTGTTGATGAGGCTGAAGCCGAAGCGCGTCACGCTCAGATCACCCCTGTTGGACGTTTACGCATCCATGTGATGCCAGCATTGGCTAACCACTACATTGTCAAAGCCATTGCGGCATATCGTCAGTTATATCCGATGGTCAGTTTTGAAATGACCTTAGCTAACCGAATTCCAGATCTGATAGAAGAAGGCTTTGATGTATCGATTGTGATGGCACATCAATTACCTGATTCTAGTCTGATATCGAAACCTATAGGTCAAACCTACAGTGTGTTATGTGCTTCACCCGATTACCTTGAGCAGCATGGTATTCCCACTGAACCCAAGCAACTTGAGCAACATGAATGTTTAAGCATGCAATCGACGGTATTACCACTCGATTATTGGGAGCTGGAGAGTGACTTCGATCAACACATCGTCAATCTCACTCACTCTCCATTTACGGTCAATGTCGGCAGTACGCTCAGGGAAGCAATTATCAATAGTCTAGGTATTGGCATGATTCCACTGTTTTCGGTACATGATGATTTACATGAAGGTCGCTTGGTACGTGTGTTACCGGACTATCGAGCTAAAACCTTTACAGTGCATGCTCTGTATCCATCAAAAACCTATATTGATGCAAAAACAACGACATGGATCACATTCTTATCAGAATATTTACCGCAACGATTAGCCGAAGATACGACGATGCTAAGCGTGAAATGACATGCTTGTTGATACTGTACCTAGCTCTGACAAAGCTAGGTACGCTACAGATATTGTTTAGCCAAAAAAAGCAGGTTTAATTTGTTCGCACCATTCTTT
>LAZR01002324.1_pt1 | contig 11157 bp, 19 predicted proteins | sample 329461 | NCBI WGS metagenome assembly LAZR01 (sample SAMN03002196, study PRJNA259156) | marine sediment metagenome | biome: sea floor; feature: Hydrothermal impacted sediments; material: marine sediment; isolation source: Loki non-amplified sample from Loki's castle hydrothermal vent sediment ...
TTATTGTCTAATCCAGATAAAAAAGAACAGTATGATGCTAGTGGTAATATAGCAGAACCAATGTCAGATGAAGGAAAAGCTGAAAATGCTATGATGCAGCATTTCTCACAATCACTTCAAAAGAATATAACAAGAATTGAAAGTGTTGATTTAATAAAAGAAACAATCAACGGGTTAAAGTGTGCAGAAGAATCGCAGCGAAATATGATAGAAAAAACCGAAGAAGTTATCGATCAATTCACTAAAGCTAAAAAACGATTATCCAGTAAGTATGGGAAGAGATTATTAATAAATATCATTGAACATGAAATAGAAATTGCAATTAGAAGTAAGGAAAGCACTGAAGAAAACATTAAGACTTTACGGCTTGCTCAAAAGCTGACAGCTGAATATGAATTTAAGATTGATGAGCTTGTACAATTACATAGTAGAGTAACAATTCAATTTGGGCCAGGGATTAGTTTTGATTCACCATTTAGTACTGATACATAAAAAACATGAATGATGAAGCGCAATAAAACAGTTCACATGTTAAAAGACGGAAAAACACTTTGCAATAAAGAGATCACATCCAAAATGCGATATACTATTCAATACGGTAATGTAACATGCCGGTGGTGTATCAGCAGATGGGGGAAAAAGAAATGAAAGAATTATCAAAATTATCACAGGAAAAATATAAGAATGATCGGATTGAAATGCTTGCAGAAATAATCAGGTTTATAAACGGGAGAATAAAATGAAAATAAGTAAATGCTGCAGGGCGAAACGATTTAAGGAAACTGATTTATGTTTAGATTGTGGGGAACATGCAGAGTTTGTTGGGGAAGAATTAATTAGTGTATGTGGTCTGTGTGGTGATAAACATCACGAAGGTTATAATTGTAAAGCTGCTGGTGCGAAAATGCAACCACACGAATTCCAAGGTAAATCAAGTGGACGATGTGAAATTTGTAATAAAGGACATCGGAGTAAAATTCACAATACTAAAGTGTATTGCAAGGATTGTAAATATTCAGTTGAAATTGAACACATAGATAATATGTGTGTAAAAATAATCAGACCAGCCAAACTGCAAGAATACACAGGAATCATAATTAAAGATGCAAAATATAATAGGATAACATCTAATAATAAAGGTGAATGCCAATATTATGAAAGGACTATGGATGAAAAATGATCCAAAAGAAGCTGTCGGACTATCGTTTCAAATACCAAGGTTAAGAATTGATATACGAATGTCAGAGGATTCAGTATATGATGCAGAATTAATAAAAGCGGAATATGAATATATGAAAGCGTGCAAACGAGGAAATAACAGAGGCACTTTTATTGTACTGTGGGCAATATTCTGTATGGCGCTATTCTTAATGTTAAATATGAGGTAAGTGATGAAGATATTAGCAGATTCGATGATTTAGGTGATCCATATTTAAGCATTGAAAACGTGGATCCAGAAGATGAGTAAATTCCAAAACAAACAAAACAAGGGGAAATAAAATGGACGATAATAAAAGATTGCCAGATGATCATTGGGCTATAAAGGCTGCAGAAGGAATAAATGAAGTATTGGGATCAGCAGTTGAAAAAAACACTGGTGAAAGTACAGGATATTTTAGTGGTGTCAGTATACATGATGGTGCATTGAAGATATTGGAATATTATAATAATCAACAAGAAGTAGGTGAAAATCAAAAAATGAGAGAAACAATATTAAATGAAATTAATCGTGTAGTGGCTGATTTTCTATATTATAACAGAAAAGAAGATGAGGAATTAGGAGTTACAGATATCGATAATGCTATAAAAGATGGTATAATAACAGTTGATGAAATTGTTGGATGTTTTAAATTAGAGCTTAATGAGGGATTGGGTAAAGTATAATCCCTGATTTTGTCATATAAATAATATATATTACCATGTGTTTTTGTTTGAAATAATTACCATTTGATGGGATTCCAGGTAAAAAAAGGTATAAATGGGAAACCAAACGGATAAACAAAAAGAATTGCAAAACGTTGAGCCCTTGGAAGCCACAAAAGCATTTGAATTATATTATGCATTAGGTGAGGGTCGGTCACAATCTACTGTGGTGAAACAGATTAAAGCATCCACAAAGAAAGTATATGGATGGTACTCACGCCACTTCTGGGAAGAGCGTATATTAGCAAGAGACTTTCAACAGGCCAAAGTAATCCAGATGAACAGCTCCCGGGATGTTGAAGAAATGAAGTTGAAGTTTGGTGAAGCTATTAGAAATAGTATAACGAATTTATTTGTCAGCAAGACCAATAAAGATACAGGTGAGATTCAATTAGAATTCAGTATAAAACCAAAGACCATTTATGAATTGGATGGAGCGGTTAAACTGTGGTTACTGTTAATGGGTGAGAGTACAGACATTCACACGGTAAAGGTTGAAGTGGTTGAAACGGTGATCAATCAGGTAATTCAAGTAATTCAGTTGCACGTTAAAGATCCAAAGTTGTTAGCAGATATAGCAGTAGACTTACAGAAGGGGAAAACGCTAGTCTGGAATAACCGGAATACACAGAATGGAGTGTATAATATTAAATGAAATCATATTATTCAGAAGATGGAATTACAATTTATCATGGAGATTGTCTTGACATACTTCCACAATTAGAAAAGGTTGATCTTGTTTTGACTGATCCGCCTTACGGTGTTGATTTTGCAGAATGGGACTCTGGCATTCCAGAGCCAGTAAAGTGGATGGGGACGGTTGAAGTAAAAACGATCTTAATTACTCCTGGCAATGGGAATCAACATTTTTACCCAAGCCCTGACTGGACTTTATGTTGGTTTAGGCCTGGAAGCGTTCAAAGAGTGAGAAAAGGGACAGGGTTTAGTCACTGGGAACCTATTTTATTATACGGGGAAAATAATTTTAGTATAGACGCAAAGAAATTTGATGCAAACACAAATTCCAAACATTGGGGACATCCTTGCCCTAAACCGCTTGATCTATTTAAATGGCTAATTCAAGAAAGCGAAACTATTCTCGATCCGTTCATGGGAAGCGGAACGACTTTAGTTGCTGCTAAACAGCTCGGAAGAAAAGCAATCGGAATAGAAATCGAAGAAAAGTACTGTGAAATCGCAGTGAAAAGACTTGCTCAAAGGGAACTGTTTAACGGCGTGTACAAGGTTGGGCCATGATGAGCATAAAGGACAGAATACTAATGTTCTTGTTTCCCTGGCGTAGGATTAGATATATAAAAGCTCAATTTAGAAAAGAAGATGCTGAAGCCATTATGGCAATTCCCGATATGGGGGAATCATTATTAAAACATTTAAGGTATGCCAGAGAAAAAGCTGAAAAAGAAAGAATCAAACATCACAAAAAGTTGGGGATATTTGAATGAAAAATTTAGATAAAATTCAAAAGATAGCAGACAAACCATGTGAGTGCTCACCGCTACAATCCATTGGTGAAGACCCTTCAGTGTGTTTGCCTTGTCAGGTAGCTGACATGATTAATGAAATTGTAATATTACATAGATGAAGTATGTGAAAGGTTGTTCAAATGAACAGAAGAACGGCAATCAGAACACTTGGCTTATTGGCAGGAATAATGGTCACCAAGCCTTGGAGGTGGTTACGGCCATTACAGATGGGTGGAGTAGTACTACCGGAAATTAGTGGTCATGTTGGATATATGGATATTGTGATGCCAGTAATGGATAGTTGTACTGGAGATTTATATGGTTGGAATGAACCTGTGTATATGGATCCAAAAACATTAAAGGAAATAAAAATGAATTTGATGCAATCTATATGCGAAGCTGAAGAAAGAGAGATATTGGACGAGTTATGAAACAAAGATACCATCCAACATGGTACAGGTGGGGGTTATTGGTGGACCCGTTAGAATTTGACGGTAACGGATTGAATAAAATCATAGAGGATACTACCTTGGTGGCATGGTATTCAGGCCAGAACCCAGAGGTTGGACAGTGTTATATTGAAGGCAGACTTGAATTCAAAGAGGCATTTATGTATGCAAAAGACTTTAAAGAAACCGTGGAAACTTTAAAAGAACACGGTGGGGAACCGGGGGAAGCGTGATGGAGAATTTAATAAAAGGAGTTTGTAAACTTGGTAAATTGGTAAGCAAATATATACCAAGGATAGTGAGCATTGATGATGTTAGCAGGGCTTGCATAATTGATGGGTATCTTATAACAGAAGACACTACTTTAATTGAAATAATGGATAATTCAACTAAAGATAACATATACAGAATGGGTATGGTATATCAAAAATTAGGTATAAATAAATCATTAAGAGAACATGGATTAAAACCTTATTTCAGGAGTATATGAAATGACAACGACTAAAACAAAAGCAAAGATGTACACACCACCAGTAACAAGTCTTGAAGATGCAAAGCTATTCTTTGATGAAGGGAACAAGCCCATTATGATGAAACGGCTGGACGGGCACTATAAGGACTGTGTCGATTACAAAGAAGCCATTTCATTCATGGCAAACATATCACCGTTGGAACATAAAGGGGTTTATGGGACTGTTCTGGAAGATGGTAAAGGATTTCATGGTGAACTGCAGAATGTCAACGAACCAATCACATATGAAACCAAGCATAAGGTGGATTTAATGACAGTCTTTATCAAGGCAGTTGATGAATACTTGAAAAAGAAAGGGAAGAAGAAATAATGGATAAAGAAACAGGAGATTAAAGAATTGATCATGATCAATAAGTAAACCGAAAACAAACAGAAAGGAATAATATGAATAACATAATAATTGGAAGATACAATAAACCAGTAGAAGTTGGATATCAGGGCTGGATTGAACCCAGTGATAAGAGTTGGATTGCCTTCATTGATTTAAAGGGTATACCAACGTTTTATCTTAACAGAACAGAAACCGGTTCTGTATCTTAAAAACCATATAATAATTAGTGGATGGCTTTTTATTATTTAATAGGAGTAAACAATGGATTACACAATAATCAACAAAAATGATATAGATAAATTAACCAAAGAAGTAAATATGTTAATGTGTGCAGGTTGGAAGCCTATTGGTGGGGTAAGCTGTACTGTAAGTACAAAAAGATTAGAACCCAACACATATTACTACAGACAATATGTCCAAGCACTAATAAAGGAGTAAATGCAGCAAGGCGCTCACCCTTATGCCATAGACAACATCTTTAAAAAGATCGGAACCGGACTGGCATCGGGATCAGAAAGGCAGAATTACCTGGAACAACCAGGGGAATATCTTGAATTGTTTGGTCATCCTTGGTATAAACAAGTTGAAATAGTTGAATCTGTTAGGGACAATCAGATAACTGTTGTTAGAAGCTCAAATGATACTGGGAAAACATGGGCATTGGGAGGGTTATTATGGTGGTGGTTAGATGTTTATGGACCATATTGTAAGGTAATTACAACAGCAAAGAATTTCAAATCTGTTCAATTTATGCTGTGGACCCGTATACGGCAGATGTATACTATGGTTCGAGATAGATTTAATGATGCTGCAATCAACCTAACGGATTTCACACCAGACCCAATTAACCATCCAGACTGGTTTGCCATAGGTCATAACCCAAAGATTGAAGGATCGTTATTAGATCCTGAATCAGAAGCTATTGCATTTCAAGGGCAGCACAGTAAGCATACTCTATTTATTATTGACGAGGCAATGACAACCCATCCTGCGATTTTCAGGGCGATTGAAGGTTCGTTGTTGGACGAGGGGGCAAGGTTCCTGGCTGTATTTAATCCAACCAATAAGACAGGTGAAGTGGTGGGGTATGAGAATGATCCCAGGGCAAATAGTATTATTATTAGGGCAAAGGATTTATTTGATTCACCAGAATACAAAGCGCACCCCGAGCATTACATTGAATTGGCTAATAAGGAAAACTGTGATAAACTGGAAAAGGCATTTGGCCGGAATAGTCCCATTGTTAAAGCTCGCATATATGCTGAATATCCAGATCAAGATGAGTTTTCTGCAATCAATTATGGCGCTGTCAGGGATGCAACGGAAAGAACAACAGACTTTAAATCCATATTCAAGGTTATTTATTCATGGGATGTGGCAGGGGATAACGGTGCAGACATGAATCAGATAGGCAGACTGACGGCTGGCATCGTAAAAGATAATGAAGATGAACTTGAGGACGACCTTGATAAAGTGAAAGAACCCATAGTAGGATTGCATTATGAGATCAAACCGGAATGGGAATGGAAGAAAATCAAACATAAACTGTCAATGGAAAAGGTTTATATGATGATCAAGGAACATATGGCCAAGGTTCAAGATTTGGATATTGATTTTTATTTGGTGGTTGATGCCATAGGTGAAGGGAGCCATGTGCCAAGCTTTATGGAAGAATGGTTGCCGAAACTTAATGTCGTATCATTCAAAGCTGGTGAGAAAGCACAGAAAATAGAAGAAAGGATCGAACAGGAAATCTCAAATAAGATAAGTGAATCCTGGTATTTAAGTCAGTTACTTATCCAAGAAGACATTAAAACCTGGCCACAAATATCAATGGATATAGATAAACAGACAGAACATGAACTGACATCCAGAAAATATCTGCTTAAACCAAAGCTCACAATACCACAAGTGTGGACTATTGAAGAAAAAAAGGAATGGAAAAAACGGAACAGGGGTAAGTCACCGGACAAAGCTGATGCATATGTCATGGCAATTCACTGTCATTTCAGATCTGTAATGTTAAAAATGTATGTAGTTTAAGCATGAATTCAGAAACTTATAAAAAAAATATTGCATACATTTATTATGTAATATTAAATTTGAAAGGTATTATATGCTTTTTGAAATGATTTTGATAGGCATTTACTTGATCTTTGGCTTTGGGACTTTTGCTGTTTCAGTTAGAATAGGCTTTAATAAGCAAGTTTTAAACCGGGCAACATGGCTCTTGAAGGCTATTTATTATCATGGTATTGCTTTCATAATTGGTTTCGCTGTGTATATAATAATACTGATTGGATATTTAACCATAACAGGTTTATTGAAATGAAATAATACATGGGTTTCATACAATTAATTGATACGATTATTAAGGCTAACCTTCCTGTGTCATATCAGGATCAGCCTAACTATGCTGAATTGACTTATAACAGTCTTACCAGACAGGGCGTATCTTCTCCTTTTGATACACTGAATTTCCAAGCACTTTATAGTTTAAATTCTGATGTATATGCTGCTGTAAATACAATAGCGACCAAACTTGCACAGCTTCCATTTAAAGTTACAGTGCCAAGGGGTGATGAGTTAGAAGATATAACCGACTCACCAGACTTAGATATATTCAGAACACTGAACGGGAGGGACACTGATTATGATTTTTATGAGCAGACATGGGGCAATACAGAGATAACAGGTGAAGTATTCTGGCTGCTAAATTATGACAATGCAGGAAATAAGATAACTGAAATGGCCGTATTAAGACCTGATTTGATTGAACCTGTTCCTCATAATGAATTTGTTATCAGTCATTATATATTCAATCGGAATGGTGAAAAAATAATTATACCTCATGAGTTTATATTCCATATAAAATATTTCAATCCATTAAATAGTTTACGTGGTTTATCTCCCCTTGAAGCAGCAAAACAGGACATCATCTTGGATGCATTTGCCTTAACAGCAAGCAAAACCACCTTCAAGAAGGGTGCAAGACCGTCGGGAATATTGGCTCCGAAGGGTGATACTGTCATAACTGATACAGAAATTAAGCGAAATTTAGCATTTATAAATGATCAATATACTGGAGCGGACACATTTGGAACACTTTTACTGCTTTCAAAGGGATTGGAATTCCAACAAATGCAATATTCTAATAAAGATTTAATGTATGATGTGATTCGTGATGCTACAAGCGATACAGTAGGGAAAGTTTTTGGAGTGCCCCCTATATACAGGCAGGATTATTCAGATGCAAGTGTAATTAAAAATGCTGAAGTACAATTCAGAATGTTGTGGGAGGCCTTGAAACCAAAGACAGTGAAGCTTGGTAAGATTATCACAGAACATTTACTGCCTTTGATTATTGATAAACCGGGAGCTGTATTTACTTTTGATCTGAATGATGTACCCGCACTCCAGCCTGATAGATTAAAATTGAAAGCCATATTTGCAGATAGAACGGCTATAAGCGCAAATGAATACCGTGAGCATGTTGCAGGTTTACCCAGAGACGATGATCCAAATATGGATCTGAAATACATTCCACAAAACATGATTCCCATTGGAACTGTAATCGAGGAACCAGAGAAAAGTTTGCAAGCAGATGCAGAGCTTTTAGTTGAACACGTAGATCAATTATTACTTAAAGAACCTCAAATGGCAACGGATGTTTTGTTGAAAGACATCAAATTATTGACAGAATCAATGGAAGTCAGTGAACAGAAGTCCGAAATATCCCGAACATTCCTTGAAATCAACAAGATCAGACGTAAAGTAGGACGTGAATTCGAGAAAAAGCTGGCTAAATTGTTCAAAGATCAGGGCGATGCAGTTGTAAAAAGCTTGATTAATCAGAAACATTTCAAGTTTGCAGAGGGAGATATACTATTTAACTTCAATGAATGGGTTAAAAAGTATGAAGCTGAAGGGAAAATCCACATTGCAGAAGCTATAAGGCTGGCTGGTGAACAATTTGCTAATAGCATTGGTGAAGACTTTAATGTATTCGATCCAAAAGTTGTGAGCCATATTGGAACCAAGTCAAAATCATATGCCACTATTGTAAACCAAACAACAAAGGATAGAATTGATGCCCTGATTAAACAGGGTGTGGAAAAAGGTTTATCAGTAAGTGAGTTAGCAGAAAGTTTAACCGGGTATTTTGACAGTGCCGAAGGATTCCGAGCCGTTAGAATAGCCCAGACAGAAGTAAACAGTGCTGTGAATTTTGGCAGACTTGAGGGCATGAGACAAAGCAAACGAGTTGAAAAACACAGGTGGGTTTCATCCAGGGACGAAGATGTAAGGGATTTGCCTGATAATAGCCATGTAAATCTGGACAATAAGATTGTAAAACTTGGAGATTCTTTCCCAGTTGGTGCAAGTTATAGTGGTGATTCAACATACCCTTCCGATGTAAATGAGCGCTGTATTACCACCCCTGTAACAATTAAGAAAAAGCCAAAACAATGATTTGTCGAAATTGTAAAATAGATAAGGATAGTTCAGAATTTTATTACAGAAATGATAGTAAAAAACATAGAACAGAATGTAAAATATGTACTAATTATAATAACGGATATAGAGAAAAGATGAAATGTAAAAATGATCTTATTTATGCTAATCAAAAAAAGGATAAAATGAATGCCGTTTCGCGTAACAAATTTTTAAATGATTCTAATTATAAATCGAAAAGAAAAGAACAACAGAAATTATATAACAAAACTGAAAAAGGCAAATTAGCTAAATCATTAAGAGACAAAAGATATCGTGAAAAGAACAAAGAAGTTTTAAAGGAACGTCGTAAAACATACGATGCTAAATATAGAGCATCAGATAAATATAAAAACTATTATGAAAGCTATTTTCTAAACAATGAATACAGAAAAAAACAAAGAGATAATTATGCAATAATGAAGGTTGATCCATCTTTTAGAGAAGTGCGAAATAAAGCCAACAGAAAATATCATAAAACAGAGAAAGGAAAAGAAACCTCAAGACGAAATTGGAAGTTGAGAGACTTGAGAATGCGTGGTTCAGGTTCAATTAACTGGTCAGATATTGAAGGATTATTAATTGAATCAAATGGATTGTGTCACTATTGCATGAAACCTTTGGATGGCACTTATGAAATTGATCATAAAATACCTGTGTCTAAAGGTGGAACAAGCATAAAGGGGAACCTTGCAATTTCCTGTAGTCCATGCAATAGATCAAAACAGGCAATGACAAATATTGAATTCATTGATAAGATTTCATCTAAAACCATAGGGGTAATTGTATGAATGAAATGAGACATTATTTCGGTACACATTCAAGGAGCCATGTTAATAGTGATGGTAGCGTAAGATTCAGATTGACTGAAAAGAAATTAGATCGTTATGGTGAAGCTATGCTACCAAAAGGAGCACAGTTAAAAAATTATAAACTTAATCCAGTTGTATTATGGGCTCATAATTGGGGAGAGACACAAGTCCCAATTGGCAATGTTAAAATGCCTTCGGTAGAAATTACAGATGATTTTTTTGATGCTGATGTAAAGTTCGATGATGATAATGATAGTGTAGATGAATTTGCTAAAATGATTTCAAATAAAGTGAAAAAAGATATAATCCGTGCAGGGAGTATTGGATTCAGATCCATAGAAATTAGTAAAGAACCAATAGTTGAAGGACAAACTTCAGTAACTCATAAGAAATGGGAGCTATTAGAATTTAGCATAGTACCAATTCCAGCACTTCCGTCAGCATTAGCGAAGAAAGAATGGATGAATTTTGCTGATGAGTGTAAAGATTTTGGTCATCCCATAGATGAATTTGTTGATAATTATTACCATAATAAACAACCAACACCATCTAATGACCGGGAATATCTTGAAAAGAGACTTGAAAAGATGGCAAATTATTTTGATGAAATGGAAGAACAATTTCATACTTTAAAAATTATGTTTGATGGTCACAAACCTGATAAATTATCTAATGAAATTGTGAAACGAGAAGCTAAAAAAGAATTAGAATCAATACTTACTAATATGAAATTGGCTAATATTAGTAATCAATTAAGAACATTTAAATCATGAGGCACCAGATGTCCGAATCTTACATAGTATACAAGGAGTTATATTATGGAATACAAGAAAGACAAAGAAGGAAATCCTTTACCATCTGATGATGTCAGTGCCCTTGTATCATATTTGCAAAAACTTGGTACGGCAATTGGAGATTGGTCGCTCAGGAGAAGGGAAAACAGACCCTCAGTTGGGAATCCTCCCTTAGTAACCATGGCCCTCATCAACAGAGGTAAAGATGTTTTCATGAGATACTGTATAGGATGCCACGGAAAAGAAGGGCAAGGAGATGGTGAGATGGCTATTTTCTTTGAGTTTAAGCCCAGAGATTTTACGAAGGGAGTATTCAGGATTGGGTCAACGTTTGATCT
>LAZR01002325.1_pt1 | contig 11153 bp, 22 predicted proteins | sample 329461 | NCBI WGS metagenome assembly LAZR01 (sample SAMN03002196, study PRJNA259156) | marine sediment metagenome | biome: sea floor; feature: Hydrothermal impacted sediments; material: marine sediment; isolation source: Loki non-amplified sample from Loki's castle hydrothermal vent sediment ...
GTGCAGCGGGATCCGATGTTTCAGATTGTGCTGTTTTTTTTCCTCGGGCATGTCCTTGTGGAACCGCGTACGAATGACACCCGGCGCCACGCAATTGACGGTGATGCCCCGGCCCGCCAGTTCCCGCGCCAACGCGAGGCCGCGCCGGGTGGGCTCGAACCGGGCCACCGGACTTAGGTGCTCTGGGTTGTCACAGAAGTGCGGGTCCAACGTCTCTTGTCTACGCAGTCCCTCCTCCGTGACACCGTAGAACAGCAGAAGCTTGCGCCCCTCGTGGTTGGTGCAATCTGGATAGTTGACGGTACAGATGAGCCAGGGTCCCAGGGGCTCTACCGTGACGATGTCGAAGCGGTCAGGATCCGGGCTGCCAGTAGGCCGCGCGGTTGGCTGCATCGGCGCGGCGCAACCGCAGGCACTCGATGATCTGAATGGTCCTACTACTCCCATGGTGGTTATCCTTATCGTCGTGACGTCAGTGGGTAGGCTTCGGCTCGTCTGTTTCCTGACAAGCGGTACAGTCACAGTCTTCGTCGGTTGCTTCGTCCAGCCGCATCAGAAAGTTCACCACCTCCGACATTGCTTGTTCTAATTCGGCAACTCGGTCTTGCAGTACCGCTACCGCTTCCCCGGACAGCCGTTTTACCTGGCGGCGCAGATCATCGCGCTCTCGCACCAGCTTGTCCCAGCCGTTGCGCTGCTTGACGATCAGCTCGGCATCGGCCCGACGTCCCTTCCAACCTGCCGCCGCACCATCGGGATCCAGGTCCGCCACCAGGACGCCGTCGGGTACATCGCGCACGATACAGAGCCCGTGGGCATCGGAAACGCGCCAAGGCGCTGGTGTTGGTTTTCTCGTCTTTTTACTCGACATCTACTTCTCCGTATTGGTTGATGTACCGTTGTAGCTGTTCGATCGCGTCCCAGCTTCTGCTGCGTCAAGGACTGCGCGTTCCAACCGTTTGCGCTTCTTTTGAACTTGATAGTTCACTGAACTACTCTCAACTCAGTTAGAGTAGTAGACCGAGCCACAAGCCGCCGCTCCTCAGCTACCGACATGTACTCACTACGTTCCGCGAACTCGTGTCCGCGGAACCATTCCTGCGGATAGTCCTGCGCGTTCTCTTCGTCCCAGATCTCCGCACTTAACCGCACCCAGCGAAGCTGGTGGTTCACCTCGTCGGCCAGCCGTTCGATGGGCGACATTTTGGCGCGAGCTTCCTCCCGCTGCTTCTTCCTTTCCGCGATGAAGTCCTCTGCTTTCTTGCTCAACATCTTCGTCTCCTATACTTCGATCACGATCGGCGCATTGGCCAATACGTAACTTCTGGTCATGATGCTGCAGTTGATGAAGGTAGTGAACTCACCCTCGATACCCCCGTATGATTCGTGCAGATGACCAAACACGTGGTACCGAGGCCGTGCGCGTTCGACGGCTTCGCGCAACAGATGACACCCGACTCCCGTTTTCTGAAATTTCGAGTAGTCGAGTTTGTTGGCCGGCGGCCCATGGGTCAGTAGGATATCTAGCTCCTCGGGGATCTTGGCCCACTTGGCCCGAAGCTCCCAACCGTCGCGCGGCATCATGAAGTGCCAGTTCATAAACTCCGGGGTCCACGGCGAACCATAGATCCTGACGTCCTGCACCTGAACCTCGGAGTCCTGCAGGTAGTGCGCGGCCGTCAGGACCCGGCGGCCGAACTCTGCTGGTTGATTTGCTAACGCGGCATCGTGGTTACCCGCGATGACGACCTTATCCTGGTGTGGCAGGCCGGTGAGCCAAAGATTGAAATCCACCAGCTCGGCGGGTTGCCCGTACGTCGTGATGTCGCCCGCGTGTACCAGGATGTCTCCGTCGGGCACCACTAGCCCGCGGAATTCACCGTGGGTGTCGGATATGCAGACTATCTTCTTCATCTGATCAACTCCAGTAGAGTTCCACCATTGAGGCCAAGACGAGTCGGCAATATCTGGTCACGAATAAACCTACATGGGCCGTAATCCACGTACTCCTGAAGCTCTATCGTGGCGGTGCTTCGTACTTGCCTACGCGCGGGCGTCCAAACGGCTTCCATCAGTCTAAACTCTCCGAGTGTCTTGGTCATCTGATCTGCCCGGGGGCTTGCCGGAAGATTTGGTCCTGGACCTGCCGCCAGACCTGCCCGTCGACTTGCCAACGAACTTGCCCGTGGGCTTGGTCCCGTACTTGCCACGAGGCTTGCCAGTAGACTTGCTCCCAAGTTTGCCTGCGAATTTTACTTACTACCTGGTTCGTCATCGGAAAATCTCATCGCGTTGGCGCGTGAATTCATTACGCACCGGCCCACATACAGCGTGCCACACAACATTTTCTAGTAGAAGCTGTACTTTGATCGTGGGTTAGCGGGCCGCACCAGACACCGTAGTGTACTGCATCGCGGAACCAGTAGTCACGGTACACGCCGGGCAATCGCGAGGCCGCCCAGATCCTTTGTTGTCGTTCTCGCGTCATGCCGCTGCTTTGAACGCGCCCTCGATGCTCCACACGTCTTGGAAGAACATAACATCTTGGCCGTCTCGTTGCAAGAGCCAACGTCCATCGGGCTGGCGGTGCACATCGTAGACGGCGCCATTGCAAGAACGGCGATAGTGTCCTTCAGCAATTCGTTTCATATTACGTTCTTTGTTGGTTGTCCCTTACGTGTTCGACTTCGCCAATTCTCGCTGCAGCACCCGCAGCGCGGCCTCGGGCCCCAATTGCCGTAGTAGCGCCAGCACCACGCCCATCTGCTCCTCGCTTTGCTCGTGCGCCGCGGCGTCGTCTTCACCGTGCTGCCGCTCCTCCAGGTGTTTCTGCATGGCTTCGATGCTGCGGTCCAATTCGACGTGCGTGATGGCTCGGGTCCTGACGATGTAGTGTGCTTCTTCGTCCGCATCGAACAGCACCATGGCGTTCTTGGGGTTCGGGCCCAGCTGCTTCAGCATGCGGTGCAGCACCAATACAGCCGGTGCCACGTCGACGAGTTCGATTTCGTTCTGGTCCGATTTGAGCCACCCGTTGGAGTCGGCGTAGAAGCCAGCGTTATCTGCATTTTCCTCAAACCATTGGGCGGTGAGGTGCTCAGGCTCGCGCGAAGAAGGTGTAGCAATCCAGTCCAACAGCTCGTGCCACACAGAACTGTCCAGCGGTTCGACCGTTTCGTACACACAGCTGAAGTCCCAGTGCCCGCCCTTGCCGTGAAGCTGCTCGATCAGTTCTTTCAACCGATCGATTTTCTGCTGCTTTGTTTGTTTCGCCATCGTGTTCTCCTTCGATACTTTCCGTCGTGTTGGTAACCATGCCCTATAGCGCCTGATCGTACATTGCCGGTGCCGTCGTACGCGGGGCACCCATCCGTCATGCTGACGGCGATCCAGATGATGAGCAACAACACGGTTCCCATGATCAGCGCGCCGGTCTTGAAGTAGTCCTTGACGCTACTGAAGATGGGTCGGTAGTTCACGCGTTACTCCACCAAGTTATACAACTGCGCAATCTTGTCGCACATCTCCTGCATGAGCTTGATGCCTTCATCGTGCGCGCTGTGGATACGAATGTGGGGCGCGTACCCTGGGTGATCGACACAATACCGCAGAAGCTCCCGTAGCGCATCCACACCGGTGTAGTTGGGATCCGAGTGTTCCAGCACGTAGTCGACCGATACCTCTGTCACGAGGCCCGTACGGACCAGACGCGCAAAATTGTCGACGGTGCGGACCACGATCCAGTGCCGCCACTCAACGCCCTCTTCGTGGTAGCTGGGGGTTCTGATGTCGTCGAGATAGACCTTCATGAGTCGTCCTCCCTATGTCCTCAGCCGCCACAGTACCAGCTTCGCACCAATGTTGCAACAGGCTTCGTGATAGCGCGTGCTGAGGTGGTTGGATTCGACCGCGTGCGCCAGCTCATGGATGATGAGTTCCAGCTGCTGTTCGCGGTTTTGTTTTCGGAACCAGCTTTTCCCCAACACACGATAGTTGAAGTGCAGTCGACCGTCGCAGTACCAAGCAGCGAAGCGGTTGCCGTTGTGTTTCGGGTCGTTGACCATGATGATGCTGAGGTGCCGGATATCCAACGCGGTCCTGGCGGCGTCTTCCGCGATTGTCGCTACCGCCTGCATCTCTTTGGTCCAGTCCTCTACCGGAATGATCTTTTCGGGTGTTCCGCCAGCCGAGTACTCGACATGTTTGGTAGGAAAGACCTGACCAGCTGGCGGCATGACCTCGGCCTGCTTGATGGCTTCCCACTGTCGCTTAGAAAAACTTCCTCCGTGGATCACGCGGTAGCCCGCCGCCTTTGCGTTGTTCTCCGCTTCCCTGTCCGACGGATCTGCTGTCACGACTTTGTTGCCGAACCGTGCTTTGATGACGGTCTGCACAGCCGCGGATTTGATGTTGCTGTCCTCCAGTGCAGCGTCCACCCACGACTCCGTGATCTCGTAGTTGCTGAGCAGATCAGCGGTGTGGTTCAACACGACGGCCCGGAGTTTTCGCAAGTAGGAGGGCGGCACATTGTCCCGGTCCATGTTGAGCGGAACCTTTTGCTGTACATCGACATGGTAAGCATCGTCCGTTGCGACGACCGGGATCCCCATCTCGTAAATGCAGGGTCGTTCGCTGTTCGACCGCACTTTGTAGATCCGAATTTCAGTCTTGCGGGTGGTGCGGCGCAGTGCGCCATCTTGATCCGCCATGACGGTTGGAAGCTTAGCCTCAAATGTCTTGATCGGAGTTTGTTGCTCAATGAGGATGCCGTTGAATGTCGTTGGAATGGGCGGATGCAACATCTGTACGGCACTACAGGCATGCAGGAACTCATCGGAGTTCATCCGGATGATGCCGGTGAACACGGTACCCTGATCGCGTTTTAGACGGCGCCTGGTGCGCGTACCGTCTTGGTTGAACACAACGGTGCCCTTGGTGGTCGAAACCTCAGCCTCGATACACCGAGCCAACACCAGTTTCTCGCCCAGGTTGAAGCGGCCGCGTTTCTCGGGGTCGGAGCGCTTGTCCGACCGAGCAAACAACGTAAACGCGTGTGTGAGGTTGCGGAAGCCTTCGGGATTGTCGTCTTCGACCACCAGGCGGGCCGCAGGGCGTCCAGGAAGTTTTTCCAGCATGATGGAGACCTTGGTGGAGTCCTCATCCCATGAATTTTGCGCAAGCTCCGCAATGGCGAACCAGGCGGGCTTGGCGGCCACCAGCTCCCGGAGTCCATCATGGTCAACAGCGAACCAGCTTGTAGGCATCCGCTACTCCTTCTTCCGCCAGTAGCCGTACACGAAGTACTCGTCCCGGCTGCAGTCATACACGGTACTAAGTACACCGTCGATGACGGCGGCATACTGCCCGCTAAGTCGTGTGATGATAGGGCCGTTGGGAAGCTCTTTTGCGCGCAGATGTAGCCGTTGGTATAGCTCGGTCGGCCCCGCTGTGTACTCCCAGCCGAAAGGCTCCAAGTAGGCCGTCAGGGCCTCGAACCAGTAGCCGCCCGAGGAAGAAGAGGGGAAGAACTCACCCGGCCGCTGTTCGGCGCGCCACCGTTGCTCGAACTCCTGGGCGAACGTATCCAGTTCGTCGTAGACCTCGCGGTAGTCGCGCTCCATCGCGATCGAAACGGCGCGAACGGCGCAGTCGCCCGCGGGACCCTGAAATCCGGCCGCAGCGCGACCACCATCGTGCTGATGGAACTGCATCGTCTACTCCTGCCGCTCTAGACGTCGAATCGCCCCATGGTACCGTTGCAGCCGCTTGAGCGCCCCATCGGTCATGCGGGGAATACGCTCGATGCGGGTGTTGTCACGGAGGTCGGCCAGTTTGATCTTGGTCGACGTTGCGTAGAGTGCAACACGCCCGATGTAATCCTCGTAAGGCTCGTCCGGCAGGTGCGTCAACACCTTGATTTGCCCGACGATCCTGGTTGAGAAATGTTCGCGCAGCTCCTCCTCCGTTGTTTCGGTGTCCTCCAAGACGTCGTGCAGCAACGCAATGACGCGCTCCTCGTCGGTGTCCATCTGCTCCATCACCCGGATGGGGTGCAGGATATAGGGTTTTCCACTGAAAGTGCGGGCGCCCTTGTGAGCTTCGTAAGCGATGTCCAACGCTGTCTCTACTGCTGTGGGTTTCTTCATGCTGTCGTCCTCCGTTTGCTATCTATGTATTGATACCGTAAATACAAACGCGTGTCAATACAAACCGACATGGAGTGGCGAACAACATTATGCGTTGCTTACTGCGTTGTCGTCCACCATATCGGTTTCCTCGGTTGCACTGTGGCGCTACAGCCAGCCAGCACCGATTCCCGGCAAAGCAGGCCGACCTGTTGCCGCACCGGTTGAAACCGTTCCATCACAGAATTTTGGTTGAGCCAGTCTTCTATTAAGTCAAGATCTACCTGGCGATCTATTGTTATGTCGGCAGCTCGATACTGTGGGCTCCAAACGCTGGGACGGCTATGATTGATCCGGTTTGTCACGTCGTGTGGAACTTAAGCAGGACTCGTGTGCGTTGCAACAATATTCGTCCGGGCCTTGTGCAGATCCACACGGACAAACGAAGCCTGTAGTCCGGGGCGACGGCAATGACGGCATTCAGAATGGTTTGGCCGAATGGATGAAACGCTGTTGTCGATAGTGATTTCGTCATGCGGCTTCGTCTGTTTCGTGCTCCAGTACGCGCAGCAGTGGCCATGTCAATCTCCTCCGCAGCGAAATGCGGTCGAAGACGTTACGCCACACCGGTCGCGCAACGACGTTGGGGTCGAGACCAGCCGCTGTGATCTGCTGTTCGATTTGCTGCTGACACGCCCACACGGAGGCACCGAACAGCTTGGGTAAAGAAGAGTAGTCATGACTAGAAAGGCAGGTCCGGTTCGTCCGGCAGCGGCCCAACTGGATTTTCAAGCTCGGCCTCCCGCTGTTCTCGCTGCTCTTGCGTCAAATGCTCAGTCAGGAAGATTTTGAACGCTGGAGCTTTCGGGTTCTCGGATGTTTGTGCGAACATCGAGACGGATGCCTCGCCGAGCTTCCCGCGCCAATACCGTTTATCCGTACGCAGACTCGTATGCTCCCATAGGGCCAACGGGGGACAAGGTCACTCATTGGGGGTTTTCTCCCGTTCTAGTTTGGCCACACAACCAATAGCAATCTCGGTATTGACACCGAGTAGGCCAAATCCCTGTGGCCAGTCAAGCTGGGATCGATCGTTGAGATTGATCGTATGGGTGCTGATCTGTCCATAGTAGTCAACGTCAAAGTACAAGACGTCAACGTATGGAAGACATTCTCGGCACTGGGCTGTACGCAGCCGGAGGCGGTCGAACAAGTGGTCAGAGACCGATACCACACCAACCGATAGACCGTGTGTAACGGCCAAGCCGAGGCATTGATCCGCCACTGCGGCCTGGACGTGGGGGCCTTGGGTACAGGCCGGTTGCCACAGCACTAGATCATGTTCGCTGCTTGGTTGATCATGCGGTACCCTACCTATATAGAGCGTCACCTTACCTGGACGTGGGTGTCGTGGTAGTGTGAGGTCCTCCGCGGCACGAGTGGCGTATCCGGCGTACCGCGGATGGCGACAAGCGAGAGCCGCCTCTGGCGCACCAACGGCTTCCGCCAACCTTCGCTCCAGCCGTGTTGTCAGCTGTACTGTTTCAGACAGCTTCGCCTTTAGCTTTTCGACTTCGTTCAGGAGATCAATAGTGGTGTGGCTGGTTACTTCATTCATGTGGTTCCTTTATCGTGATGACGCGGGCGTCGGTGAACGTTGCGGCGGAGAGTTCACAGTCGGCCTCCATCTCGGTAAAGGTCATCTTGCCGGTCTGTTGGGGCAACACCGGTCCGTAAAAGCCGTGCGCGATGGCGAGGCCACGGTCACTGCTGATCTCCTCCATGATGGTCAACATGATGCGTACGGATTGTCGAGCGTCTTTGGTTGGATCGTGCGCCGGCAGCTCGTTGGCTTCTCGGGAGAACGTGGCCGTGGGATCTCCGCCTGAGGCCGCCACGACTGAGGCAACATCCAAAATTGGATATGGGGCATCCTTCATCGTGATCTGTGGACGATACTCCTGCACAACCCTCAAAAGGAAACCGGCCTCGACGGGCCACGGACAATCACTGACCATCACGATACCGGGGTATTGCTGCCTTGCCTCCAGCCACGCCTCCCAGAACCGCACCAGTAGCTCATATTCGGAGTTGCAGTTGAGGATGACGTTGCCGGTTTCGTCGCGCGGCATCGCGGGCTCGACGTTCTCGATGATCCAAGCGTCATCCTGCCGGTGCAGCTGCACCGGGCGCGCCAGGTAACCCTCTTCGAGTTCCTTGCCCTTCTCGTCCACGATGACCCAGCCGGCCGAAATTGGTTGGCCAAACAAACCGACCGACTCGATATCAAGGGAGAAATAGTACTTCATCGAACATGCCTTTCGTAGTCAAGATCCAACACGATCTGTCGCAGCTCATCTGCTTCTTCGGCGTCAATGTCAGCTTCTTCGGCGTCAATGTCAGGTTGTACGTGACCGATGATGTGGCGGATCAACTGTTCCATTTGGCGCCAATACTGCAGTTCTCGTTTAGTCGGTTCAGTCATCGGTCGGCGTCTCCGTGGTGGCTTCCGTGTGGACCTTGTTGGCGGCAACTGGACAGTGATCCAGGACACATGCAAAAGTGGAAGCGGTCCGCGCGGCTTGTCCGCTCAATTTTGGCGGGCCACAAACAAGGCCGTCAAAAGGGTCGTAGCGGTAGAGACCGTAGTAGTGGAGGTCGGCGAGGTAACTCATGGGTATTCCTCCTCCACCTGGACCGCCGCGGGACCCATCTGGGCCACCAGACGACTGGGGCGCTGCTCTGCCCCATACAGCTGTAGCTCGTACCCGATGCCCAACAGGGCTTTGGACTTCGCGTCACCGCTGCAACGGTACTGCACGAAGATGGCCTCGAACCAAACAGGAAGAGGCGCGGTTGTGTCGGCGAGGCTGGGTAGGAGGGAAACCCGATCGCGCGGCATACCGAAGCGCTTCTCGATCCAACCCGCATAGGCATCTTTGGCCTCGACGTCTTCCGGTTTCATTCGGATCTTGGTGTATTGACACTCCACACAGTCAATACGGTAGTACTCCATAGCCTCGATCTCGCCGCCCAGGGGACTTTCATACTTACGACCGCCGTCGGGTTCGTACCAGGTTAGTTCGATGATCATGGTCAATCCAGTCCGGCGCCGCCGCCCAGCACGGCCAACATGGTGAGGTACTGTATCATGCCGGCTCCTCATCTTCCAGATCTTTCGGATCGACCGCGATTTCCAGATTGATGCCACAACCACCACAGCGCATCGGTATTCGGATCCGGCCACTGACGGGATCCTGCATGGCGTGTGAATCTTCCTGGTCGTAGCGCAGCATCAAGGGACTATGGCACACCGGACACGGCGTTGCTTTCTTTTCTTCTTCAGCTGCCACTGGGCACCACCTTTACCTGTAGCGGCACCAACACCTCTATCTGAAACGGCACCGTGACGCTAAGGGAGTCGTCAGGTGGTGCTTCGCCGGTCTGCGGCACGCGGGCCTGCTGCTGAAGATGTTCAATATAGCGGCGCGTTGGATCTCCGAGGTTGTCCCACTGTTCCCCCAGGAACTCCGTGGGCACCAGCCGCTCCAGTTCGATCTCTAGCTGCTGTAGGGTGTCGTGGTCTTGCCGTTGTCGTTCCCGTGTTGCCGCCACATCATGACGTAGCAGCTTGACCTCTTCCTGCAGATCGTTCCGTGCTGTCTTGACAACAGCCAACTGACTCCGGGCATTGTCCCGTTCTGCCGCCACCAACGAGAACTCGTCTGGGTTGGCCCAAGTGTCATGTAGCCGCTCGATCTCCGCCTGCAACATTGCTTTGGTTTTACTCATGGAGGGGTTTTACAGCCCACGCGGGCGATGGTCCAGCTGTTGGTCCAGCGGCCACCATACCTCGTTGGTAATGACGGCCATCACGGGCAAAGAACAGTCCCGTCGACCTCGGTTATCTAGCGAAACGCCGACGGTACGGTAGACGGTCCACCACAAAGATTGTTCTATAGCGGTGTGGTTCATCTGCTTCTGCCAGCGCGTCATGTGGCCGCCTCCAGACCAGGGAGCAACACGTTCGTCACTACTAATTTGGTGATCACGTGCTGAGGTTCAAAGTGGTACTGGTTGCGGGCAGCTACTCGTACCTGGGCGCACGTGATGCCGAACACGTCACTGATCGGCTGTACCCACACCAAGTCACAAAAAGACGCCGTCACGCTAGTTCGTTCCCTCGGTACTGGTCTTCTTGGCCTGTTCGACCAAAGCGGCTTCACCGACTTTACCGAAAATGTCCTGTACGGTATCCACGAGCTGTCGCAGCTGCAGCGTACCTTCGGGATCTTCCAAGATGGCACCCGCGACCCCCAGTACCGACTGAAAGAAGAATTGCTCAAACGCGTTCGTGGAACGTTCTGCCAGGTGGGCTCCCAGGGCGAGCCACATCGCTAACCCGTTGGCGGTGTCACGAACATCTTCACCGTCTTGTTCACTGGCCAAAACGTCGATATCACCCAGGATGGACATACCGTCGGTGGTCGTGACGACAACAAGGGCGGCGCGACCCACGATGGTTCCGTCGGGCGGTACTCGCCGCGTGGGCTTGTCGTGCTGTTTGAGCCGGACACTAACGCGGTATGGTTTTTTGGTTGGCATCAGGAGGGCCTTTCTTCGCGGGAATGTAGCATTTCGAACGATATATCCAGCACGACCGGCATGGCCTCGTGAAGCATATGGAAGCCAGCTGTGCACAGCTGGTCCTCGCTGGGTGCGTTGGTCATCGGTACCGCACAACCCGCCACCACGGGATTGGGCTGTTGTGTCTGCAGTTGTCGGCGCGCCGTCTCGATTGCCACCTGACGACAGAGCCACGCGGGCGTTGGGTACAGATCGGTTCCCGCGACCGAACACAACATGTTGTTGCCCGGCATTACGTGGAACCGCACATTCTTGTCATCATTGACTTCGATGATTTCGATCTTCATGAGGATCTCCTGCTTTGCTCCCGGATTTGCCACCAGACTTGCCACCGACTTGGTCCCATATTCGCCCGTGGACGTGCAGGCGAACTTGCTTATC
>LAZR01002326.1_pt1 | contig 11149 bp, 16 predicted proteins | sample 329461 | NCBI WGS metagenome assembly LAZR01 (sample SAMN03002196, study PRJNA259156) | marine sediment metagenome | biome: sea floor; feature: Hydrothermal impacted sediments; material: marine sediment; isolation source: Loki non-amplified sample from Loki's castle hydrothermal vent sediment ...
ATGTACATTTAGTAGTCTTTAATCTATAAAATGGTTATTTTTCCTTATTTATAATATAAAAATTTCCTACAGAAACCTACATGTTCCTTGGGAAAAAAAAATATATAATTAGGGAGACCCTAATATAGGAGGGTAGCGCCTATAGTCTTTTAAAAACAAAAAAAAATAGGGGATGCCAAAAAGATGGAAAGAAAATTGAATCGCTTGGGCTGGGGAATCGAGACAGAAAAGATTAAAAAACGCTCCATGGAGAAATCACAAAAAAAAGCTGAATGATAACGAAAAGTTAAAGATAAAATAATTACTGCAGGGAGGACTACTAAAAACTTGATTCTTAATGGATGAAGATAAATAAAATCGGCCGATAAATAGTAGCTCATCGAGGTCGCGATCGCGTTTTTTTATTAATTAAGATGACGGATAGAATTTAAACTGGTTAGATTTAGAGTATTGCTTAGTTAATCCCTCAAATTCCTTAGCGGTGAAAGGCTGATCAAGGGCTTCTCTCTCTTCCATGATATAGGTAACGATTCTCATGGCGCCTTCTGTTTGCTCGTCAACCGGAAGCGGTATAGTATTTGTAATGAGCAATGCCGATGCAAGCTTAGAAGCAACGGTATAATCGTATTCAACGTTATCCTCACCATCAATATTAGCCATCTGGTACATTGCAGAATCAGCAACTAAGGAACAGGCGAGGGCGCCCATAGAGTCGTGATTGTGACGTTCGACAAACTTGTTGACAGTATCGGTAACGAGGGGCGCGTAAGTCTCGGTTATCTCATCAGGAGAGGCCCAGGTTTTACCGATGATAGGCCAGCCGTCGATTTCTTCAAGATCAATGCCAAGATCATCCAATGCGTCAAGGGTAGTTGGATGCGTTGGCACCGGGCAACGAATTTCAGTCGATTCAATATTATCAACCATGTCGAGGGGATTCCATTCTTGTTGATATGGCATAATTGTTTCTTGGGCCATAGCTTGGGATTGCATGACAAGCAAAATATCGTCATCCGGACTATTCCAATCTATGGCCATATAGGGGGCGGTAGATTTAATGGCTCTATAAGCAGTTTGAACCCATTCGGGGACCGAATGAGGAGACATTTTAAAGTTGACTTTCATGCCGACGGATTGTCTGACCATACCGTGGAAAAGATCTTGGGCAAAACCGACAATGGGGCCAAGAGAAACACCGACGCCAAAAATCTGGTCAGTGGTTTGTGCAGCTTGAATAACATCGGCGAAAGTAGGTTTCCAGTTGCGAATTTTACGCCAGCGTTTGAGTTTGGCTTTTAGGGCAAAAGGATTAGAACCGGTTAATAGGTCTTTTGTTTTTTTGCCAAAGCCGGCAAAAGTTCCGATGCTCCCGATCGCTGTTACTAAGTTGAGAATGTCATTGATGGTGAGGATAAGGCCTATGGGACCGCCAAGCAATCTACTGAGAATTTTTGGTGCGATTCTACGAGCAATTCGAGCGACGGCCGCGAGGGTACTTATAGCATCCTGAGCATCGTCAACGGCCGTGAGGATAGCGCCTAACTGAGAAAAAAGCTCGGGAGTCGGGCTGCCGAGCATGGCCAGCATGCGATCTTTTTTATGCTTTTTGTCAATTTCAATTTCGTCTCGCCTGTCGTCGCTAAAGAAATCAAAGTCTTTCTTTGCCCAGTGAAAAATCTCCTCTCGAGACATAGGTTGAGGTTTGCCAAAATGAAAAATATCAGAAAGTGCCGGCACGGTGATGGTGTAACCATACTTTGCAACATATTTGGCTTTTGTTTCTAGATATTCATCATCATTAAATTTAGGCATATGAAATGGAGCTGACCAGTCAGGATATGTTGTTTTAACATCATATTCAGCCATCCTGTCAAGTTGCCTTTGGGTGTAAACATAATCGGGAGTGGGCTCTACATCGCCGGAGTCAACAAGCTTGCTGAACTCTTCAGTAGTGAAATCAGCTTCAGAACCGTACGTTTCAAGTCGTTGCTGTAAAATCTGAAGCTCGATCTCTGGATCCATAAGAGGGATTCCCCCAGATGCAAAAGGATGTCTCGCGGGCGCGTACGCGCGCGCGAGACACCGAATCATCAAAACAATGAAAAATGGTTGATTGAGAAATTATAAAAAGTCCTGAGAGCGCGTATATTGAACGATCTCTAGCAGGGGCAAGGGGTAATATTGATCATATCGGTATCGTTAAGCTGGTTGATCCTGGCATAATATAGGGTTTAATTCCGAGCGATGACGCTGCAGACAAAAGATCGGGATCCACAACCGCGGAAACAAGGACAAGTTGAACCGGTTTGTCAATTTTAGGATCTTCCTGCCAAAGTTTTAAATATACCTGCAGCTGGCCGACAGCTCTGAGGCCCGGATCTGTGTTTACTTCGATCAACCAGAGTTCTTTTTCAAGCTCTGCAAGTGCGTCGATTCTTTTAGAGTTAAGAGCGCGCCACATATAAATGAGGGGGTCCTTTAATTTTTCTGCAGAGTAAAAGGGACCGCCGACAAAAACGTCGTAATATAACTTTTGAAACATGAAACCATACTTATCTAAAAATCTGTACCAAACGGGGATATCTTGGTCGAGCATATGCGGGGGCCTTCCGCGCCATGTTATTTCGAATGATCGGCCAAGGTTGGTTGGCATTTGTCACAATTCTTCCGGATCCATGAAATGTCTGTCGACATGCGAGTTAAGCGACTTTCAAGTCGCACAAAATAAATGGCCAGGGCAATGATTATAGGCCAGGATTTAATAACATACTCAAACATTATAGAGGATCGATAGAAATATAATCCATAAAGGCAGTAATTTCATTATTAATATCTAAAGAGATTTTTCCTTTACTCGAGACGTAAGCTTGATGTGCTTGGTCGGATGAAATTAAAATACCATCCCAGTAGAGATCGGAAGTAGTGCCGTTAAATTGTAAAGAGAAAATATGGAAATCGTTCATATAATTATCGACCGTAATTTCATCGGCACCGGCACCGGTGGCATGCCAAATTGTGGTTGGCGGATTGAAGCGAATTTTAACCGCATAGACTCCGGAGTAAATAACCATAAAAAAATTAGGGTTGACTCCGGAATAATCAGTAATTTTTACACGGCAAGTCCAAACCCAACTGTCTGGTATTGTTCCATCGGCCGACGTTCGTAAAATACAATAATCTGTACCTTGTGACAAAAACCTAACGTTTCCATCGCCATAAAGACCAATTGTAGCAGCACCATCAAGCCACTTTTCCCAAACAGCAAGATCTAAACTATTGAAAGCATCATAAAACCACGGATCAATGACCGGGCTTGAATAATCAGGCGTTCCTGACGAGTCGTATCCTCCGGAAGTGAGATATGACGGTCCTACAAGGGCCGAGGAAATACCGGAGGTTTCGTCAAGGGCCGTTTGTAGGTCCTCAGAAAAAGCCTCTCCGCTGTTAGCAGCTTCCATCGATGGAGAAAAAACAGCCGGAATAAGCAGACCTTTGAATGGGGGATCCCCGACTTCCCAATCGGGAGGGATAATAGCATCAGGAGCAATGATCCACCAGGGTGGAAGGTTCAGCCAGTCCGGAATTTGACCTGAAGGGTCAAAACGAATTAAACCCAGAAATGTTAATAGATCTTTAGAGAAAGCCGGAGGAACAAAAGCTGAAAGCAGGCGAAAAGAAAAAGCCTGGCGAGCGAAGGCGGGCTGTTTTGCAAAACATTCTTCAGATAAACCGTTTGCGCAAGGATTAGATAATTCTTCTGCCATTACGTTCCTTTAGCTGCGTTGAGCAGCTCTTCAAAAGAAAGGGGTTGGATAATACGTTTAGGCAATACTCCAACCTGGATCAGAACCTCTTTGAAATCTTGAGTTAGAGTAGTTGAGATATGAGCGACAAGAGTGTTCATACCTGCAGGAAGTTCCATGAACTCACGGAAAGAAATAACAGTGGCATTGCCTCTGAGATATTCACCACGGTTTGAGGGCCAGATCTGAACGCCTCCGTAGTGAACCTGAACAAATTCCTCGTGATTCGCTCCGGACTGAAAAAGAACGTCGACTTGATGGACAACGCCGGCGGTCAATTTCATGTCGAGTTTAAACGGATCCGCCTTTGTATCTGTGACTTCTGGTATTTTTGAAAATACGTAAAACATAATTTACCTCCTATGAATAAAAAAGAGAAAGCATAATTTGATTTGATGTAAAGCTTTGACTAACCGAGCAAAAAACACCTAAAGAAGGACTCCAAGTAACAGCCATCCAAGAAGTGTCAGAAGCAGAGAAGCGGGAAATCCAGGTAATTCCATCGTTTGATGTCATAACACGATTATTGACCCCACTGTACGCAGTCGCGCAGAAAAGGGATAGCTCAGGACTCCAACAAACTGAACGCCATAAATTGTCTGCAGCAGAGGTCCGGATGGTCCAATCAATTCCGTTGGGAGACGTCATAACACGATTGCCGGTTCCAGTTCGAGCAACCGCGCAAAAAAGGGATAAAGCAGGACTCCAGCAAACTGATAACCATTCGTTGTTATTGGCAGGTGTTTGGAGGGTCCAATCAATTCCATTTGGAGATGTCATGACACCATTATCAGTACCGTCATGTGCAATTGCGCAAAAAAGGGATAAAGCAGGACTCCAACAGATTGAGCGCCATGAGATGTTAGCAGGAGAGGTGCGGATGATCCAATCAATACCGTTGATAGAAGTCATAACACGGTTATTGGATCCGGAAGTAGCAACTGCGCAAAAAAGGGATAAATCAGGACTCCAAAAGACTGAGAACCATTCATTACTAGCAGCTGCGGCGCGAATGGTCCAGCTTGTTCCGTTGGAAGATGTCATAACTCGATTAATGGTTCCGGAAGCACCAACTGCGCAAAAAAGGGATAAAGCAGGACTCCAGCAGACGGAGCGCCATGAGATGTTAGAAGCGGAGGTTCGGATGGTCCAGGTAATTCCATCGGGAGAAGTCATAACACGGGTGCCGGTTCCAGTATCTGAAACACAACAAAAAAGAGATAACTCCGGACTCCAACAGATTGAGAGCCATGAATTATTTACAGGAGTTGAACAAAGGATCCAGTGAGAAGTGATAATAGAACCAAGTTTAGATAGCAAATTAGTAATAAGGGCAATGGTGCTGGGTTGCGGATCCGCGAGCTCGCCACTGAGATCTAAAACGTTGATTTCATCGGATCCTCCGTCTTGATGTGAGGTTGCATGTTCTTTGGGTTCGGCAGTCTTCGAATAGTCTGCAGTCTCATTCATGATTTTTGATAACCGTCTGTAGAGGAAAAAGCGTCTTTAATGGTTTTGATAAAAGGCTTTTTTATACGCGAAGGCGTTAAATAAAAGCAGATAGTCAGTGAATGTGCATAATTGTTAGAATCGTTCCATGTGATAATGTCAATGTCAAAAGGAGGTTCTAACATATCGATGCCCATTGAAAAAGAAATGGTGCAATCATCAAGTCTGAAACTCTCTCCGGGGTTAAAAGGTAAAATTTGATGGCCTCCAACTTTAGCTAGAACATGGAGTAAACCTGCAGGCCCGGAAGGGAAAAACAAGAAGCCACCATTAAGGCGGCCTCTTGTAAGGATTAAAGTCGTTATTTTAGGAGCTGCCGAGGTGGTATTCTTAGGAGTGCTAATATAAGCTGAAAAATCCATTAAGAATACGGCAAAGCTTAATAAGGCCGGAATTGAGAAACTAAAATCTCAGCGGTTGCGACATCTGCCACGCTGGCAGTATCTTTAATCCTCAGGAGTAAAGATTCGAGGGCCGGGACTTTATACCAGTCTTCGAGGTTGTCGCTCGGTTTAGGTAAAAGAGGCATAACGCCATGTGGTAGAGCGCCCATTATCATGGCCTTGTGATTAATACTCGTGCTTGTGCCAACTTTTCGATATTTACCACCACCTGTAGACCAAATTGCGCTGGCATCGGCAGCGCCGTATGGGGAGTAACCAACATACTCCAGATCGCAAGGCATTGCATAAAAAACGGTGACTGTGTCGATACCGTTTAAATATGCATGCTCAAAGCAATAGCCATAAGACTCTAATGCGTCGTGGAGCAATTCTGTCATTGTCAGGTCAAAGGGAATTTTCCGGTCATTTTCCTCAGATAGCCTTGCTGAGTCTAAAAGACCGAAAAAGCTTTCGTCGGCATAACGACATTTGACATAAAGCTGTTTCATAACGTGGTCAACGGGAAGGTCGATATAGTGAAATCCGGATGTCTGAACCAGGTAGCTGTATATCTCCTTTGACGTGATAAAGCCGGTCGGAGTGACTTCCTTACCGTCGAAGATGTGAGCACGCACGATGCATTCATTGACAGTTGTGTCAACCTCGCAAATGTCCTCGTCCCAGGTGATTTTCAGTTGTGGGCTTATGAACTTTTTGGGGTCAAAAGCCATTATGGGATCGTACAGGAAACGACCGAAATCAATACCGATGACGGCGGTTTCTGCATGACCCGAGATGTCGTCAATATAGGAGTAAGGCTTATTTCTCCGGTCGTAGAAATTAAGGGCCTGGGCCTGCAGGCCGGTTAAAGAAAAGAGAACGTCCGATCCATCGATTAACTCAATTCTTGTGAGGTTGGCGGCCGGATGCTCTGTCATTACCTCGCTGACGTTGGTGGTCTTGAAAGCGATTGAGATTCTTGAAATGACGTCCTGAAGATTGATATTTATGATTTTTGTCCCTGCAGCGCCAAGATCTTCGGGAGACAGTATAGTTGCGACTCTTGTATCCATAATTTATTTCTCCTCCGTTGTCTTCTGGGTTTGATAATTTTTGTCGCCAGGTAATGGAATATTATCGTAATGACTAAACTTGGCAGGTAAACCTAGCAAGTCAGAAAGTTTGAAAGCTAAATCAAGGGCTTCTTTCAAGGTTACCTTCCCATCTTTTAATGCGCCTTTCGACCATTTTGATACGATGAAAAAGGCTCGTATAATTTTGAGCCAAGGCATTAAGTGCCGAGTTTTTCAGCGATCAAAGCGTCGACAATGATTTTCACACGTCCCAGGTTTCGGGGATCCCGTCTCGGGAATTTGGGGCCCAGATCGGCTGCTTCGATAGCAGCATGATAGCGCTTGAATCCGCTTTCGAAGTCCGGACCGGCAATTACAACGCCTTCGGCAAATCGGCCAGGACCCTTCTGGAGGGCTTTATCCTGCCATTTTTTGGTACCGGCTTCTTTTACGCCCTTTGCGAATAGGTCTTTGGTGTGAGCGGCATCGATGCCGGCTTTCCAGTTTGCTTTTGCGGATTCGGTTTCTTCTGCCCAATCACGTTTAGGATTTTTGATGCCCAGCTTGTAGTCTTCGGTACGCATGGGCGTGACACGGGTCCATTTGTCTGTTATTGAGCTTAGCTTTTTTATTTCTGCCATTAGAAATACCTCCAATTATTAAAAGTTAACAAAGTAAAACAATGTAAACGGTTTGATAAATGACACGGAAAAAATATTGTGTCAATAGAAAAAGTATCGGTGAATTAAAATCGAGGTACCGTGTTGTAGCTTTCTTACCATCTCGAAATAAATCAAGAGGTTGCATGCCATGAATGGAAAACTACAACACGGTGATGACGTGGGGATCCCGCGGATCCCATCAGGTTGAAAAGTTCCATCGATGGGAGAATTAAACGGGTGTTTTTAATATATCCCCGATAGTCGAAAAATCGGAAATGCGGGACCTCCTCAAAACCTTCTTCGGATCCGGAGAAGGAAAAAGCTTCTTCTGTGAAAAGCGCCGGCGGATTTTATTCTTCTGAAAAACAAAATCCAATAGCCATTTACTGATTTTAACACCCAGTGAGATTAAAAAGGCAACGCCTTTTTTTGTCAACTGGCGGTTCGACGGTTTTAAAAATAATGTACCATCATCTCGTTGTCCAAACCTCCGAAAAGACTTGATTAAATTAAAGTCATTCAAGCTTTTCAAATGCTTGTCGATGGCATAGATTGAAATGTCGATGTCATGATATTTAAGCAATAATTTCTTAATCCTCAACCTGGTGGGCCAGCAATAAGATCGATGATATTTTTCGATCAGCTTAAAGATAACAATCAAGACAGATATCTTACTTCTTTGAATCTTCATTTAAGGATCCTCCAAAATCTCTTTTAAAATGTTCTGGAAATTAGAATAAGAAATTCGATATTTCTTAATTAAATACAAAATAATTATTTCTAACCATTCGATTTTAAGATCCTGATCCATTAAATAAGGGGGTGATTTCTCCTTTAAAAAATCTGCGATCGCAGATTCAAAATTCGCGATTATAATTTTATCTTCATCACACATGATAAAATTGGCATGGATCTTGCCATTCCCTTCCTAAGGTAGGCGAAGCCGCATCTAACTAACTACAATCAAAGATCAAAGTGCTCGCAGCGCATAAAGCTCGAGGGGTCTTGTCAGGTCTAGCGCGAAGCGCATCCCCTGACACCTTATAAGCCCTTTAATTTCTATTTAACGATAGTAAATATTTACAGTACAATTCCTACAACACGGTGAAAGAGTTTGAAACTACACAAAAAAAGGGCGATCGCGAGATAACCAGGGAACAAATCAATAGAGATAATCAAAAAAATGATAGAATGAATAGAGGACGAAATGAACTGGAAAGAAATTATATATTAATAAAAGCCAAAGGAAAGCGGAAAAAACAACAAAAATTAGTAAATAAAGCCAAGCGTATTTCATGAAATTTAGGGATCTGAGAGTATCAATAAAAGGCGTTTACCGCAAAAAATACAGGTGTCGTGAGCTTTCTCGTAAATGGATTGAGATTTAACAGTACAAAGTTTTTCATAGCAATGGCCGCACAAAATATCGATATCAGAGTCGATCGAATCTGTCAACATGATAGAACCTCCATAAAATTAGGGTTTAAAAAGATTAGGCTGAATGTAAGGGGATTCCCAGATCTTCTCGTAATAGGCGCGAAATGTGAGAGCAAGATGGAGATTTAAAAAAACGGTATCGCAGGAATTGCAAAAAACAGAAGATTGGCGCGTGGGATTATTCCAGTGAGTATCGAAAGGAAGATCGCAACCGCATTTAACACATTGATTTAACATAAAAATCACCAATAAAAAGATGTTAGGGTTTAAATAAAGGTTTCTTAGAAACTCGAAAAAGGGCCATAGCTGAATAATGACGAAAAGCGATCGGCTTAAAGTTGGAATTAGAACGATTAGAGAAACAGGTGGAGCAGATGCGGTTCCATAGTTTGTTAGGTCCAATACGATAGCGTAAGGTGGCGGGTCTGATTTTACAAAGATTACATAAGCCGGTCATAATAGAAAAAGAATAAAACATAATAAAGAAGGTTTGTCAACAAAAAAACGTTGACAAAGTAACAAAGATAAAATATCGATGCAACAAATAAATAAATAGAAACCAATTTAATGATGGGGGGCAGGCAAAATGAGGATATTTAACGATGAAGGAAAAGAGGCGGATATTATAATAATATTCAAAAACAAAGAGATTAAAAAGCTATTGGAGGCATTGAAAGAAGCATGTTCGCATAGACCGAGAAAGAAGACATGGAAAAAACTGGCAGATGAAATATATACAGAAGCGGCGATATATTGAAATAAATTGACAGGAGAGGAGGTGATAAAATGGCTAAATACCTGGTAAAAATAACGAAGTGTCAGAAAAGATATTCAATTACGATTCCGATTGATCTTGTAAAAAGAAGAGGGCTGGATAAATTCAGATATTTATTAATAAAGGCAACTAATAAAAAACCTATTACAATGCGGGGGTTCGCAAATGAAAAAGACTTTGAGTGAAGTCGTAAAAAAGGTGGATATGATTTTGATCGAGGGACCGGAGAGAGATCAAAGGCTGGAAATTGATCAAGATGCGATTAAAGAGTTAGCTCAATCAATAGAGGAAGTCGGGTTGATGCAACCGATACTTCTAGCGCCGAGAGATAACAAATATGAAGTTGTTTGGGGTAATAGAAGATTTATGGCTCATAAATATTTAGGGAGATCAACAATACTGGCAAAGATACAGGAATTGAGTTTGTCTCAAATTGTAATAATGAGGGCAACTGAAAATTTATTCAGGGAGGGAATAACACCGATTGAAGAAGCTATGATTTATCAGAGTTTAATTGAGATAGAGGAAATGAGCATAGATCAAATAGCAGTAAGAATGAGAAAAAGCGCGGGGATAGTGAGAAGGAGGCTTGATTTATTAAGGATGCCGGAATGTTTACAAAAAGCGATTCAAAAGAAAGAGATAAAATATGGTGTTGCAGAAAATCTCTGGCAGCTTGGGGATGTCTCGAGGATGGAATATTACCTTCAATTTGCAATTGAGAATGGGGCCACAAATGCAGTTGTACGAGGGTGGGTAAAAGACGAATTAGACACGATGAGAAGGCAAAGATCCGATGTCGAGGAGGGAGGGGAAAGAATAGCGGTAAACGAAGCAATGCCAATATATACAGCGTGTCAGATATGCAGAGAAGCGATGGAAATAGGGAAAGAAACGATAATCAGGGCTTGCCCTGTATGTTTAAAAGCGATAATTGAGAAGGTGAAAAAAGAATAATATTAAAGGAAAGAGGGGGTGTCGAAATGAAACTATCAGATGAACTGGATTTTAACAGGATACAGGGCTTATTGCAAGGATTCGAATGGAAAGTAAACAGAACAGAAATAAAATTAACAACATTGGAAATGGAAGTGGAAAAAGATAGACCAGAGGGTGGGCAAAATGTAAGTGAGCTTGAATTTGACAGGATTCAGGGTATTTTGCAAGGATTTGGATGGAAAACAAAAAAAGAAGAAACAGAAGAATAGAAGAACAAGCTTCCCAGTGAAAAAGAATTAGAGGAGGTTCTTAAAGTCGCAAGTATTGGAAGTCTGATAAAAATTGTTGATGATTTAGGCGGCGATCTGCAAAAAATTGTTCTTGATACCATTTCAAAGGAAGTCACTGACGTAAAAAAAATACAAGCATTAATGGAATTATAGTATACATCATTGGTTTCATACGCATAGAGAATAATTCCTTTTGCATTTTGTCTGCCCTTGGTTTATTATCCTCTATTTTCTTCAATAATCTTCTATCTTGACTTCTTAATCCTTTCATCTTTAAT
>LAZR01002327.1_pt1 | contig 11145 bp, 6 predicted proteins | sample 329461 | NCBI WGS metagenome assembly LAZR01 (sample SAMN03002196, study PRJNA259156) | marine sediment metagenome | biome: sea floor; feature: Hydrothermal impacted sediments; material: marine sediment; isolation source: Loki non-amplified sample from Loki's castle hydrothermal vent sediment ...
GTGCAGTAAACGCATTGATATTTGGAGCGATAGTAATTATAATCGCATTTATAAAAGGTAGATCATAAAAAGTTGAAATATCTTCAATTGTAATTTGATCTACCAATAAATTTCTTTTAATGAATCATGATATTCATTTAGAGATTTGATTGATATTGGTTTCTCTCTAACTTTTTCAATTGCATCAATAATAGCTTCAGCTAATTGTAAATTGATAATGACCGGAATATTATAATCTACAGCCATTCTTCTGATTTGGTATTCGTCTTCCATTATTTTTTTAAACTTATCTTCAACTGTGGTTGGCATAGGTATATTTATAACCATATCTATATGTCCATCTTGCAGACATTGCATTATATTCGGTTCCATACCACGTTCATGAATCTTGTATAATTTTACAGCATCAATTCCATTATTTTTGAGTTCATAAGCAGTAGCTTCTGTAGCAAAAATCGTGAAACCTAAATCTTTTAATTTTAAAGCAAGAGGTATGACTTGTTTTTTTAATTTATCTCCCCCTACAGAAATTAACACGTTGCCCCCATCAATTGGAATATACATTTCAGTAGCTTCTAATGCTTTAATTAATGCATCTTGAAAATCATCCCCTACAATCCCAATTTCCCCTGTTGATGCCATTTCTACTCCCAATATATAATCCGCTTTATCGAGCCTCATAAATGAGAACATTGGTGCTTTTATTGTGACAAAATTACCATAGGGTAAATTCATTAATTTATCAGGAATCTTATTCCCCATAATAACTTCAGCTGCGAGACGCATTAAATTAATACCACGTGATTTTGAGACATATGGCATACTTCGACTTGATCGTAAATTACATTCAATAACGTAAACATCTCCATTTTTTAACATATATTGAATATTAAACGGACCTTGAATTTTAAGAGCTAATGCTATTTGTCTTGTGTAGTTCTCTATTTTCGTAATAGCAGTTGAAGGAACTGTTTGAGGAGGAATTACCATTGTAGCATCCCCACTGTGAATTCCAGCATTCTCTATATGTTCAATAATTGCACCAATTAGTACATTTTCGCCATCTGAGATACCGTCACATTCAATTTCTCGAGCATCTGTAAAAAATTTGGTTATTACGACTGGATAATCACTTGAAATTGAAGCGGCGAGATCGAGTGTATCCTTGAGAGTTTTTTCATCATAAGAAACTCTCATTGCAGCTCCACTTAAAACATACGAAGGTCTAACTAAAATAGGATATCCTACATTTTTAGCAAATTCAAGAGCCGTTTTTTTATCAGTTAAAGCCTTCCACTCTGGTTGTGCTATTTTTAATTGATCCAATAATGCACTGAATTTGCTTCTATCTTCCGCCATATCTATTCTTGAACCGTGAGTGCCAAGAATTTTCAAATTAGTTTTTCTAAAGAATTCCGAATATTTTGTTATTTTAGCAGCTAAATTATTAGCTATCTGTCCACCAGCAGATACTACAATACCAGCGGGTTTTTCTAGTTCACATATATCAAGCACCCGTTCTCCAGAAATTTCATCAAAATATAATTTATCCGAGATATCATAATCTGTTGAAACTGTTTCAGGATTGTAATTTATCATAATTGCCTGATCTACACCTAAATTCTTCAAACCCAATAGACAATTTACTGATCCCCAATCAAACTCAACCGAAGCCCCAATTCGATACGTTCCGCTTCCAAGTACTATAATTTTTTTCAAACCATCTTTATTTTCTCTTTCAAAGTCAATATCATGTTCAGAGGCATTATATGTAAGGTACAAATAATTTGTGATTGCTGGCCATTCGGCAGCAAGAGTATCAATTCTTTTTACAAATGGATGAAGTTTTAACCTTCTTCTCATTTGTCTGATAAAAATTGTATCAACTCTCATAATCTTAGCAATTTGACCATCAGAAAATCCGTATTTTTTAGCTCGTTCAAGCCAATACCTTTTTTCGTTATATGTTGTTTCTAATAAATCAAGATCTTGAAGTTGGCGTTCAAGATCGATAATATTCTTCAATTTATATAAGAACCATTTATCTATTTTGGATAATCGATAAATTTCTTCAATTGATATTCCTCGTTTGATTGCTTCTGCGAGCCTAAACACTCTTAAGTCGGTAGGATTTTTCAATGCATATTTTAATTCGTTAATATCATCGATTGGTTCAAGATCGTTTGCTACAAAACCTTTCATACCTATGTCAAGCATTCTAATAGCTTTTTGAAATACTTCTTCAAAAGTTCTTCCAATTGCCATTACCTCGCCTACACTTTTCATTTGAGACCCGATTCTTCTATCAACTTTTTGAAATTTTGTCAGATCCCATCTGGGCATTTTTAATACTATATAATCTAAGGCAGGTTCAAAACAGGCCGTAGTAATTCCAGTAATTTTGTTTTTCAGCTCTGGTAATGTGTAACCAATTGCTAATTTTGCTGCAATATATGCTAGTGGATAACCTGTGGCTTTTGATGCCAACGCTGAGGATCTTGAAAGGCGAGCATTTACTTCAATTGCGCGAAATTCTTTAGAAAATGGATCTAATCCATATTGAATATTACATTCACCAATTATTCCAAGGTTCCTTATTACCCTAATTGAGGCTGAGCGTAGCATTTGGTATTCCTCATTTGTAAGTGTCTGGCTTGGGCTTATAACTAATGACTCCCCTGTATGAATACCTACAGGATCAAAATTTTCCATATTACAATTAATAAAACAATTATCTTCTGAGTCTCTTACTACTTCATATTCAATTTCTTTCCAACCCCATATACTTTCTTCAATTAAAATCTGGTTTATCCGTGATTGTGCTAATCCTTTTCTGGCCATTCGTTCGAATTCTTTCATATTATTAACTATACCTGATCCCCTTCCCCCTAATGTATATGCTACTCGTATCATGCAGGGAAATTCAATCTCTTTAACAGCTTTTAGCGCTTCAGTATAAGAATTTACCGCTTGACTTTTACACACTTTAACATCAGATTTTTCCATTGCTTTAACAAAAAGATCTCTATCTTCAGTAGTTTCAATCGCTTCAATTGGAGTTCCAAGTACTCTTACATTATATTTTTCTAAAATTCCTGCTTCTTTTAATTCAACACCGACATTTAATGCCGTTTGTCCCCCAAAAGCGAGTAAAATTCCATCCGGTCTCTCTTTTTTAATTACTTCCTCAGTATACTTTACATTGATGGGTAACAAATAAATAGCATCGGATAATTCTGGATCAGTTTGAATGGTCGCAATATTCGGATTAATTAAAATTGTGTAGATCCTCTCTTCTTTTAACGCTTTTAACACTTGGCTCCCGGAATAGTCGAATTCACCTGCTTGTCCGATACGGATTCCTCCAGATCCTAACACTAGCGCTTTTTTGATTGTCTTATCTAATGGCATTGATTACAACCCCATAAGGTCTATAAATTTATCAAAGAGGTATAAAGAATCTAAAGGACCAGGTGATCCTTCGGGGTGAAACTGAACCGCAAAAATAGATTTTTCTTTATGAATTAAGCCTTCATTTGAACTATCATCAATATTTTTTAGAAATTCCTTGAACCCACTCTTCTCAAAATCTCGAACACAAAATCCGTGATTCTGAGAAGTAATATAGCATTTTTTCGTGAGAGGATCTATAACTGTTTTATTGCCTCCTCTGTGACCATATTTTAATTTATATGAGGATCCCCCTGCTGCTAATCCAATAATCTGATTTCCTAAACAAATGCCCATAGTAGCAATGTTATTTTCAATTAAATTTCGACTCAATTCTATTGGACTCTTGTACATGGCTGGATCACCTGGTCCGTTAGTAATAAAAACACCATCAGGATTAAGTTTCATAACTTTTTCATAGGTATAATTATATGGCACAAGAATTATTTCTAAACCTCTACTCACTAAATTTCGAAGAATATTATTTTTAACCCCTAGATCAATTACTACAACTTTACCTCTGGAATTCTTTGGTGTAAACTTTTTAACTTCTTTAGTCGAAACTTCACTAACTAAATGCCTTAGATTAGGATCTCTAACTGTTTTGACGTTTTCTCTTAATTTTTCTATATCTGGTTTCTCTCCGGGATTAAAAACTGCAAGTAACCCTACTTGAACACCTTCTTCCCTCAGAATTTTAGTTATAGCTCTTGTATCTACCCATTCAATTCCAGGAATATCTTCTTCTAAAAGAAATTCATTTAAAGTTTTCACACTTTCATAATGGCTTGGGTTCTTACAACATTCACTTACTACAAATCCACTTACTTTAATAGAATCCGACTCAAAATACCTATGAATTCCATATATATCTTTTTCCCAAGCGGGAACGCCATAATTACCAACAAGAGGGTGAGTCATTACGACAATTTGACCTTGATATGAAGGATCAGTAAGGGTTTCATTATAACCTGCACCCGTAATAGTATTGAAAACAATTTCTCCTCCAATTTTTTTGGTTGCACCAAAACCAATCCCTTGAAAATAGCGCCCATCTTGAAGCATTAAAATAGCTGGCCGCTCCTTCTTATACAGCATGAACTTTAAAATAAATTTCTTCTTAGTTATTCTTTAAAATTAAGATAACTATTCTTTTTTTTAAGATTAATTATTAACGAGTTAAATGGTGATTTCAAACATTATAAGGCTCGTTAAACTGAAATAAATGGCGACTTTCTGTTCTTAAAATTAGAATTGAAATAGACCGATTAGAAAAGTCAATTTTGCTTCATAGAACTAAAGTGTTCTTTGAGAATAGTTCTGATTAACTGGATTGTGGGTTTTAAATTAATACCATCAAAAGAGTTCATCCATGTTAGGTCTTGAGGTGTAGTTATTTCTAAATCTTTAGGGTTATTTATGGTAATTATATTCTTATCTAGGAGATATGAAGGATCTAATAAATTAACTTCACCATCTTCTAATTTTTTCAAATTTTGTAACATACACTCTAGTAAATCATCGTAAAAAAGAAGTGGAATATATTTTTTGTAACTCGCTTTAATTTCTTTAAAAATCGCTTTAAAATCAGAAACAAATCCTTTTTCTGAAAGATTAAATACATCGATGTCTACAAGTTCAGGATGGTATTGCAATTCCTCCACTTTTTTACGTTTCTTGTAATACTTTAAAATTTTTTCTTTATAGAGTTTAACCTGAACTTCATTATCATCTGTTTCGATAAGGATAGAATTTTCTTTTATTCGTTTGTTACAAATGTCTGAAACCAATTCACAATATTTTTTTGCAGCATTAATAAGATCGTCATCATTTAATTTTGCTTTCACCATTGTGTGAATATATGCCCTTAAAACACCTGAAAAATCTTCCTCAATACGCAATAATTTAGCATATAGAAACCTAGTAGCAAACCACCATTTTTCAGCTCTATCAATAGTAAGAGATACTCCAAATTTCTGAAAGGCGCGAATCTCAGTAAAATACAATAGTTTTTCTATTCCTGATTGAACGAAAGGGAGAGGATTTATTGAGGCAACAAGATCATCCATCAATGAGAAGGAGATTGGTTCTCTAGGTCGAATTAACAGAGATTTTTCACCGTTAAAGACTCTATCTACTCTAGTAGGTAGAGGAAATATTGGATTTGCTTCGACGGACTTAAGTAGTGCTTTTATATGTTCTAATTTGAATGCTGAAAGATCTGAAGGAAATACTTCAATATAAAAGAAAAAAGGAGCAGCGTCCGAATTGTATATCTTAAATTTTTGAAATGGACTAATAAAAATCACCAAAAGTTCCGTAATTTAAGCAAGTGTTAATATATGAAAAAGTAATTAATCTATAATATTAGTAAAATTCACTGATATCTTAAGTTAATGTTATTATATATTTTGGTATCTAGAATTAAAATAATCGAAGATTAAATATTTTTGATATCAGAATTAAACTATTATAACTATCAAAATTAAACTCGTAATAGTGGGATATTTGTTTCTACTTTAAGATGATGATACCTATTACATCTGAACGTATTAAACTCCAGTACAACTAGATAAATATTGATGGACAACAAGAAAAATTTGCTAAGTTAGCTGAATTTATAATGGGAAAAAATGAAAAAAAATTAGAATATTAATTACTTATTTAATTAAGCCGTGAGCATTTTTTAAGCGCTTTTCAGCATCTTGAACGAGATCTTCAACAATTTCCTTTACGGATTCCACGCTTTTAATAACACCAATACTCTGCCCTAACAATACCGCTCCTGAATTTGTATCTCCAGTATAGGCTGCTTCATATGCCTTTCCTTCTGCAATTAAATCTTGTTGAGACATGGTTGCTTCACTTGCCATCTTTGCTGCTTTATCAGCAACAAGACCATGGTGTAAAGAATATTCATTTTTCCAAAGCCTAATTGGTCCAAGGGCCCCCGTGACTAATATTGTATCTTGAGCTTTTGACGGAGGTATAATCTTCTTATATCCCTCATCAAATTCCGACTCAGTAGATGCTATGAATCTAGATCCCATCGCAACAGCACCAGCTCCCATTGCTAAAGCAGCAGCAAGTCCTTCACCCGTGGCAAATCCTCCACACGCTATTACAGGTGTATTAGGGTGCTTTTGCATAACTTGTTGTAATAAAACTAATGAACTTACTTTTTCATAAGATTGATGACCTCCACCTTCTCCACCAGTTACAACTAAACCATCCACATTCGAGGCAACACATTTATCAGCGAGCCATAAGGCTGGTGCTACATGAAAGTGTTTAATGTTTGAGCCGCTTTCTTTTAATTTTTGAAAAGACTTTGATTGAGGTAAAGTTTTTGATGATCCGGCGCTGGTTATCACATATACACATTGCTCCTTTATTTTTGGATTGTTCATAATAAACTCAGGAATATCCTTGATGAAGTTAGCAGCATCTACTTCTCTCCTTGAAGTTCTAATATTAAAACCAAAAGGTTTATCAGTATGTTCAACAATATATTCCATATTCTCTTTCATTATGGCAACAGGATTTCTTTTTTTTATATAATCACTTATTAGAGCACTATGACTTAGTACTCCAAGACCACCCGCTTCAGATACAGCTACAGTTAATTCAGTTGTATAGAACGGTCCCATAGGGGCGGCAACTATAGGATGCTTAATTCCTAGCATCTTTGTTATGTTCGTTTCTAATACCATTTTTTACTAATCTCTTTTAGTAGTTATTTTTATCTTATTTTTAATTAATATTTAATGTAAACTAGTTAAGAAAATTTATTAAAGTTAGAGATTTTCTGTTGATACTTTACTTCCGTAAGTTTTAATCTTTTTCATCATTTTTCAATTATATATATTAACAATAATATCTGAGGTGGACACTTTTAATACATTAAGAATTGTTATTTATGGGGCCGGTGGAATTGGTGCTACCCTTGGAGGGTGGCTAACACAAGGTTACGACAATGTTTACTTACTGGCGCGGGGTGAAAATGCAAAAGTCTTGAAAACTAACGGTTTAATTCTTTATAAAGGGAATAATAATAACCCAGAGCCAATCTCAGTAAAAATAATAGAGGATTTAAATGAACTCGCCAATATCGATGTTGTAGTAATCGTTGTTAAAAATTATGATTTAGAAGAAGTTGCTATGGATATTTCCAAGAAATTAGGAGATAAACCTATTATTGTTGGATTACAAAATGGTTTTGAGAATCAGCAAATATTACCAAAATATTTTAGGAAGGTTGTTTATGGAGTCATTGTACAGTCAGGTTGGAGAGATAAACCAGGAGTATTTGGAACTAGAGGTAAAGGACACTTAATCTTAGGCACTCCTTACAATGAAAACCAAGAAATTGTTGAAAAAATAGGTAAAATTTTAAACATTGGAATCCGAACAAGAACAACACAGGAATTCCAGGATGCAGCTCATTCAAAATTGATATTAAACCTTTCAAACTCAACATTTACGCTTATAAGTTCTGATCTTAAAGACGATGATGCGATTTTCATGCTTTGGAATATATTTTTGAATGTGTATCTCGAAGGTATAGAAGTTGTAAAAGCTGCCGGATATATTGAATATAAATTAAGGGGGTTACCCTCTTGGAAAGTAATGGAATCAGGTAAAAATTTTGATAAAACCATCTCCGTAAATAATTTTAAGCAAAATATTAAATATTCATGGTTGAATAGTATGGCGCAAGATATAATACATCGCCAGAAGAATCAATCTGAGCTTGAATCATTAACTGGATATCTTGTCAAATTAGCTGATTCATTAAATATCAAAATTCCCTATAATAGAGTTATCTATGAACTTAGTAAGGTTCAATTTAAAAAAACACCATATCAATCACTTCCAGTTGAGATGGTATGGAAAAAGATTAATGACAGTCTAAACAAAAAACAATCTTAATATTAGAATAATCTTTTTACAAGACTAGAATAAATAGGGGAATAAATTAACTAAGGAAAATGAAATTCATAGTATTATGATTGATATAAGTTATAATGAATATTACAATAAAGTTTTAGGGTCATGGATTGGAAGAGTTGTGGGAGATTTTGTTGGGGCTCCAGTAGAACTAAAGAATGTTGATATAATTAAACAAAAATATGGAAATATTATCGATTTTCCTGAACCCATTGATTTAAATTATGTAAATGATGATGAGATGTATGAAATTGTAGCTCTCATAACATTGGAAAAAAAAGGAATTAATTTGACAGCAGAAGACATTGCCCGTGAATGGATAAACCTTCTTAATAGAGAAGATTACGTTTTCACGGCTGAAAAAATCGCATTAAACAACCTTAAGGAAAATATTTTTCCTCCAAAATCAGGCATCTTAAATAATTTTTATTATGATTTCATTGGTGCTCAAATGCGAGCAGATATATGGGGTCAAATATCACCTGGATGTCCAGAAATTGCAAAAAATTATGCTCAAATGGATGGATCGATATCCCATGCAGGAATTGGGATTGAGGGAGAGATATTTGTAGCAGTACTCATTTCTCAAGCTTTCTTTGAGACTGAAATAAGAAAAAATATTGAAAAAGCGCTAGAATATATACCTCCTGAAGAAACAAGCCTATATACTCAAATGATTAGGATGGCCATAAATTTGTATGAACAAAATCCTAAGAATTTTAGAATAGCTCGGGACTTACTAATTAATCAATACTGGAGGGGAGAAATTGTAGGACAATTGATTAGGAATAGCAAAAATTTCCCTATAGAAAGACGAATAATGCTGAATACTCGAATAGGCGGTGTTCATGTTTTACCAAATATAGGAATTATTATATTATCCTTATTATATGGAGTAAATGATAAAGAAGATCCATTAGGACGTTCAGTTTGCGTTGCGGCCATGATGGGACTTGATACTGATTGTAACTGTGGAAATATTGGGGCTATTTTAGGTGTCCAAATAGGTGCAGATAATATTCCTTTGAAGTGGAAAGAACCGATTAGCGATACATTTTCCACATATGTAAAAGGATATGAAAAATGGAAAATATCTGATCTAGCACAGAGAATAGCCACCATAGGAGATAATGTAATTAATGAAAAGGGGTCTAATTTTGTAAAAATAAGTAAATAAAAAAAGGAGATAAAATCGATGGGAACTTCTCAAACACTTACTCTCTGGTAAATTGAACTCCCTTAGCTAACCACATATTAACAATAAACTCTGTTACCTGTTTTTCATGATCTCTTTTAAATGTTATCATATGATATCCATCCCAAAAGATATCATTCTTTACTAGAAATAATGAAATGGGGTTTTTTTCATTAATTGATAATTTCAGTCGATAATCTTCAATTTGATATGTATAATAACAATCAATTTCATCTGAATAGTATTTACCTATATATTCTTTTAATAATTCATTAGAATATTCAAATTTCTCTAATTTATTGAAAGTTTCCTTACCATAAGGCTCTGGTAGAAAACGAACTATCTTAAAACCATCATCAGATAATGGTTGGAATTCATATATCGCAGGAAAATCCCCACCTAAGGATTTAAATTTAGATTTTTCTATAGCATCAAGTTTTAGTTTATAAGTGCTCTCATTAATAACTGCATGTAAATTATGATTTTTGATAAGAATCTCAATAATAACACCATTTTTTTCATCATGATAAAATCCAACAAATTTCTGTAATTCAGATTCATCTGTTTCTATAGTAGGAAGCTTACTCATTTTTTCAACAGTCTCCAATTCTTTTTTAGGAAATTCGTCTTTGAGATAAATATCAGCGATTCTTCTGGAAAGTTCAGTCCTTAAGAGTTGAGCAAGATTAGAAAAAAGTATTATACTTAACTTATATTTTGGAAATCGAAGCATATATGATCTAAATCCAACCCAAGCTCCACCATGAGATATTTTTTTCAAGCCTCTATATTCTCCAATAAATAAACCAAAAGCAGAGTCTAGTCCAAATTCTTGAGCACCATTTCCGTTATTTAGTAATCCTGGAGTGATCATCTGCTCAAAAATTTTCCTATCACCTACAGTCGGGTAATAAAAATTTTTTTCCCATAATTGAAAGTCATCTATCGTTGTAAATAAGCCACCATCACCTACAATGTGAAAATTAGTCTCGTTTATTTTGTAAGTACCATCGAAAGCCTGTGAATAACCTGTTGCACGGTTTTTTACAATTATCGTTCTATCATCCTGAAAATGAGTGTGGGCCATTCCAAGAGGTTTAAAAATAAATTCCTCAGTAAATTGTCTTAACTTTTTACCAGAAACACGTTCTATAATAATAGTTAGAAGAATATACCCACTATTAGTATATGAGCACCCTTTTCCTGGCAAAAACATCAATACTTTTTGTTGAGATAAGATATCGATGATAATCTTGTTTGTTAGGAAATCCATTCCAAAATTTGTATATCCCTTTAAATAAAATAACTCATAACAATCCCGAATTCCGCTAGTATGATGAATCAGATGCCTAATTGTTATTATTTTCTCATAATCAGGCATTTCAGGAACATATTTACGTATATCATCGTCCAAATGTATTTTTCCTTCTTTAACCAATAACATAACACTAAATGTGGTAAATTGTTTTGAAACTGATGCTATTCTGAATACAGTTTGTGGGGTAATTGGGATATCATAATCTAAATTAGCCATTCCATATCCTTTCTTG
>LAZR01002328.1_pt1 | contig 11142 bp, 13 predicted proteins | sample 329461 | NCBI WGS metagenome assembly LAZR01 (sample SAMN03002196, study PRJNA259156) | marine sediment metagenome | biome: sea floor; feature: Hydrothermal impacted sediments; material: marine sediment; isolation source: Loki non-amplified sample from Loki's castle hydrothermal vent sediment ...
TATAATACTTTCTGGAGTTTTAGCTAATTCTACGTTATAATTGTAAAAATCTAATGCACTTAGAACAGATCCAACATTTCCTAGACTATTGTTAACGACTCCTATTTTCATAACACTTTCCCTCTATTTAATATCTCTAAACCATAAATCTTGATCCCACAGTTTAACACCCTCAGGTAATGAATAGGGATCAATCGGTTTAGCTGGAGAAATTACATGCATTAAGCAAATCTTATTGAACTCCTCCTCAGATAAATCAATTAATTCTAAGAAGTAAGAAAGGCTTGCGGGTTTAACCTTCTCAAACTGCTCTATTAATTTTAAACCTTCATCTCGTGTAATTTTCCCTTGTTTTATATCTATTGTCGTTCGATGAGTAATTCTCGAGAACCCTCTTTTTAAAAATTTAATATAATCACGGATACCAGTAAGCATACACTCTACTTTATCGAAAGTTGGTTTAGGTGGAAATAAACTTTCAACCTCGTCTTCTTCCCATCCCAGTTCTCGTTTAATTACTTCAGCAAATGCTTCCTGATTCCATTGTATAAAATTCCCCAATGGAAGACTCTTAACATTAATTCTTTCTAACTCCTTTTTTGGGGGATAAATATAAGGAGATAAATCCCGTAAATCTTCACCAATAAAACCTGCCATATCCTCAGCTCTCATTCCAAGAATAATTCTTCGGTTAAATTTCCACTCGTCTGTTTCCTCTAAATCCGCAAACTTAAAATATCCCTCATACTCTCCTCCACCTTCCCCCCATATTAGTAAAGGTATGTTAAATTTAATTGCAATTTGCATTGGATAAGCAAAGATGCCTGCATGACAATGCCAACAGAAATCTCCCTTCCTTATTAATGCTTCTATCATAAGTTTTTTAACTATTCTCCAATTTGGACTAAATGTTATAACATCTACACCAAGGCGCCTAAAGGTTCTTATTCTATTACTCATAGTTTTTGATCTATAAAAACCGTGGTCAAATGATATAACTAAAGGTCTTAGACCATACTTTTTCACAACCATATATAATGTGAAAGTACTATCTTTCCCACCACTAAAGGGAACTAAACAATCATAAGGCTTATTCTCCTTTTTTTGCTTCTCTTTCACTTCCTCAAGGATTTTAATTAAATCCTTTTCTCTTTGTTCCCAGTTTATTTCCTTCTGTTTTGTTTCCCAATTTCTACATATATTGCAGATACCTTCATCATCAAAATATAGTGTTTCCCAAGTAATTGGTAGAGTACATATTTTACATCTCTGCATATTATCTTCCATAATTTATCACCTTTATTATTAAAAAATAAGACAAATATTTAAAATTAACTTAATTTCTCTTGCATTTCTTTAGAAAAACTGCATTTTTTCTTTTCATTTAGGAAAATCAAATAATTTTTTAGAATAAATACAAATAACTTTAAAAGCATTAAAATTGATTATTTTAGTAAAAAAAGAGAATTTATAATATAATTCATAGAATTTATCGAAAAAATTCCGAATTAAGAGAACTAAATATCCAATTTAAAAGAGATATGTATGATAATATAGTTGAGATAAAATAACAGATCAATAGTGAAATTAAATGAATTGTGAAAAGGGTACGAGTTTATGGAAGAAAGCTAAAAAATTAATTCCGGGTGGGTCTCAACTCCTAAGTAAACGGTCTGAAATGTTTCTACCAGATCAATGGCCCTCCTATTATGAGAAAGCGAAAGGTGTCGAGATTTGGGATTTAGATGGGAACCATTTTTACGACATGACTATTATGGGTGTAGGTGCTTGTATTCTCGGATATGCTGATGAGGATGTTAATACTGCTGTAAAAAATGTTATTGAAAAGGGTTCAATGGCTACTTTAAATAGCCCTAAGGACGTAGAGCTAGCGGAATTATTATTAAATATACATCCTTGGGCAGAAGCCGTGCGTTATGCTAGAACTGGTGGAGAAATAATGGCTGTTGCTGTTAGAATTGGACGAGCTTATAGTAAAAAAGATAAAATCGCATTTTGTGGCTATCATGGATGGCACGATTGGTATTTAGCAAGTAATTTAGCTGATAATGCGAATTTAGATGGACACCTATTACCTGGGCTCGCTCCTAACGGTGTTCCTAGAGGTTTAATAAAAACAGCAATTCCATTTGAGTATAATAAAATAGAAAAACTTGAAGCAATTATTAAAGAAAATGATATAGGTGTAATAGTTATAGAACCAATTAGACATCAAGAACCAGAAAATAACTTTCTTCAAAGAGCCAGAGAGATTGCTGATGAAACAGGTGCTGTTTTAATTTTTGATGAAATTACTGCAGGGTGGAGGCTAACAATTGGTGGATCTCATCTTCTTTATAATGTAAATCCGGATATGATGGTAACCGCTAAAGGAATTAGTAATGGATATCCCATGGCTGCTGTTATTGGTAAAGCAGAAATAATGGATGCTGCCCAAACAAGCTTTATAAGTAGTACATATTGGACAGAAGCAATCGGTCCAGCTGCAGCAATAGCAACAATTAGAAAAATGGAGAAGTATAATGTTCCTTTCCATCTAGATAAAATAGGAGCATTGATCGGGAAAAAATGGAGAGAACTAGCTAAGAAACATGATTTAAATTTTTCTATACTCCCTCCTAATGCTCTAGTGACTTTTACAATTGATTATGAGAACGCTTTAGCAATTAAAACTCTTTATACTCAAGAAATGCTCAAAAGAGGTTATCTTGCAGCAACAAGTGTTTACGTGAGTTATGCTCATACAGAGGAAATTGTAAATGAATATATGAAGAACGTCGATGAAGTTTTTGAACTAATCAAAAATGCTATTGATAACAATAACATAAATACATTACTTGAAGGTCCTATATCACATAGCGGTTTTCAACGATTAACTTAATAATAAGAGTGCTAGAATAAAAATTAAATTATTTTTAAAAATAAATCTTCAAGTGATTCTCCTAACTCATTTATTCCTAAGATTTCAAAATTTACCAAGATTGATAATAGACTTCTATAATTTTTTCTTTCTTCAAGCCCTATAATATATCCTTTCTTAGTATTAGTTACTTCCGTAATAAAATCGTGATTAAGTAATTCTTCTTTTAAAGATTTTTTATTCTTATTAATATTTACCTCTAATTTAATTTCTGTTTGTATCATTCGCCGTATATCTTCTTTAGTGCCAATTTTTTGAATAGTACCTTTATTAATAAAAGCAACACGATCACATAATTTTTCTACTACACTCAAATCATGGCTACATAAAAAAATGGTTTTCTTTACTTTCCTTAATTTATCAGTAATAAGATTCTTTGTCGAAACATCTAAACCAAGGGTAGGTTCATCTAAAAATAAAATTTTACGTTCTAATAATAAAGTCCTACAAAGTGCGAGTTTCATTTTCATACCGCTAGAGTAATATTCAACATATTGTTTGAGCCATTCAGTTAGACCTAACTCATCAGCAATCTTATAAATCTTTTCTCGATAGTTTTGCACTTGATAGATTTTACAAAAAAATTTCAAATTTTCAAATCCAGTAATTCTATAGTATAACATACTACTTTCTAACATGAGAGCAACTCGATTTTTAGCCCTTTTTGGTCTTTTAATGATATTAAATCCATCAATAAGAGCATAACCACTAGTTGGTTGCAATAATGTTGTTAATATTTGAATCATAGTTGTTTTCCCCGCTCCATTTGGACCTAATAACCCAAATATTTCATTTTCTCTTATTGAAATATTGACGTTATTTAATGCTGTAATCTCTTTCTTTTTGCCTTTTAACTTATAAACTTTAGAGAGATCAAAAGTTTGGATTATATAGTTATTCAACATTCTTAATAACCAACAATTCCATATTTTTTATAAATTAAATTAAAGACATATACACCTGCTAGTGGTATGATAATTACTAAAGAGATTAAAACGAGAAAGTGGGAGAAGTGGGTACTAATAGTAATTATAACATTGTTCTCTAACCATATTAGCCTTAAAATATCAAAAATGTAATAAAGGGGATTTAAATTAATAAAAGTTTGTACAAGTGGAGGAAAGATATCGTATGGATAAGTTATACAGCTAAGCCAAAAAAAAATATTAAATGCAAATAATAAAGGTTTGGAGAAATTTTCATTTGAAACAGCAAATATACCGAGTAAGAGGCCAATTCCACTTAATATAATCGCTATTAGAAAATAAATGAGAATAATGAATACTATAGTTATAAAATTTATAGGAGCAGTAATGAAAGTAATGATGAATAATACCGAAAAAGGTATCGATATTAGTAAAATTCGAGAAAGAAAAATACCTAATAATAAATTTATTCGATGAAATGGACCGATTATTAACGCAGGAAGAGTCTTCCAGTATTTTTCGATACGTAATTGACTCGGATATTCGGTTATAACTCCCTTTATTAAATAAACTTTATACGCTATAAATTGGTATACAATTAAATTTATTTCAGGGAAAAATCTATTCATTATAATTAAAGGCATAGCAATTGTAATAAGAGGTGTTAGCAAGCTTATTATAAAATTCACTTTAAATCTTAAATTTAATCTAATATTTTTTTCTGTTAAAGCTATAATTTGGGTAAGATTCTTTTTTATATCCACCTTTGCTATTGCCTTGATTTTACTAAATTTTTTCATTACTCTGATTATTGTATACTATTTTAAATATATCAATTTCAACCTAACTAAAACTTATAAATTTTCAAAATATTAGAACTTTTTTTTTTATTTTATGATTCTTCTGGATTAGAACGTTAGAAGAAATTCCTATGAAATAGATATTAATGATGTATAATTTAATTAGTTAACATTGAAAAAGCTCAAATTCATTATATTTTGAACTCTAATAAAACAGTAAAACCAAAAATATTACATTTGCTCAATGTTTCTCTTCCAAATTTATCTGGATATTCAATTCGAAGCCATAATATTCTTAAACATCAAAGGAAATATTGTCATATTTATGCAATAACAGGACCAGCTTACATTCAAAAGAAAACTCCAGATAATATTGAAAATATTTTATATTTCCGATTTCTACCAACTAAAGGTTATCATTTATTTTTCAATCCAAAAATAATAAAAATTGTGAAAAAAGCACAGATTTTAAATTGGTATTATCGTATAATTTTCAAAAATACACTATTTTCTCTAAAGAAATTAATTACTTTTTATAAACCCGATATACTACATGTTCATTCATCTCATTTCTATGGCTATTATATAAGTAAAATAGCAAAAAAACTTAATATTCCTTTTATCTTTGAAGTTCGGGGTTTTTTAGAGGATACACACGTAGGTTTAGGTACATTAAAACAAGGGTCCTTACAATACAATAATAAAAAAAAGTTTAGGCTGAAAATAATCAAAAAAGCAGATGTAATTATAACACTAGGAAGAGCTATGAAAAAAGAATTAATTTCTCAAGGTGTAGATAAATATAAAATAAAAATCGTACCAAATGGAGTTGATACAAAAGAATTACACCCAAAACCTCCCAAAATATCTTTAAAAGAAAAATTAAACATTAAGAACGAAAAAATACTAGGATACATAGGATCTATTCGAAGGATAGAGGGAATTGAAATACTACTAAAAGCCATGAAAGTTATAAAAAAGGAAATCAATGATGTTATTTTATTAATAGTAGGTCCTGGTGATCCAATTTACATAAATGAACTAAAAAATATTTCTAAAAAATTGAAAATTAATAATTGTGTTAAGTTCCTAGGACCAGTCCCTAATTCCGAAATATCGGATTATTATTCAATCGTAGATATCTGTGTTATACCAAGATTAAATTTACGAGTAAATCAATTAGTTACACCTTTGAAACCATTAGAAGTTATGGCTATGGGAAAAGTTTTATTAGTTAGTGATCTTCCGGCTCTCCGAGAATTGGTGAAGCCAAAAATTTCTGGTGACGTATTTGAAGTTGAAAATTCTCAAGATTTATCAGAAAAAATTTTAAAATATCTAAGCGACGAGAAAACTATGAAACAAATTGGAAAAACTGCAAGAAAATATGTTGTAGACAATTATGATTGGGCTAAAGTTATTAAAAAATATATAATTCTTTACAAAAATTTACTCAATTAGGATTAATTAAAAAGTATTAAATCTCAAATTAATTAGATTAAATAATAACTATTTATTCATTTCCATAACACAAATTTAAAGATATTGACACATCTCAATATAAAGAATGAGAGGTTCAAGATTTGATTGAATTCATCCCCAATTTTATTTTAAATATATATTCTATTATAATTCACCATAGAAGATTATTATAAATCTCCGCAAAAAACAACAAATTCAAAATATTTTTAAAAATTTAAAAATTCTAATTATACAACTGTTTAAACTCCAAAAATCTCTTCTGGAATACAATGTTTAGAGCAATTACTAAATTAATTTTAAATAATTATGATAGATTTTCTAACATAACTGTTAAATTTGTATCTGCTTTTCTTCAGTATCCAATTTTTTTTTTAAAAGAATTTTTAAATATTATTAAATCCGTTATTAGCTCAATATTATCAAAGTCATACAATAGGAATATCATTATTAGGAAGATTAACGGAGTAAACTTTTTATTCGATTTTCAATTTTCTCCAGCTGTTCCAACGTACTATATAGGAACTAATCAAATATCAATCACAAAAACATTGTTAAAATTTCTCAAAAAAGGAGATACTTTCATTGATGTGGGAGCAAATATTGGATATTTCTCAGCTGTGGGGGCAGGACTCATCGGAAAAAAAGGGGAAGTTTATAGTTTTGAACCTGTACCTTCTATATTCAATAAACTTTCAATACTTCTAAAATTAAATAAAAATTATAATTTTTTTGTGAATAATTTTGCTTTAGGTGAAACTCCTGGAACTTATAAATTAGATACTGTTTCAACAAATAGTTCAATTGTACCTAAATATGTACCACCAAAAAAAAGAAAAGAGAAATTTGAAGTTAAAGTCAAACGACTTGATGATTCATATTAACGCAAATCAAACCCTTCATTGCCTTAGCACCATGGTCAGATACAATCATGGTGATAGTATTTTCACTGAGTAAATCCAGGATTTCTCCTATTTCATGATCTAAATATTGATAAAACCTTCTCATTTCTCCTTCAAATTGATTCCCAGGTTTGTATTTAGAATGGTTTTTATCATAGTATTTCCAAAATGCGTGGTGAAATCTATCTAATCCAATAATTACAAATTTAAAATAATCCCAATTCTTATTTTTCATTAAATATTTAACTGTTTTAAAATGAATCTTCGTCATTTCGTATATTTCTCTTAATAAACTTGTCTTATCCTCTATTCTGAAATTAGCATCCAAGATGTAATTTCCAACATGTTTTTTGATTTCGTCTTTTAATTCAGGAGGATATGTATAATTAGAGGTTATATCTGGTGTAATGAAACCCGATACAAGGCATCCATTTATTGGTTGGACTGGATATGATGGTGGTAAACCTAAAATACAAGATCTTAAACCTTTTTCTGCTATAATATCCCAAACTTTTGGTTCTTTAATATTGTAAGATGTTGCAATCCAAAAATCATCATAAGAATTTCCTTTCCTATGCCTAAACCCATACAATCCTAACGTTCCGGCTTTTTTTCCAGTAGACATCACCATCCAAGCCGGGATAGTAATAGGAGGATCACAGGTTCTTAATTTTCCATGAACTCCATGTTCTAACATTATCTTTATGTTGGGACAATCATTTAAAAAATCTTTAAACATTGTTTTAGGTGAAGCACAATCTAATCCAATGATTACCAGTTTTTTTTTGTTTTTGCCCATTATCAAAAGGAGTTTGTTTATTTTTATGATATTGATTAAAATAATTCATGAAACAAATGGATGCTCATATTTTAAAATAATATTTGCAACCTCAGGACGCATAACTTCTGGATCTGGAGGTTCTCCTCTTTGTAATGCGGCTCTTATTTCTCTTCCAGCAAAAAAATTTTGAAATTCTGGTGGATGAGGACAAATTTTATCATTAACCACAGCATTACACTTTTTACATTTCGAGAATGATCTAAATTTTATTGGCTCAATTCCTAAATCGGGAAAATTTTCAAAAATTTTGTGAGCATCATATGGACCATAGTAGTCTCCAACCCCAGCATGGTCCCGACCAATAATAATATGATCACAACCATAATTTTTCCTAACAATGGCGTGAAAAATTGCCTCTTTTGGACCAGCATACCTCATTTCAGTTTCAAATGTACTCAAAACAACTCTATCTTTAGGATAATATTCATCAATCAATACTTGATAGGCTTTTATTATTACCTCATCTAAGAAATCACCGACTTTTTTCTTACCAATTACTGGATTAATAAAAAGACCATCAACGTACGTCAAACCTGCTTTTTGTATATATTCATGACCGAGATGAGGTGGATTTCTCGTTTGAAAAGCAACAACTCTATCCCATTTCTTTTGTTTAAACAGTACCCTAGTTTCTATAGGTTTAAGATCCAACTCTGGAAATACAGATGTAGGTTCATTAATTATAAATATCTCTCCACCAATTAATCTTTCTTCCATCTTAAAAACAGAATCAACACCAGGATGATCTCGGTCCTGTGTTCCATAAACCTTTTTTGCAAATTCCCTCTTATCATACGTATATATATCTTCTATATCCATAAGTGCAATAGGTCTTTTTGTCAGATCTGTTAATATAACCCTATCATCAACATTAAAAGATTTTGCGCTTTTTTCTGAAACATCTAATACAATTGGAAAAGGCCATGCAACATTACTTTCTAAGTACATGTGTTCAAGAACGTATCTATAATTATTTTCATTCATAAATCCTTCTAATGGACTGAAGAGGCCAAATCCGATGTTCTTGATTACTTTTGATGTTTGAGGATTAACCTGAATTGTTTCAAATTCATCAATTTCCTTTAAAATTCTCTTTTTTTCTACTTTTGGTAAATCCTTATTAATTAAACTACCGCCATGAGGTTGTATCATCTTATTTTCCTCTATATGTTGCTATTATTTTCTCTGAATATAATTGAATTTCTTAATCTATATATCCCAAATCTCTTAATCGCTGTTTTACTTTTTCTTCTTCTTCCTTCGTAAATGCTTGTTTAGATTGCTCATCTTCTTCAATTGAAGATAATACTTGTCTTAAAACGTATGTAACATAACTTGATACTGAAGAAAACCCCGTACCTTTCATACGGTTCTTTACTTTATTTGCAAGAGGTTTTGGTATAGATACCGTGGTATACTCAACTTTATGTTCTTCTTCTTTCATAACTAGATTTTTTATATTTAATTATATTTAATTATAGTTAATTAAATATCATTAAAAAAGATTATTTTGCTGGAAAAAGTAATCAAAGAATTAAAGGTTAAATTTACTATCTTTTAATTAGATCTCTTTTTGTTGTTAAACATGGATAAAGCAGACTTTAATTTAGTATTATCTCCCCAAAACTCCATAAGCACATAATCAGGGTAAGGATAATATCCTAAATTTAATTTAATTCTTTTTTTCTCTCTTTTTATACGATCCTCTACGAGTTTTTTGATGATTATTGGTTTTCCGCTACAATTATTAATTATACCAGTCATCTTATCTTGTAATGATATTTTGATGATATGTTCAGCAACATTTTCAACTGGTAAATAATCTTATCGCTGTTCACCACCAAACAGCTCCTGATGACGCAAAAATTATGGTTTTTATATTTTATATTCTTCCACATTCCAAAATATTAAAAGTTCCTGTTATATTTATATTGTTACATGAACATGGCATAATGCCAGAATCGGGTACACTTGTAAAGGGAGTTAAATGATAGATTAGTTAAATACCTTTACAAATTTTTAATAAAAAACTGAAATCTCTAATATCAGCTTTATAAAAAATAAAATTAGGATCTTTTGAAGCAAATTATCTTGTTTCCCATTAAATAAATTATCAATAACTATAATCTTACTTCCAATTTTTAATAAAACATCAAATAAATTACTTCCAATAAATCCTGCTGCGCCAGTAACAACTATCCTTTAATTATCAAAAAACATATTTATACTATTACTCTTTTAAATAAAAAATTTATAATACTTTTTCTTTAATTATAGCTACAATTCTTTGAGATGTGTTACCATCCCATTTTTCTATAGTTTGTCCTTTCTTATAAGAATTCGACAGGATATTCTCTAAGTTCATTTTTAACTTGTTAAAATCGTTACCAATTAGTGTATTGGTCCCTTTTTCAACTGTAATAGGTCTCTCCGTATTTTCTTTTAAAGTTAAAATTGGTATTTTAAGATAGGATGCTTCCTCTTGTATCCCACCTGAATCCGTTATAATTAATTTGGTATTAATCATCAAATTTAAAAAATCTAAATATCCTAGTGGTTCAGTTAATATTATATTGCTTTTATTCAAATCATTATCCAGATTGAATTTTATCATATTTTTTCGAGTTCTTGGATGGATAGGAAAGACAATTTTAATTTTAGATGGATAAAATTTAACTTTTCAATTATTTTTTCGAGATCTTCCCTATTATCGACATTTGATGGACGATGTATTGTTATTAATCCATAAGAACCACGGATTAAATCTAGAGTCTTACAATAATTTGTTTTTCTGGCTTTTTCCAAATTGTTAATTAGTGTGTCTATCATCATATTTCCGACAAAAAAAATTCTCTTCGAATCAATTCCCTCATTTTTTAAATTAATTACCCCACTTTCTTCTGTTACAAACAAGTAATCTGCAATTTGGTCAGTTAGGCGTCTATTTATTTCTTCAGGCATTTTAACATCAAAACTTCTTAATCCTGCTTCAATAGAGCTAATTCTGTGAATAATTTTTTAGTTACTAAAGCACAAGCGATAGTTGAGTTAACATCACCAACTACAATAATCAATTTTGGGCTCTCTTTAATCAAAATTTTTTCAAACTCAACCATAATTTTCGCAGTTTGAATTGCATGAGATCCTGACCCAACATTTAGGAAATAGTCTGGTTCAACTATCCCTAGATTATCAAAAAAGATTTTGGACATGTTATAATCATAATGTTGACCAGTATGAATTAATTTAAACT
>LAZR01002329.1_pt1 | contig 11138 bp, 11 predicted proteins | sample 329461 | NCBI WGS metagenome assembly LAZR01 (sample SAMN03002196, study PRJNA259156) | marine sediment metagenome | biome: sea floor; feature: Hydrothermal impacted sediments; material: marine sediment; isolation source: Loki non-amplified sample from Loki's castle hydrothermal vent sediment ...
TTCTTCTTGTGCGTAAGCAGTCATTGTTCCTAGAGCAAGTACTGCGGCAATCATTAAATTTTTCATTTTGTGTAATTTTAATTATTTAATTTCTAATTTGTTTTGAACATCAATCGTTTTGATAGTCATAATGTATATAGGGAAAACAATGCCAATTGCGTAATTACACTAAACACCCCCAATATTAACTGATTATCAGATATTTATATAATTATAGATGCTTTTTTCACTGTATACCGATGTGTAAAATCTAAAAAAGTGTGTAAGATTTACACACTTTTTGGATACAATGGCAATGCATTACTAGTTTCACATAGCTTATCTAACTTGATGCACGGGTTTTAATAAGTCATTAACGGTTTTTACGGGACTAAATGTCTGTAATGCCACCTCTACAAATATCGTGTTCCAAAAAGCCATAGCACCGTTCCACAATCCTGGAAGCTCTAAAGCTTTTAGTTCTCTTCCATCTTTGGTCTTACCTGTTATAAAACCTTGCTTAGTGTCCACAAAGTTCATTAGGTCATACTTCTCACCGGAATAATTTTTAATTCCGCAGACCAAATCAACCGGATTAAAGTGTGTTGCATTATTGAGGATGTCGGCTTGTTCTGCATCGTCCATATTAATTTGGGCCGATTCTATAATTTGCAACGAAACATTGCCTTTTCCATCTCTTATCCAAAACGGACCTCCACCGGGTTCGCCCTCGTTCTTTACCATACCGCATACACGAATAGGTCTATTTATCTTATCCTTTAGTATCTCTATTTGTTGCCCGATATTGAAACCTGTATAGGTGTCTGAGAATTTTACGTTGAGTTTTTCTACCAGAAAGCTTTTGATTTCTTCCAAATGCCCAGTACTTAACTCGTCATTATCCAAAAGGCTTGCGTATTCAAATGCTTTTTCCTGTACCCTTAGCAATACACCCGCCAAAATTTTCTTACTATTGACAACGACTTCCGCGAACCTAGGTACAGTTACGTTATCGATATTTTTAATAAATACAATGTCTGCATCTTGATCGTTCAAGTTTTCAATCAATGCTCCATGGCCACCCGGTCTGAAAAGTACAGTACCATCCTCTAACCGAAAGGGTTCGTTATCCATATCTACGGCTAAAGTGTCGGTAGATGGTTTTTGATACGAATAACTTACATTAAATGAAGTCTGTGTGCTTGACGATACCCTTTCCTTACATCCGGAAAACTCTTTATTGAACATATCACCATGTTGTTCGGAGATAGTAAAGTGTAATTTTGCGGTGTCGCCGGTTTTCGCGTAAACCGAAGCTTCTTTTAGATGTTCTTCGAATGGAGTCTCGGTATGATCCCCATAATTATGGAACGGTAAAAGACCCTTAGGATAAAATCCGTAGTTCAGCGCGTTATCCGACATCATTTCTTTGACAAACAGATATAATTCTTCGTCTTTGGAAGATGCCTCTCCTTTTATCCTATTGTTTACAATGGTGTAAAATGGTAAATCGGAAAGGCCTTCTGAAAAGATTTTCATATCGGTATCGTTTGTACGTTCTAAATAGTCGTTCAAACTTTCTTCGGATGGATTGTAATCTTCCAAAAAATTGAAAAGGGCCCGAAACATTCGAGAGGCGGCTCCCGATGCAGGTACAAATTTAAGCAAGTCTGTTTCGGCCTTAGCCTTATCAAAGCGTTGAATCAATTCTTTTTCCTCTTCGGGCGTAAACCTTAGAATACCCTCCCCTACCGTAACGGCCTTTTCAAGTTGCACAAAAGGAATACCTTCTTTGAAGGTTTCGATCTGGTCGCGTACCTTTTTCTCGGATATTCCTTTTTTGGATAATAACTCTAAATCCTTTTTCGTTAATGTCATGGTGCTCGATTTCAAGTATCAGGTTCTGTTTCAAATTTAATGGGATGTATATCAGCTTGTCAATATCTTAATATCAATATGCTAGCATCCTTCTTTTCGACTGTTAACTCCGACCGCTATTAAGTATGCTTCCGCATCAGTTTATCTATTTCGGAAATAGCCGTTCGCAACCGTGTTTTTTTATCGCCTTTCAATATAATAAAATTCCGATGATGTAGCTCTAATGTTTCTTTGAAATAGGCGAACATTTTTTCCCTTTCATTGGGTTTGTCCCTCAAATCATCGCCCACCCATGGCATGTCTATATATGTCAGCAGATACAGGTCATATGTATTTTCAAGTGCATGCTTTTCCAATACGGGGTCACAATGCCCTATATAATATGCTTCCGAATACACCTTTGTTTCAAGCAGGTCGGTATCGCAGATGAGAATATCCGTGGCCTTTTTAGTTAGTTCGTTCTCTAACCCCATCTGCCCCTCGGCAATGGGTAGTAAATCGCTAGGTTCACAGGTCTTACGCTCGTCGTTCCATTTTTTTTGGAGGTACTCTCGGGCATACTCCGGTACCCAAACCGTATGATAGTGACGGGCCAGCTGTTCCGATAAGGTGGTCTTACCTGTTGATTCAGGACCAAACAGTACTACCTTAATAAGGTTTGAGGACTTTTGTTTAAACTTTTCTTCCATGCAAGATAACCGAAGATGGCAATAATAGTGAACAAGAAGTATTGTAGCGAAGTAAATATAAGTCCTTTATACCAATATAACGGAACAGATATAATATCCCCGATAATCCAATATACCCAATTTTCCAATTTCTTTTTGGCCATCAACCACATCCCCACAAAAAAGATGGCCGTGGTCAATGTATCAACGTAAGCCGTCCAACTATTGAATTTATCAAAATAGAGATATATGGCGCAAACAAAAAGAACTGTGCATATAAATAGGATAAGGGATTGTCTATTCTCTATGGATGTCGTTTCGGTAATTGGAATAAAATGGGAGTCATCAACCTTGCGCGTCCAGACGTACCAGCCATAGATACTCATTAAAAAATAGTAGGCATTGATGAGCATATCGCCCAAAAGCCCGAACAACAAAAGGATATATACAAATATCGCCGTACTGATAATACCGGTGGGAAAAACAAGGATATTCTCTTTCTTGGAATACCAAACACTTAAAAATCCGAAAAAAACAGCTATGATTTCAAGAACAACCAAATAAACCGCCGTGCCTTCGTACTGTGCAAAGATCCAATCAAAAATGGGGTTCATACGCGCTACGATCCGATTTCACGATTTTGAGATAGAGCAAGCCTTTGTCCATCAATTCAAATGCCGTTTTAATTTCTGTATTCAATACGTTCATAACGGCATCATACTCGCCATAGACTTGTGTGCTAAGCGGATTTTCTAAAATTGTCAGACCAGAATTCCTGAGTTTTTTGATGAAGTTTATAATATGTTCTTCAAAATCGTCTTGTAAGGGTGAAAATGTTAGTTCTACTGATATTTCCATTGGATTCTAATCTTTAAGAAAGTAATTTAAGATTGGCCTATGCCATAAACACAGGTAAAGCTATCAAACTCCAAAAAGGAGATAGCGAAGGATGACGTATCACCGTGGTACAAAATTTCGGCAGTGGTACTTTCATCCTCAAACGAGAAATCCTTTACGTTAATGTGATGCATAAAGCTAAGGCCAGGTTCGGCGTAGATTTTATACAATGACTCCTTGGCGCCCCAAACAATGGTCAACTTTCTAATTAGCGCATCCGTATTGGCTATGGTGCTATATTCTTCGATGGGAGTAAATTTGTGCGCGATGCGGAGAATTTTTTCTCGCTGCTTTTCGATATCTATGCCCACTTCGTTCTTAGAACTGACTATTATCCCCGTAAAATGATTTGAATGTGTGATGGAAATTTTGTTGCCATCCTTTAAGTGAGGCTTCCCCGCCTCATCGTAGTAAAGGTCATGATCTACATAACCCGCTTCGGCCATCAAATGCCGAATGCTCAAAAATGCCCTGCGATGCAGTTCAGACCTCATACCATCAATCCTTTTTTGACAATGGGGCGTTAACTTGATTCCTTCCGAAAGTTCAGACTCCGATTCTATCACCTTCCAGATGTAAATCGTGATGTCAGGGGTAACCGTTAATGTCTTGTAAAGTGGCATGGGAATTATATCCTTATTTAATATCTTCGCAAGGATTGGATTCTAGTCCAAACACATTCCCCTTTAACAAGGGGCGGTAACGAAAGTAAAAAATAAAAAGAAGATGGAAACGAAAACTATTGCATTTGTACCTTATAAGGTGAAGGATATCGCTTTGGCCGATTGGGGAAGAAAAGAAATTGATCTGGCCGAAGCTGAGATGCCCGGACTGATGGCACTGCGTGAAGAATATGGCAAAGAGCAACCTTTGAAGGGGGCGCGTATCGCCGGATGCCTTCATATGACCATACAGACGGCTGTGCTCATCGAAACTTTGGTAGCCCTTGGTGCAGATGTTACGTGGAGTTCGTGTAATATCTTTTCGACACAAGATCACGCCGCAGCAGCTATTGCCGCAGCAGGGATACCTGTTTATGCTTGGAAAGGTATGAATGAAGAAGAGTTCAATTGGTGTATAGAGCAAACCTTGTTCTTTGGCGAAGATCGCGAACCTTTAAACATGATTTTGGATGACGGTGGTGATCTCACGAATATGGTATTGGATGATTATCCCGAGCTAGCGGGAGCTATTAAAGGATTATCCGAAGAGACTACTACAGGCGTTCACCGATTATATGAACGTGTGAAAAAAGGGACATTACCGATGCCCGCCATAAATGTGAACGATTCTGTCACAAAATCCAAATTCGATAATAAATTTGGATGCCGCGAAAGTGCGGTGGATGCCATTCGCCGCGCGACCGATACGATGCTTGCCGGAAAGAAAGTGGTCGTTTGTGGTTATGGTGATGTCGGAAAAGGCACTGCAGCATCGTTCAAAGGAGCAGGTGCCATTATAACCGTTACCGAAATCGATCCTATATGCGCGCTTCAGGCCTGTATGGACGGTTTTGAAGTAAAAAGGCTAGAGAATGTAGTTGAGAAGGCAGATATTGTAATAACCACTACGGGGAACAAAGACATCATTCGTCCAGAACATTTCAAGGTAATGCGGGATAAGGTCATTGTATGCAATATCGGGCATTTTGACAATGAGATCGATATGGCTTGGTTGAATAAAAATTACGGCGATACCAAAGACGAAATCAAACCACAAGTAGATAAATATACGATCGACGGTAAAGACATCATTATTCTTGCCGAAGGGCGATTGGTCAATTTGGGCTGCGCTACAGGTCACCCAAGTTTCGTAATGAGCAACTCGTTTACGAATCAAACCTTGGCGCAAATCGAACTTTGGAAGAACAGTGATAATTATGACAACGAAGTTTATATGCTGCCTAAGCACTTAGATGAAAAAGTAGCGGAATTGCATTTATCACGTTTAGATGCCGAGCTTACGGAACTTAAACCCTATCAAGCGGAGTATATCGGTGTTGAAGTCAAAGGCCCTTTCAAGCCAGAATATTACAGATATTAAATTTTAGACCTACCTACAGGTTTAATAGAATTGAAACCCTTGCCCTATTGGTCAAGGGTTTTTTTTATGATTTATAAGTTCAAGTCTCCAATAGTAAAAGGGCAGAATAACCGTTGTAAGCTAAATAAATTTGTTTAATAATCTGCGATTAACCAAATGGTATTTATAGAACTCAACGTAAGCCAAAAATAGAGTTGGTTCTCGACTAACATTTAGCATTTATAGTATACTACTAGTCAACCTATGCTTATTTTTTTCATACGTAAACTAACAACCGATTGATAAACATAGGGTCACAATTATGATATGCTAGGCTCTGTTACGAATCCACCGTATCGAGGCTTTCCATTTTCACCCATCATAAACCATAAAAATATCCCCTAGCAAAAACGATACGCATCAAAGCAGGTTTATTAGGGTATTTACCGATGGCTTTTTTTGGAGAAAATAAGAAAGCAGAAAATTAATTAAATGTTTTTACATCAAAAATCTTTCCTCAGAAGCAAGTAAGGTCGCACGGTAGAAGAAGCCGTATGGTCAGCCGTAACTCTGAATCAATCTTGACAATCATTGACTACTCTATCCTATTTCTGAGCATAGAGGGAATCGTATCGATCGGGAAGCATGAATACGGAATTAAAGCTGTCACTTACAAATATGGATAATGCAGATTAAACAAAAAAAAGACCTTCTCAAAAGAGAAAAGGTCTTTGTATGATACTATTTAGAAAAGATTAAGCCTCGAGTGGCTCGATGGAAACAAAAGACTTTCCACCAGCTTTCTTCTCGAATTTTACAAGTCCGTCTATACGGGCGTGTAGTGTATGGTCTTTTCCAAGGTAAACATTCTCACCGGGATTGTGACGCGTACCGCGTTGTCTAACGATTATGTTACCGGCGATAGCGGCCTGACCACCGAAAATCTTAACGCCCAAACGTTTTGATTCCGAATCCCTACCGTTTTTCGAACTACCTACTCCTTTTTTGTGTGCCATGGCTGTGCGTAATTTTTAATTTCTAATTCTTCGCTGCAACTACGTATCGAAATTGCTACTTATTTTTTTCCTCCGTCAAGTTCGTCTTGCCACTTCTGCAGCTCATCCCATTTGCCATCAGCGGCCATTTGGGCTTGAGTTGGCCAAGTACCTGGATCTAAGTGGGCCAAGTTTGAACTTGCTTCAGTCAAAATTTCCTTGATTTTTTCGGGATCCATTTTCGCCAACTTAGCGAAAGTATTCACATCGGCACTCACAAGCGCCTCTGCAGTTTTAGGCCCGATGCCTTCGATTTTCTTTAAATCATCCTTTTTTGAAGACGATTTCTTAGCTGTCGACTTTTCGGCTTTAGGCTTAGAAGCTGCTTCCTTTTTTACGGGAGCCGCTTTCTCTGCTGTTACAACCGTTTTCTCAGCTGCCTCTTTCTTCGCTACTGGCTTTTCGTCTTTAGCTTCCGTTTGCTTGTCCGCTTTTTTCCCGCCTTTAAGAACGATACTTTCGATTACGATTTCTGTCAAAGATTGACGGTGTCCGTTTTTCTTCTGGTATCCCTTACGTCTTTTCTTTTTAAAGACGATTACTTTGTCACCTCTGAGGTGTCTAACGACTTTAGCTTCAACTGAAGCTCCGTCTATAGCCGGGGCGCCTATAGTGATGTCCGATCCGTCACCCGTAAGAAGTACGTTGCCAAAAGTTACCTTTTTGCCTTCTTCGGTCTGTAAACGGTGCACATACACTTTTTGGTCTTTCGCAACTTTAAATTGCTGCCCTGCCATCTCTACGATTGCATACATAATTATGTGTATTTGTTTGATTTACGACTTATTTTTTCAATAAGCGGATGCAAATATACACCTAAATCGCTAATGCACAAACGCTATTCTTAAATTTGGCCCATTTTTTTCTTCTCTTTTCGAGGTGTTTTGAACAGTTGCATAAAGGAAAGCGTAAGAACCAGTGAAGATGCAAACCCCATTATGGCCACGGTGAAGAATACAATGGCTTCAAAATCCCTAAAATCTTTGAACCACTGTGTGGTAAGTTGTTGTAAAAAATCGGGGTTGACTTCAGTGCTATACAAGGTAAAAAACAGAGTAAATATAATGGTTGCCAGAAAACCGGTCACAAGGCCCGCTGTGAACCCCTTCCCATAATTGAACTTATATTTTTCGCTCAATCTGAAATACTTGATAGCTTCGTAAATTCCAAACCCCGTAATTACACCATTGAAAAGACTAAAAAAAACATTGGTGTGCAAATCAAAGAGCGACAAAACAAGAAAATAGGCAATAAGGGAACCACTTGTCGCTATTCCGAATCGTATGGGTAGAGCAAACTCCTTTAACATAATTGAATTTTTTTTTAGGGAAGTTATCCAATTTATTCAAATGTAAGAAACTATTGGCTAAAATTCTTGTTAAAGGCATCAAGGCCGGGACAGTTCTCCGAAAAAAAGTATAATCTTGTAGACGTTTAAACAAATGCTACCTATTAAAAAAATTCAAAATGAAGAACACCATACTATTAGGATTAAGCTTGACTTTGTCTGCCATGGTAGCCACCGCCCAAGAGGTGGCATACGAAGAATATAATCTCGACAACGGGCTGCATGTTATTCTTCACCAAGATGAAACCGCGCCGGTAGTAACAACTTCGGTCATGTATCATGTTGGTGGAAAAGATCGTACCGAAGGTCGCACTGGCTTTGCCCATTTTTTTGAACACCTTCTCTTTGAAGGTACCGAGAATATTGAGAGGGGTGATTGGTTCAAGCTCGTCTCTTCGAACGGTGGAAAGAATAATGCAAATACCTCACAAGACAGAACTTATTACTATGAGGTCTTTCCATCAAATAATCTCGAATTGGGTCTTTGGATGGAGTCTGAACGGTTGATGCATCCTATTATAGATCAGGTAGGAATAGATACCCAAAACGAGGTGGTCAAGGAAGAGAAAAGATTGCGCTATGATAATTCACCTTACGGACAGCTATTATTTACGGTAGCAGAAAACCTTTTCGAAAAACATCCTTATAAAGACCCTAATATCGGCTACATGAAAGATTTGGATGCCGCGACCCTAGAAGATGTTGTTGCCTACAATAAAAAATATTATGTTCCGAACAATGCCGTGCTGGTCGTTGCTGGAGACATTGATATATCGGAGACTAAAAAAATGGTAGAAGATTACTTCGGCCCGATTCCAAAAGGAGCCGATGTGGTACGGAATTATCCGAAGGAAACGCCTATAACCACCGAAATCAACGCCAAGGCATACGATACGAATATTCAAATTCCGGCGAGTATAATAGCCTATCGCACTCCTGGTTTTACAGAACGTGACGCCTACGTTCTCGATATGATATCAGCGTATCTAAGCGATGGCAAAAGCTCGAAACTCTATAAAAAAATGGTGGATGATCAAAAACAGGCGCTTCAGGTAGGCGCCTATAATATCGCCCAAGAAGATTATGGCATGTACCTGGTATTTACGCTTCCGGTGGGCGAAACCCCGTTAAGCACCTTGAACACCGAAATTGAAGAAGAAATTGCCAAGGTGCGCGATAGTTTGATATCAGAAAAAGATTATCAAAAGCTACAGAATAAATTCGAGAGCCGATTTGTTAATGCAAACAGCAGTGTAGAAGGCATAGCCGGTTCATTGGCCACGTATTATCTGTTGTACGGCGATACCGAATTAATAAATAAAGAAATTGACATTTATCGTTCCGTTACCCGGGAAGAAATGCAGAAAGTTGCCAAAAAATATCTCAATCCGAACCAACGCGTAGTAATCGATTATTTGCCCGGCGAAGGAAATGAGCAGTGAAGGACTAGTCGATAAATTTTGGGCACTGCATTCTAAAATTGATGAATACCAACTTAAAAATAGTCGGGAACTTAACCTAATACATTAAACGCTGCTTAATTCCACTAAGGCTTTGGCCAAGAGCATTGTAAAACACATAAAAATGAAAAAAATATATACAACACTATTCGTTAGCTTCCTGATGCTAAATACGTTTGCACAAATAGACCGTAGCAAAAAGCCTGAGGCTGGGCCGGCACCCGAAATTAACCTCGAAGATCCGCAGACCTTTGACATGAAGAACGGATTAAAGGTCTTGGTTGTCGAAAACCATAAATTGCCGCGGGTTTCGATACAATTACTAATTGACAATGCCCCCGTTCTGGAGGGCGATAAAGCCGGTGTATCATCACTAACCGGAAGCCTTTTGGGGCAAGGTTCGAAAACTATTCCGAAAGACGAGTTCAATGAGGAAGTAGATTTTCTTGGTGCGCGAATCAACTTCGGTTCACAAAGTGCCTACACTAGCGCCTTGTCCAAATATTTTCCAAGGATACTAGAGCTTATGGCCGATGCCGCAATCCATCCCAATTTTATACAGGAGGATTTCGAAAAGGAGAAACAAAAAATGTTGACCAACCTGAAATCCGAGGAAAAAGATGTAAAAGCCATAGCCGGAAACGTTGCCGGTGCATTGGCCTATACCAAAGCACATCCTTACGGTGAATTCTCTACGGAAGAATCTGTAAACAAAGTGACTTTAGAAGACGTCGAAAAGTTTTACGCCAATTATTTTCTACCGGCAAACGCATATCTGGTGGTTGTCGGTGACGTGAAATTCAAAGAGGTAAAAAAATTGGTTCAGGAATATTTTACCCCTTGGACGAAAGGGACCCCGCCATCACTAGGTTTTACTAGTCCTTCGGATGCGCTGTACACACAAATTAACTTTATCGACGTGCCCAATGCGGTGCAATCTGAAATCACCGCAGAAAACTTGGTAGCGTTAAAAATGAAAGATCCAGACTACCTTCCTGCCCTATTGGCCAACGAAATTCTAGGTGGGGGTGGTGAAGGCAGGCTCTTTCTCAACCTACGTGAAGACAAGGGGTATACGTACGGATCCTATTCCGGTTTGGGTAATGATAAATACGGTCCCTCACGTTTCAGGGCAGTCGCCAGTGTGCGAAACGCGGTTACCGATAGTTCGGTCGTAGAACTATTGAATGAAATAGAGTTAATCAGAAAATCACCTGTAAGCAAAGAAGAACTTGAAAACACAAAGGCTAAATATACCGGTCGATTTGTGATGGCACTAGAAGATCCACAGACCATTGCCGAATATGCACTTGATATTGAGACCGAAGACCTTCCTAAGGATTTTTACAAGACCTATCTCGAACGTATTAACGCGGTTACCGTTGATGATGTACAGAAAGCGGCAAAGAAATACATAAAACCAGAAAAGACCCGTATAGTGGTAACGGGCAAGGCTAGTGAAGTGCTTCCCAATCTTGAGAATATACTATTCAACGGAAAAAAAGTGCCCGTCAAGTATTTTGATAAAAATGCAGAACCCATCGAAAAGCCGGAATCCGGAGTAGCCGCGATGCCTGAAGGTGTTGGTGTTGACGATGTGCTGAACAAATACCTCGAAGCTATTGGCGGCCAAGAAAAACTATCGGACATCGAATCATATAGCGTCCGATCCGGGCAGCCTCTCTAATGGTATCTACTCGAACCGTCGCGTCAACCGAGAAACCACTATTGCGCCAAGAGAGCATATTGTTCATGGTCTGCTCGGTGATGAGCTGTTTTTGAGCAGAAGGCGCAGCACCTCGGCGCGGAAAAGCTGTTCCACTTTGTCGGA
>LAZR01002330.1_pt1 | contig 11136 bp, 2 predicted proteins | sample 329461 | NCBI WGS metagenome assembly LAZR01 (sample SAMN03002196, study PRJNA259156) | marine sediment metagenome | biome: sea floor; feature: Hydrothermal impacted sediments; material: marine sediment; isolation source: Loki non-amplified sample from Loki's castle hydrothermal vent sediment ...
AGGTTACTAAGGGGGGCTGAGAAGGGAGCGAATGTCGCGTTATTAAGAAGCGTCCAATTAGACGTGCCTTGTTTTTTAGCCCAGAATTTAGCAAATTCAATTTGAGATTCAGTAACTTGTGGAAGTGAAAGACCAACGGTATCAAACTTACTCACGGTATTTCCTATATTCAATGCATTCGAAAACTTGTTTATTATTGTTCTATTAGTATATACACTGGATGTTACATTAAGGCCTCCATTATGAGCTTCTGCTATAATATACCAAGTTCCGTTAGGAATATTGTCTGTATAGATATAGTGATCAAAGGTCTGTGAAGGTCCAGCGTATTCAACTAATTTTGTCCAATTTACTTTATTCTGGTCAGTCGGATATTCATCGTTAAAATAATATTTTACTTTAGTAAGAGGAAGAACATCATTATTGGTAGTTGTGAGTTTTATATATCCGGAAACTTCATCTAAGTCATTAATAGTATTCCATCCTTGGTCAGAGAGGGAGAAAGCCTGAATTGTTATGTTTGGTGGAGAATTGATAACTGTAATATTTGATAGTGTTGTATTTCCATAAAAACCTATATCATTTTGCATTACAACGCGTAGTTTGTATATTGTATCATCAGCTAGGTCTGTTGTATTCCAAGTAAAATTGAAATGAGCGTAATCACCTTGGAGGGTATATTGAGTGTTATTAGCAATTAGATCATATCCGTCATACTGCCCCATATCCATATAATTATAATAAAGAGCAGCCCACTCGTAATTATCACCAATAGCTCTTACTTCTATATCAACAACTTCCGAAAAAGTGTCAAAACTTTGAATATTTGTGAACTCAGGAAGGATTGCATCTTGAATAAATTCAAATTTTAAATCATCAATAAAAATACCCCATTGATTTCTAAATGCTTTTTCAGGAGTCACATAATAAGTATCAAAAAATTCTGAAATGAGTTTCAGATAAATATATTCAGTGCTTGTAATTATATTCTCCCCATAAATGTAAATTTTCAGTGGACTCTTCATGAAGTAGAATTTTTCTCCCCTACTATTTATTGTATTATTAAAATCGCTAATGTCGAAATCTTGCATTTTGATAATAGTTTTTGAATATTCAGACATGTATATGTTATTAAACTGATTGAAAACCTCAACTTTAATTTTTAAGAGTTCCGTTTTGAATTCTTGGAACGCTTTATCAAGGTCCGTACCGTTTTGGAAATTGAAGAATGGATACGTATAAAGAATCGCCCTTAAGTTATAATCGGCTGTCTCATTTGAATATAGATTGGGGGAGACAATTCCAACTTCACTTTTTAACTCAGGACCGTCAATCAAAACTCCATTATATGTATCGTAGTATCCTATACAATCACTTGCATGGAGATTAACCAGATTAAGATAATTAGATGGGGTGATATATTGAATATCTTCACGATTTGAAGGTAAATAGAACAGGTTATTTCCTTGGGAATTTGAGAGATAGAAAGAATCACTAAATGAAGAGAAAGTAATAAAATCATTTCTATTATATAATTGAATGTTAAGGTCAGAAAGTACGTTTAGATTTGCATTTTTACTTATCTTTTCAAAAAATGTAAAAGCATTATTTTCCCTTGAAACTTGGATATCTTGTACTTGTATACCACTTCCATTTTGCCAATTTACAGGTAGTTTAAATTCGTTAAAAATTAAACTGATACCATTTTGATAACCATAGCTATTCAAATCTAATGTTTTCACCTTAAATTTGAAAATAATATAAATATTCTCGTAATTAATGGCTAAAGATTCAAATAAGGAGAATAACGCTCGTTTTTCGGCAGTAGAAAGAGAAAAATACGTATCCTTGTTAATGATGTCTACTGTATTATTTACCATATTAAGAAAATAGAATAGAATTCCAAAATTCTTACTCCATTTTGATTCGAGCTTAATATCTTGTAAACTATATCCTGTGAAGAAATCTTGATAAAATATTTCATCGGAGATTACTAAATCAGGACTTGCATCGTTCTCAACCATTATACTCATTTCAACTTCTAAGTCTGAATAGGGAGAATATTGTAATTGTGAAATAGGATCAAATATTAGACTGAAGGCGTCAAAATCTATTAAAAGATCGACCATATTATTATCTGATTGGATAAAAGTTGAGTCTGAGAAAAATGAAAGAGTACTTAAATCTACTTTATTAGAAATTAAAAATTCACTCATCGCATAGGACGCTGATGCATCTGATCTTGTCAAAATTCCAAATGTATTGGAAGTATAGTTTCTTGGAATTATTTCAAATGAAATATCCACATTATCAATTCCTAATTGGAATCTGTCCATATCATATGAGGCATTAAGGCTCCAATCATCTTTTACTAAATTAAATCTTAAATTAAAATGTTCTGTGAAGTTAATAAAATTAGGAAAATTTAATTCAAAGGGAAATACACCATTTTGAAGGCGATCATCTACTGCATTTATGTCTGTGTATGTTAGAGAACTAAAAGATAAGTTATAGAAATAACGCAAATAGCGTGGATAGTAAGTACCAAGATTGTTTTGAATCCAAGTAGTTAAATCTTGGGAATTCCAATTGGTATCTAGTAAAATATACTGTGTCCCACCGGATTCAATAGATACAATGAACCTTATTTGATCATCGGATTCAAGTAAATCGTTAACGAAAGAACCAAGATCTAAATTAAAGTAAATACTCATATTACCATAGAACATATCCCTATTGAATAGTTGAGGATAGAAATCGGCTGCTAATGTACTGAAGGAAGTGAGATCGGCTCGGCGACTTGAAGTATATTGAATATCCCAATTATTAGAATTGTTAACGGAAAATGTCCAAAAGAGTCCGTTAGACCAATAACTATCAGGACTCTTTTCTTGTGAGCTTTCACTACTTACTATATAATAAGGACCGAATTTTTCACTTGTAATAACATCTAAATACATATATTGTACTTTCCATTTTGCTTCCTCTCCGATCTTCTTATAATTTGTCTCATAAGCAATAAACATTGTGTTATTGAAATTAAAATTAATAATCGGATTCAACATTTTATAATAATCATAGTTCGCAAGATTAATAGGATCTGAAATTGTTTCTTCATTATCAAATAGTCCACTACTGCTGTTATACATCATATGTTTAAATATCATCCGAGAATAGGAACCGTTAACGACGCTGGAATAAATGATATTAAGTAAATCGTTATAATCATATTTTATATCAGCTTGCCTCGATATATTTACGTCTATACTACTATTAGAGATTAATATATCGTTCTGAAACTGAAAAGTATTGGTCGAGACATCTAAATAAACTTCTTTATCAGAACTACCACTTATGACTCTTTCAAATATAAAAGCTAGTTCATTTGTAACGGTTGATACTTCTATGGTTATGTTTTGAGGTTTGAGATAATCTTCTAAAGAATATTTAACATAGAAATATGAGCCAGTGGGCAATTCAAAATTAAAAGATATATTGAGATTTTCTGTTCCAAAAGTACCTATGAAAGAATAATTATTTCGATTAAGCCTTTGGGCATTAGATTCGATTTGATAGGCAGGTAACAGTGTATTACTGTAATATACATCTTTAATTTCTTTTACAAGTGAAACATTATCATAAAAAAATGGTTTCAATTCATATTCAGTAATCCCTGGAATAGTCGTAGAACTAGAGAAATAAAATGTACGAGGATCATACATATCCATAAACATACGATCGTCGGGAAATACTATTTTATTTTGATCAAATAAAATTGATTGATTTCCAAACAATTTAACGAATTCCTCTTCAGATCTAAAAAGTACAATATCTTGTCCTGAATGTGATTTAACGGAAATAGAAGAGATCTTAAAGACTCGAGTAGAAGTTGTTTGTCCAAAATTAACGGTAATTTCAGTAGAATCTTTTGTAATAGTTGTTGAATTTAAATGAAGTTGATTTATTATTTGTGGAGTTTCGAGATTTCCATTAAAATTTTGGGATGATCCTGGACTTGGTATAGTCCAAGAATAATTAAGTATATATTGATCCAAATAAAATTCAAATTGAGAACCGCTAATCCCACTAATTTTAGCATTCACCTCGAAATTCTGGTTATAATAATCAGAACTTGTGAACTCATATTCTCCAACAAAATATGTAGTATGAGAAGCAGTTTCTATAACATCATATTGCAGTGTATTATAATTAAAAAGGCTAAGAGTAATTTGTTGAGATTGATTCGTCTTATAACTATATAATAGTTTAACACCAAATAAATCATATTGCGCAGGTTTATTGCTCATGGAAAAATTCGTTGTAAAGGTCATATTACTCATGTCGGGGAAATATGTTACAGTAGTATTATATACTCCAACTTCATCTAAAAGTCCCGAAAAGCTAGAATAATTTGTTAGTTCCCCACCTACCACGAAGTCACCTCCGCTCACAAGACTTCCACCTCCTGTCCAAGGTTCTGCGACACCGATTGCAGAGTAATACCAAGTAGACCCTATAAATACATCAACATTTGATTGATCATAAACTAAAATTATCCGACTCCAATCGTTTAATGGAACCGCACCGGATGCACCATAAAACGCAGTTGTCTCTACGCCATTGGATTTGATATAAATGGTAATGTATCCACTCTCATTAATCCCTATCTCTAAGTTCCCATTCTTTGAGACAAAAGTATTTTTAACTCCGTTATTACTTTCATTGGAAGTAAATGCTGTCGGATATACCCAAGCAGAGATCATAAATTGATCGTTCGTACTACCCAGAGGGAAGTTAAGGATATTCCCAAATTGCACAAAATCAAAATTGGAATAAATTGGAGTGCCCTCTGGGGGAATTACTGACGTAAATCTAATTTGCATCCCATCTAAATCAGTCTGATCAAGATTTAATCCTGACCATAAATAAGTATTCCAGCCAGATGTACTTCCCATGTCAAGTTGTTTCGCTCCTAACCAGCTCCCTACATATACATCTACAGTCGAATCGATAGAACTTTCATTACCATATACTTTTATTTGAATTTGAGTAACATTTCCTCCACTTATACTTGTCGAATTCATAAAAAACTCGTCAATAATGCTACTACCTTGAGTCTTACTAGAGGTAAATATATATCCACTTGCTGTATCGGGAGTAGAAGGTTCATAAACAGATTCGCTTAACAATGCAAAGTGATTAGTTGGAGCTGAAGAATTCCATTGTGTCGTAACATCTCCATCAGGACTTAATAAACTACTATTTTGGATTAATCCAACTCCTCCAGCACTTGGCCATTGAATAACGTCGTAGGTAATCACGCGTTCTTGGCCAGCATCGCTTTCAGTAAAGGTTATCTGAGAAGTAGATGTGAGTCTGTAATCAATCGCGCCTTTGCTAAAAGCTGTACCGCTCCCATCAACGCTCACTTGGGCAAATACACTAGTAGTATCTATGTCTAACACTGTATTAATTGTTTGAGTCCAAGATCTCTCTTCCGATCCTGAAGTAGTACTATCATAAAACATGCCGTGTTCAACTGACATCGTAGTTCCAGATGATTGAAGGTTTTCAATGATATAGACAACTTTATTGCGTGTCCCTGAAGTAGCTGATTGCCTAATTCGGAGCTGTGTATCACTAATGAGCTCTACATTATCTCCGGCATCATCTAAACCAGTCGGGTCTGTAGTTGTACGGAATTGCTGAATCAGAAAAGCTCTCGAATAATTAGTAAGAGCTCTTCCACCTTCACTGGTTATGGAAACATCAACGTAAGCAGTAGCGTAATTTGAGGTAGTCCACGCAGTTGTAGATTCAGTCGAGATATCTAATCGCTGAACATCTGCCCAATTGGAACCTGTGAATTCTACAACTGCATAGCTTACTCCGTCATTACTAGCAACTGATTGACTCCGAGTAAATCTAGGAGTATATGGTCCAGAACCAAAAAGCTCAGAGGTAAATAGAGCATATTGAACATTACTTCTAGAAGCACTCACAGCATATTGTCCTGTAATGAAGATGGCTACTTTATTTGTATTTGTAATATTGGAAAGTGAAGTACCATCAATATAGTTAGTCGTTCCGGAAGCGGTTGTAGTTCCAACATCGGTTACAATAATTTCATTATCACCCCCGTCAACTCCAATATACTGAAGAATCTCCCAAGTAACCCTACTATCACTAGTGGTTCCATCTCTTTCAAAAGTAATTGAAGTGGCAATATTACCAGGATTTTGGACTCTTACCGCCCAATTTTCGTGATTTTGATTGCCTCCGCCACTTGTCTTTCCCATACCTGTAAGTCGAGTATTAGTAAGACGAATAAAAGCTGAAGTTTTATCTTGTCCTGATTCAAGGGTATAATCAACACCTTCCGTTATTATAACAGTAGTGGCAGTATCACTTATGATTGATGTCCCTCGGATTACTTTAAAGTCATTGCCTCCACCCCCGCCACCGTTATATTGATATGACACATTTGCATAAGTAGCATATATAGAGCTTCCAAAGTTCTCCTCGTAGGAAATATCTCCATTTCCGTCAAACGAATATCCAAAACCATCTTTTCCCGATGTTCTGAACGTGTCTCCATTAAGTATCCCTTCTAGATAATTAATTTCATCGTAGGTTGAAGGACCAGATTCTTCGAATTTTGCAAGAAATTGCAATGCAGCCGCTCCTGTAGAAGTTATAGTCGGAAAGAAAATTGAAACGTCAATGTCTCGAAATTCCAAATCTCCCAGAAGATTAGATACAGCACTTAGTAAGTCAAAATTTCCAGGTTGAGCAGGAATATCTAGTGAATCTCCTGTAGTTCCTCCCCCAGAAGAACCGGGATAATCATTTATTCTTAAACCACTTGAAAAACTTGAGGGGTAATAAGTAGAACTTAATTGAGTATAATATACGTCTTTAACAATATCGTCAACATCTTCATTATCTCTATTTCCGGAAATTAAGTTGGTCCATGACGCGTTTGTATATGAAATATGAACCATACTCTCAGTATGAATTAAGTCGAAGTTTTCATTATAAACATTCCCTAATGGAGTCAAAGCAATATCAGGATTCATCATTGCTGTGGCATTAATATCTGAAGAACTATAAGCTGTGACGTTTCTAACATCTTTTAATTGGAAATCATCAAGAGCAATTCTTCCATACATAATATTCCATTCACTTTCCCCTTCATTATGAGTAACTCTATTTCTTTGTTGCCATGTAATGTAAAGATCAGTAGAACTTAGGGCAATAGATGGAGCTAACTGATAAAGAGCGTCATCTCCGGAATCAAATACTCGTACAGGATTGGAAAAGTCCCCATCTGGTCTATTTGAATATGAAAAGTATAATTTCCATTGATCATCTTGAGGATATCTAGCAGAAAACACGATAATAACGTATTTATTGTTAGAAACAATCTTGGGAGTCACAAAGCGTTGTCGTATATCATCCAAATTACTATCTGAATCACCGACACTTGTAAATTCATCCTTAATTACACTTTGGAAAATAGCAGAGATATTAATTGGAGGATTTACACCCATTAAATCAAACACAGCCATACCGTTAGCATCTATATCTCTCCATGTAGGACCTAAGTTGATATCATTTCGTTCATCAAAAATTAAGTTTTCCCCTTGTTGAGAAAAAAGGCCCGAAAATAAATTCCAAGAGTCATCAAGTCTAAAATCATTAGAGAAATAGTTATTGGTAATAAGTCCTGGATAATTATTATAAGTTAAAATCTCCCTTCCTAATGAGATTAAATTATTTGTGTCCCAATAAAGTGGATCAGTACTGCTAAGAGTGGGGGAACTGAAGTCATAATACCCATTCCGAAAATCAAATCCACGATAATAGGTTGGAGGGTGATATGCCTCAACAATAGCGTAGTCAAATCGGAGAGAAATGTAATCACTATATCCAGGATCGAAGGTAAAATCAGCTTTAATCTTAAACTGAAATTTCTGACCTGCTTCACTGAAGTATTCAGTCAAATTAATATTAACTATCTGCCAATTTGATCCTTGAGTATTATAATATCCTTGATAATCAAATTGTTCATGAACAAGTTTACCATCTCTGAAAACTTGAGATTGTAGTTCTACATAGATGTCGTCGCTTGGGGTACCATAATTAAAAAGCTCGTATCGGTACGTGAAAGTTGCTATATCTGCAACTGTACCAAGATATCCTATAATTGGACTTTCAATATAAGTGCTCAGATCGTCTGTTACATTAAGGTATATGATGTCAGGTGGTCCAGAATCAAAAGAATATGTAGGAGATTTGGTCCATTGAAGTTGATTTAATGAAAATTCATGATGATAGTATAAATGTGATGTAATCTGGAATTGGTTATTGTTAAAGTCCTCAAAATTAGTCCCGTTATAAGTAGTCTCTGCAGACTCAGCCCACTGAGAAGTATAGATAAACTTTCCTTTTGCTATTTCAGAATCTTCATAATGATTAATATCTCTATACCACAAGCTCTGAGATCCATTAAAATAAATTTTACCTCTCATATATTCTCTATGATGAGTTCTCGAAATATGTGTATAGGAAATAAGACCATCATCACCAGTAGTATAATCAGCTACTTTTTTGAATATTTGTCGGTTTTGTTCTCTTTGGGTTAAATAAAGGGAAAACTCTCCTGAGACACTTCGCCCTAAAGAATCTTCTACCCGAGTCTCAAAGTGGTTTTCATATCCTAAAATTTGTTTATTTTCTATTGAATAAATACTTCCCCTTCTTGTGCTTCGTAAAGGAGTTATTTCATTGTTGTTGTAATCTGGATTGAATGCTAAAAAATCTTTTTCAATAGTCACATTGAATTTATAACTATTAGAGATTTTACCGAGTAGGAATCCTTCTTGAACAATAGAATAGATCTCCAATTCATATTTCCCCGGAAGAACAGGCTTAGAATATTTCTCTAAATCGATTTGAATATAGATATCCCTAGTTGAAAAAGGCCCCTTGAAAGCCCTAGAGCTAAATTTATGAGTTTTTATTAAAGCTTTGGTCTCTACAGGAAAATCATCTGAAAATTCCACATCAATGGGATGTAGCTCAGTATGTATAGTAATAGATTTTGGACTAGAAGCCCCTAAAGAAATTCGTAAAACCATTAAAGAATTAAAAGTTATATCCTTGAGATCTTCTAACTCATCAAAATAATCTAACTCATCTAAGTTATATTCAATACCATTTCTTCTAAAGGTCTGAGGGACGAGAGCAAATGAAGGTGCTGATAATGCTTCTTTTTGTAGGGACAATGCTGACCATCCAAGAATCATTGGAAACACTATGAGATTTATAATAACGATAGCAGCCTTTATTCTCAGCCATTTATCTTTCTCCGTAAGGACTTTATTCTTAAATACATGGTATCGTTGTTTTAGCTGTTTAATCCTATTTTTTTCATTAACCCAAGATAAACTACTTTCTTTAGGTTTAGATGTTTTTTTAAAGGAATTTGGAATTAAAATACAAACAATTAGCAAAATTAAACCATATAAAATCAGACCTTCCCATAAAAGATTGAAGCCGAAGATCATTATACATATTATTACCGAAAAAATCACAAACAAAAGTATTGAAATAATACTTTTTAGGCGCTTTCTGGGCTTTTGTAATAGTTTTCTTAGTCTATATTTAAAAGGTAATGAATCATAATCGGAGTGAGATATTTTAGAAGAACGTTTTATAGAAGAAAAGAGAAAAAGAAGAGGCAAGAAAACCATAATAGCGAACATTACGATTAAGATTGTAGTCGAATTATAATAGTTATAGTACCCAAAAGTCATTAATGGTATAAGTAAATTTAATGCAATGACGAGGATACCCAACTTTAACCATGGAGATGTGTCATTTAACCGATCTTTTAAACCAAACCGCAATTTGGTACTCCTGATCTTTTGCTCCTCTTTTTTTAAAAACTTTTTTTCTCTTTTTTTATTTGATATATTACTCAAACCTATTCTCACCTAATTTATTTAAAATTAATTTGTTAATTTTCTGATTAAATTTATTTTCAGGATGAATCAATATTTTATTCCCCAAGGTATTTACTTGTTTCTTAATTAAAATGCGCACTCCTGATTTGACGTAGTAAATATTGAAATTAATAACCTTACCGTGAGAGCTACCTTTTAAGTCAAAGAACTTATTGATGTAAATCTTTTTAACTGACATTCTAATATTCCTTCTGCTATTTTTTTTAATTACCTTGAGTTTATAAACAAAAAACAAATTGACATAAAAGTAAATCTCTTAAAATATTGCATTATGTGTCTGAATATTCTTATTTTATGAGAACTCGTGGTGAACACCACTGGTATGTCAAATTATTGAATAATGTATGATGAATTATATTTAAATGTTCTGCAGAAGACAAAAATAAATTTAAACGAGGAAAATGTTTTTGTGCTAAAATTAGGTCAATAGGTGTAGACTATTCTATAGGTGTAGACACAAAATTTTTGTACAAAAATTATAAAAACTCAGAAATTATATTTTTGAATTTTTTTCTTTATATATTCTCAACAAATCAATATTAAGATCACCTTTAAATGTTAGTTGGGAAGGTTTTGATATTGAATAAAATGTATAGTTTTAATGGGAAGAAATGGGATATACTTGAAGAATTAAAAAGATGTCAAAATGTTTACGTTGTATATGAATTAATTTGGTCTAAACAAAGATGTTTTGTGAGTGAAATAAGTCAAGAAATAGATATTAATAGAGCTACTCTATATAAATATGTAGATATATGTCATGAAATGAATCTAATAGATAAAATTGATACAGGAAAAAAAGGAAGGAATACGGCAAAATTTATCATTGTTGCAAGACCACAATTGAAGATTTTCATAGATAAATGTAAGAAGCTAGTTTTAGAGTTTTGCAATATTATTTAATGATTTTATAATATGTCGTGTTCAAAAATTGTATGGGAATTTGTGTTCAACTAAACTAGAGTGGGATTTCGTTGTACAAAAAAGTTCTTCACTCATCACTTATATTTCTGATTGTAATTTTTAGTGAATTTATGAAAATGTTTTTATATTTACATATGTTAATATTTTATCAACCAGAATACGATCTTACAGTCTTAATTTA
>LAZR01002331.1_pt1 | contig 11134 bp, 7 predicted proteins | sample 329461 | NCBI WGS metagenome assembly LAZR01 (sample SAMN03002196, study PRJNA259156) | marine sediment metagenome | biome: sea floor; feature: Hydrothermal impacted sediments; material: marine sediment; isolation source: Loki non-amplified sample from Loki's castle hydrothermal vent sediment ...
TGGGTCTCAAGGTCAGCCAGCGCTCTGGACACAGCCGCCGCAGTCAGGCACAGTTTGACTTCGGGTTCTGCTGCATCCGCCGTTTCCTCTTCGCTCTGCATTTGACGCAGCTTCTGGACGTTAGCGTTGAAGGTGGCGAGGTAAGATGCCCGCGCCCGCTGTCCTCCCTTGTTGTCTTCCACACCGCCCTGGCGGACTATGAAGGAGGGGTGTGCCATCGGGAAGACGATATAATCAGCTACCTTCATGGTCATACCCTGAAGAGACATGATGCCAGGCGCGCCGTTCTTCTTACTCTTGCTGCCGTGCTCCTTACCGGTGAGTTGCCCTAGGGCTTCGTTACCAAAGACGAAGATGTACTTCGGCTTGACTTTCCTTAGCTCGGCTTGGAGGTACTTGTCACAGGCGGCAAGCTCCTCTTTGGTAGGCTTCCGGTTATCTGGAGTATGGCACTTGACCACATTGGTGATATAGAGTTCGGACTCCTCCAGGTCGGAGGCCCCGATGGCATTGCGCAAAAGCTGCCCCGCGCGCCCAACAAAAGGCTTGTTGGCCTTGTCCTCATCCTCCCCAGGGTTCCGGCCCAGGAACATTATCTCAGCGTCGGTTGGCCCATCCGCGGGCACGCAGACATTGCGTGCTGTCTCATGTAGTGGACAGTCCTTGCAGTCAGGGTTGGCGAGTACGCCGCCCTTCCTTCCCCGACGCGAAGATGCTTTCGTTGCCGGTGCCGCTCTGCGCGTATCAACCAGAATCAGTTTTGGGTTCCAGCTTTCAGACAGCGCCGCGTGTGTCCACATAGACATCGGGACACGGCGGAGATTTCCCGCCCCTTCGTCCGAGAAGTAGCCCCCCTTTATTGCGTCATCCATAGACACGTAGTACAGGGTGCCATCCTCATGGTTGATGAATTCTATGCGCTTGACTTTATGCTCAAGGCACTTGTTCCACTCATCCTCACTGAATGACAGGGCATCCTCTTTCCTGAACCTCATAGAGTCCAGGTCACCCCCATACTGGTACAGCCCGCACGAGGTATCTAGAGTGCCTTTAGCAAGAGGTATAATTGCCATTAGCGGCTGCGCTTGGGCTCATCGCCGCCGTCAAGAAGGTAGTCCACCGTTACGGCGATGGCCGTCTGGCCCTTGTCCAGCTTCAGGTCGCGGGCCGCTGCATCTCTCACCTGGGATGATTCAAACATCTTCATGAAGATGCGTTCGTTTGGCCCAAAAATGATGATGCGGTATCGCCATCTAGTTGGCGCACTGGGCTCCGGCATAGGAAGTCCTCCCTTTTTTGCTTGTATGCCCACAGGATACCTCATCTGCGGGCAGGCTGCAACTGTCCTTAGTCTGAGGTGTCCTCAGTCAGTCGGTCGCGGTGGACATGGGTCATAGTCAGGTGTTCGTTCTCTGAGAACATTCGCAGGGCCTCTGCCAAGACACGCAGGCCATGGAAGTCGAATTGCTCTGCGGTATAAACGTCCACTTGCATCATCTCATCGCGGGTGATGATAGCGAACACCACGCCGCCTTTTAGTTCACATACCGACCAGGCAAATATGCCCTTGCGGTTAGAGAAGTGGCACGAATCGCAGGACTTACCGCGCTTGCAGTCACACTTATCTTCGCACTCGCAACCCGCGAAAGCGTGACAGATAGCGGCCACTATTTTGGGTGCGGTGCCCTTCTTTAGATGCTGGATACTGAACGCTATGTAGTACATTCTTCTACTCCTTATTAGGGACAGCCATGCCCTTGATACTCTAGGTAGGTTCCTGCATTATAGGTCGCCCATGGTGTCCAGGACGTGCCCTGCCTGCTGATAAAAATGGCGGCGGCGATGTTCACCACGGGAATATATAGGTCGGTGGAGTGCTGTATAGGCTGGGCAAATTCTGGCCCATCGTAGGTCACAATACTCTCCGCACTGATGATGCCCGCGCTCAGGAGGGGTGCAGGCGCTCCTCCAGGGAAGCCCTCAACCCAGCCGCTATTGATTTGGAAGAGCCCTCTGTCGATAGAGGTAATCAGCCCACTACTATTCCTGTTGAGTCCTCCATCTGGTGGGTATCCTGCATCGGTCTGAAGACCGCTCTCTGCCCAGGCAATGGCTAAAGCCAGGTCAGTTATCTTTATGCGGTTGCCAAACTTATCGTTGAAGAAAGGGTCACCATCTCCGATGGCCGCGGCGAACAGACTACAAATCAACTGCTCGACAGGAGTACCGACACATTCTGGGTCAGTCCCATTTGCCGGTGCGGGTAGTTCATCACACGGATTACGAGCACTGTCACAGGTAGCACCCATCCAGATGGCGAAATGCAGGTGCACTGCACCCTTCTCGGCACCGCGGTCTCCCATAAATCCAATGGTATCTCCAGCGGCAACTGCGGCCCCTTCGGTGGTCGCCAGCCGGTCAAGGTGAAGGTACCGCGTAATGAACGTAGTCTCCGAAGGCAGCGGCGGTATGGAGTGAGTGATTTCGACGCACGGCCCGCATATATCGCAGCACCATCCATCCGCACGGGTGACCACGCCTGGCCCTGCCGCCAGGATAGGCGTTGAACTACTGTGCGAACCGTCTGTGTAAGTCAAATCCAGGGCTTTGTGAGTGCCCCCCGCACCGCAGTAGTTCAGGTACGTCCCAAAGAAGTCCTGCGTTATCTTGATTTCACGGTCGTCCGGAATTGGCCAACTTGTCAACACTCCCTTCGTTACAAATCCTCCGCCCCGTCCACCACCTCCAAAGTTGGACTCTCTTGCACGCAAGACGCTTGGATGCGTTATATCCACGCGCGCTAAGTGGCTAGAGAAGTCGCGGTTTAGCAGGCCGTCGGTACTATCTAGCATCGGCGGGAAGTCCGCTTTGTGGTCAACCAGGGGCAGCAGAATATCGCGGTTCGGAAGGTGTAGTGATAAGAACTCATCTTGTAGAACGTCATCCGCCTTAAAGGTCACCGGCGTGCCTCCATGTCCGGTCAGGTCAAAGCCCAGGTCATTCCATGCCGTGAGCCCCGCCGGTGTACTAACAGGGTCGAACATCTGGAGGATGGCATCGGATATGGTGATAGGTATAATGTAGAATACGCGACCAGGCCACACGAAGCCCAATTGTTCGCCGGTGTCCTCATTAGTCACTGGCCCCAACTTGAAGTTCACCGTCTGTACTTGGACAGCGAATGGTGCCTGCTCTAGTTTCAAGGTGTTTACGCCTTCAGTAACTGTCACCCCTATCCCATCTTCATCTACACCGACTTTAGTGCTAACTCCAGGTGTCCCTTTGAGGACGACATGTGGCTGGTTTAGTCCTGCCGACCACTTTTGGAATCCAGCGTCATTAGTGCTAAGGTCGTATACCTGGTTAGGCAGCCAAACCAGTGCGTCTCCGGCCAGTTCAAGCAGGCCAGTTATTACATCGCCAGGACTAGGGAGCCCTGGTATTCCTAACCATCCGCCGCCGGAGCCATCCGCTATCTCGTCCGCCTCTATTTCTCGCAGCCACGCGAAGTCAACCCACGGCGGTATGACAGGTACGCCACGCGTGTCCTGCGTCACGTCGCGCCGGTAGAATAGATTGGCTGTAGGCGAAAGCTCGAACGGGGTCACAACTGTTAGCCAGCCCTCCCGCTGGGCTTTAGCACTGTGCAAAGCAGGTATATTGCCTGGGCTAAAGCCGCGCTCATCCCACTGAACGCGGGTTTGCGGGGAGCGGTTCTCCATACGAAGCTCCACGGCAAAGGGCATGTTATAAATCGGATGCCCCGTCCATCGCGGGTTGCTGTCGAACACGACTTGCATGTCGCTCATGTAGTCTATGTTCTCAAAGGTGCCATCCAGATTCCCGCGCAGCACTGACCACGTTTTTACCCTGCTGGTATTTTTGACGCTATCAAAGTCCCAAAACCACATCGAGGTCGTGCGCACTTTAGGATTGGATACTGGGCCAGGGTAAGTGGGGGTAACAAACACTGTGCGTGCTGCCCCCATCTCGCCAGCCGTCAGGGCGCGCGTAGTGTTGAACGGGCAGCCGCTGTTAGCCGCCGGTACGAGCATCGGGTGGAACAGTTTGTTCTGCATGCCTAGCACGGTCGTTTCCACAGAGAGGCCACCGTCCGCATTAGGCACAAAAGCCATCAGGGGCCACCAGTTGAGGCTGAGGTAGCCCGCACGGTCTAGCAAGGCCACCTGTTTATCTTCTGTATCCTGGTCACTTATGTCCCCAACGAACAGGTTACCTCGGTTGGACTCCGCCATGAGGTGAACATTTGAATTCTCGTCGCTCACCATGAGTATAATAGGCTTAGCAGGGCCTATATCCCAGCGCAGGGATGCCACTAGGTGGCGGAAGGCCACTACACTGAACTCCGGTTGGGTGCCTGTGCCGGTACGGTGCAGACCCAGCACTACGAAATCCAGACTGCAATCTATCATTATCTTCTTGATTTCCGTAGCCGTAACGCCTGCTCCCTGTTGGTCACCCAGAAGGAAGAAACCCCCGCGAGTGATGCTGTTTAGAGAGAAGGCTTCCTTAGTGTCAGCGTTGCGCAGGAATGCCTGCATCGAGTCGTCGGGGTTGTGCTGTATAATCGTACCGCCACATGAGCTAGAATCTCCTAGCCAGAACACATAACCGCCAACAGTATTTAGAGTAGCGCTGCCTATGAACGAGTTATCGTCCCTCCAGTTGATGTAGTCCTGTATGTTATAGCCAGACTTCGGCGTCACGAATATGTACTTGGTATAGGGACTGCACACCATGGCCGCACCCTGGTCTGTAGTCTCTCCCCTCACATCGTCAGGTATGCGGCTGCCTGGCGTCCAGAGACGACCCGCCTCTACCTCAAATCCTGGTCGATGAATGCCGTCTATCAGTGCCATCAGGGTAAAAGCCAGACCTTTATGAATCTATCCTGTGGGCGTACCCAAACACCGTCAATATCGTCATAGAACAGGTAGCGTAAGAAGTGGAATACAATCTTGTTCTTGCCCCACTCAACAACATTATACCCTACGCCCTGTACCTGGCTCAAGTCGATAAACTGCCTGGGCACGTACAGAGGCTGCGCCGCAATAACCAGGTCTTCGTCGTACCAGTCGAATATCTTGTTCTTGGCAGCCACCATCGTTATCGTGCGCGGAGGGACGCCCATGAAGTGCTCAAACGCAAATGTATCATACAGGGAGTCAGAGCCCTCACGAGTTGGGTCGGCAAGGAAAGAAGCATCACTTGTGCTGAACCACGGACTCTCGTACACCCCACCAACTGCGGCCAAGGATTCCCCTAGATTTCGGATGTTGCCGGAGACCATGGGCCGTGCGTGGGCCGCCGGTCGCTGGGATGCCAAGATAGTTGTAATACCCTTGGGGAACTCATACGATACCTCGTCCACTATCCAGGCCCCCTCAGCGATATTGCACACAAGCTGACTGCCAGGGCAGAACCGAATCTGGTCACCGGCCTGAATTATCTTGTTAGCGATAGGAGCTTGACTGCCCGCACGGGGGATGCCCCCCACCTGGAACTTAATGGTCGTGATGCCCTTGAATGTTTTGTCCGGCGAGGGCAGGTAAGCTCCTGCTAGATTGTCTAGCTCTGCTGCCTGGTTGATGCCGTAGTCGTTAACTATGAGGTCTCGCCGTATGTTGTATGTCCCCCCTTCATCACCAAACTTAGTGCCGGTGGGAGCCCAAACATTCTCATTAGGCAGCAACGCAGCAGAATCCTGACCGGCGTTGCTGATGCCCATGCCTTGTGCGCGGGCGCGACTAAAGTACGAGTGCTGCCCATCGACTGATATTTCCCAGTTGAGAATGGGTATACACTGAGGGTTAAAGTCTCCTGCTGCGGCTGCATCTTCGCAGGGTAATTCATATCGGTCAAGAAACTCGGTAGCACCAATAACACCCCAGGGCCAGGGATATACACGGTACCCCAGGTCACCATCCATAGCGGCCCACCCAGGGTGCTCTACCCAACCGGTATTAAGGTTTATAGGACGTTGGTATATACCGGCGGGGTCGCAGCAGGCTACATCAGGAACACTCTCAAATACACCCAGAGTCAATAGGCCGCTAATGCAGTCTAGTCCCACAAACGATTGGCTAGTCACAAATGGCGATGTCTCATCATCGGCTATTTCCGTAGGAGGAGTGTCTGAAAAATCGGTAGCATGCCATACTCTCTGTTCTGAAAGGAACCACAAATCTGAGGTGCATCCCTCAAGGAAAAAGTTGCCATCATTAACGCTAAAGGGTCGGCTCTCAGAGTGCCATGTAGACCAGCTATCGCCGTCATCACTAGACCGAAGGATATAAAGCGTAGTATTCGCCGCTCTGGCGCGGGTTATATAAACTAGTGTACCATCAGAAGCATAGTCTATTTGCTTAGCGAAGCCCCTGCCGACATTCTCTACAACAATAGGGAAGGTCGGGCCGAACGCGGCTGACCAACTCAACCCACCATCCGTGGTGCGCCATAATCTTATCTCAAGACCCACTGTCTCGACGCCTTCAACTATAACTATATCAGAGTCAGTGGGGTTAACCGTTATATTATATGCCGGATAACCACGACCGATAAAACTTTCCGGTATGGTGTAGGAAAGAGTCCAGCTAGACCCCAAATCATCGCTATAGTAAATACGGCTAGGCCCCGCACCAACAACAGTGGCTGGGTCTTGCCTCTCGTCTGTGATGGCCCACAGGCGTCCGTTCGTACCCATGGCGTAGCTCATGACGTACTCTGTATTCGCACCCGTAGGCCCAGGTGAAACATCTAGCCAGGTATCCCCTTCATCGCCTGACCGATACAGCGTACCCCTTTCAGGTATCTCCGTGCTTCCTGGGGAGTCTATAAAGAACAAGAAGGGCAGCCCGTCAACAGTGAATTCACGGAGCGAATGACATCCTATTGTAGTGCTACTGAATACCTCTGTCCAGGAGCCGTCCTCTTCTAAGCGAACAATCCGACCGCCAACAAAGGCGTTAGTAATATCATCCCATGCCTGACCAGCGAGCAGCAATCTAGTCATCAGCCAACTCGTGGTAGCATAGGTAATCTTTGGAGGTATCCGTGCGGTGCAGGAATACTCCCATATTGCTTGTTAAACTAAGCTCGGCGCACTGCTTGCTGCCTGGTGCTGGGTCGATACGAGCGGATATAGGCTCCAGTGGGGTCATCCATACCCCCACTAGACCCAGGGCCACACTGGTTAAAATGGGGTTGAAGTGGGATAGACACCAACACTGACCTCCCTCCGCTATATTTTCTCCTGCCCAGGCTTCGCAGGTTGGTATCGGTCGGCAACATATTAACGTGCCATTCTGACCCCCTATGTTAAGACCAGGCCCGCGCAGCGGTGCTAATCTTAGCCTGTTTAGCCATTCCGGCAGAGAACTAGGTGCGGTTAAGTCGTAATCTGCGACACGGGTATCTATCACTGTTACTATTACACCCATGCCACCAATCAATTTGCTTTCCGGTATAGGTTTAATCTCGCATATCTCCGCACGCGTAGGAAAGTGGTCTAGTTCAACATGCTTGAGTATAGTCGCTTGGAAGTATGTCAACACGGTTACTACTGGAGCCGGAGCTTCACCTGGGCAGGGTATGTTATTCCCACCACAGCCAAAGCCCTGGGTGTCATCCCACTCTTGGCTGCCGCGACGGAACACCTCAATAGCCTGCCCGCTGCCCGCATAGGTGTCGGACTTACCTGTCCATACAGTGCGATAATCGTAACCAGTGTCCGCGCCAGAGTTGTTAGCTGGCTCCACCACACTTTCTACTGCGTCCTGCGACAGAGTAAGCCACGGCCAGGAGACAGCCACGTCGTAAGCTAAGGCACTGGCTCCGGCTCCCGCGGCCTGGGATTGTTGGAAGTTGCTATTGATGACACTGCCCTCTCCGGATATGCTACCCAGACCTCCTAAACTGCGGTTATACACAGCTAAAATTGGTCGTGACTCCGCGTCTACACTTCCTGATGCGTGTCTCATGATGTCCTTAAAGACCCACCCCCGACGCACGCCTTTAGCCGAATAGTTAGGGCCTAGCTTGTCAGTCTCCTGGTTAAACCTGCTCTCGGCAAAGTTGTTGTCTAGGAAGGCATCGCGGTCGTCATTGGTAGCGAATACACAAGGTAGTGCCTGAAGAAATTGACTCCCACCTGCTATGATAGTTGTACTCAGGGCATCAGCTAACGTACACGGGTCATCAGAACCCCCGCACCCTGTTTCATCTTGCATCCTTTTGCAGTCTACGGTGCGCTTTGCAGCTTTGTCCTCGGCTAGCAAATCCTCATAAGTGAATAGGCTCGCCGGAGGTATTATGGGCCATTCAGTATAACCAGGGTCATCATCGTTATCTGGGTCTTCCTCCGCTTTGATGCGGGGTGACCGTAAATAATTGTCCACTACGCCATACAACGCGTCTCGGCCCGTGGCGCGCCATTGGCGGGAACCGCCCTCAAACTGCTCCTCTATAGTATCGAAGCGCCAGATACCAATTGGGCCATTTTCATCTGTGGCGCGTACCCGCACCCACGGAAACTCGCGGGCCTGAGCAGCATGGAAGTAGCAGTCTATCCAGTCCGGAGTGTGCCCTAGTTCCCAGTGCAGGACAGCCTTAAAGAAGGCAGGGGCTCGTGTCCACACCTCACTGTCTGCCGGTGCCCCCGCCGTCGGGTGATTCATGGCGCTGAACTCGAACTTGACATTCGCCATTATGGCTGCACAAATACTCTTATCTGCGTGCTTACGTCCTGCCTTAGCCAAGCACTGCCCGCTTCTCTGTGGCCTCCGTCCACCGCGCCCTGGGAGAATCCTAAGAAGGGGTAGAAGCTGATTTGCACGTACTGCGGGGTTGCTGCTGTAATCTGGTATCCGATGAACATGTTCTGAAGTGGGTCGTACATTGAGGGCATAACCAGGATAGCGCTCTCGATGTCATTAGGGTCGGTGCTTAATGAGGCCACTACATCTGCATTATCCGCGGCGTAGACGAATATATGGCGCGGGATGACCCCCTTATTGTGCTTGAATCTCCGGTTCACTGGCACTATGTCAGTACCCTGACCGGTAACATCGAACACTAACCAGCCTGAGTCGTAGATGTCCTTCATGCTAGACAGAATGGCTAGCCCACGCTGCATCAGCATCTGGTTTAGAGACACGCTGCGAGCCTTTGCTCGCCGGTTCAGGGTATATGTGCTGGTGCCCTCCGGCCACGTGAACTTCCAGTGTGAGATAACGTATTTGTCGTTATCAGTCGGGTTCTCCAGACCAGGCGGCACCGGATTCAGTTTAATAGTGTCACCAGGTATGGGGGATACAAAGTTCGCGTTGATGGGAATTCCCATGACCGTGATAGTACCTATCTTGGCTCCTCTGAATGAGTCCGCTGTACCAGGCACACCGACGGTTAGAGCCGTCCGTGCCCGCTGTTGAAGCTCTACCAGTTGGGTTAGAACCTCGTCGTTGGTCGTCGCCTCGCGCGTCACCTTGAACAGACCTTCACTGGGATTCCACGTACTTTCCATAGAGGGTATACTGACCGAAGGCGCGGTATAACTAGATACTCCTTTGCCCATCACGCGGCTGCGCGAGTATATAGACTGGCCCTCATGCGTAGCTCGGAAGGTCATTATCGGGTACTTGCTGGGGTCTCCTGGGTCGGGCTGCCAACCGAAGTCCTGTGTCACATCCCACTCAAGCTGCCCCCTCTGGAAATACTGAAACACAGCCCCATTGCCCATTAGACCAGGCGGGGCCACACGGAACACGTAACCGGTGCCGGAGGGAATGTCGTTGGAGTCCCAGGGTTCCTCCTGCGCCAGTGCTCTTACTGCGGCCAGGACAGTTTTCTGCGGGTCATCCATATAATTCCGACTCACTGCAGGCCCTAAAGCGGCTAGTGGTAGCGTGACTGTGGGGGTAACGTCTGGTATGATGCCGGTACGTGTTATCAAATCGTTCACAATAGTGAAGCGGGGCACTGGTTCCTGGCCCGCTGGGGTATCCTCGCTGGCCCCCACTGCGTATATTGGGACGTAGGTTGCGTCATTCGCGGGCTTGAAGGCGTAGGTGGAGTGCATTATGTCTGCTTGCACGAAGTTGTCCGCCGGTGCCTGCATGTAGTCTCTGGCATAAATGGTAAGCGCGTAGCCCTGGGTTCCAGCCATGGACATAGCCCCCTTGAACTTCGGGTCAACCTTGTTAATGCGCCCGACGAAGAACACCTGCTCAGGCGTCACCGATACGTTCACTAACCGGATGCGCTGGAACGGGTTGAAGGTCAATATCGCAGGGTGGTTAGCCACCGTGATATAAACCTCACTGGAGCTATCCTCCGACGACCAGTCCAGGACAATCTCATAGATGCCAGTGATTCTAGTCCAGGTCTCCGACGAAGCCATGTCAGATAAATCGACCCTCACGTGCCCGACTTTTGGATTACTTTTCGAGCCCAAACCGAGGCAGGTCATTATACTATCACTGCCCTGGGTATATACTTGCCCATACTGTCGCTTTTCTTGGCGTTACACGACCGACAGGCCGGAACTATGTTACTCCCTGTATGATTTCCGCCCTTAGAAATTGGCGTTACGTGGTCTTGCTCTAGCTCCGCCTGGTTTCCGCAATAGGCGCAGCAGTGGTCGAAGGACTCTTTAAGCTGTGTCCACTGCTCCGGTGTGAAATCTACTACGAATGCTCCTCGTTTTCTTGCACGTCGCCTGGGCCTACTTACACGCGACCCGTAGTGCATCTGACACAAACCCTTACCACCATGCGGTCGCGTGCAGCCCTCTAAAGTGCAGATTGTTATTTCTCCTGGAGCTAGACGTAAACGTTTCAGGGGGTCTCCGTGTCTATACCAGCGCATCCAATGCATATCACACCAACCGCGTGCACTGTGTGTTTTAACGCACCCGTCAATCTGGCAAGTACCACTTAGTTTACGCACCGCCTTGACATCGCCGTGTTTATACCAGCGTTGGTAATGCATGCTGCACCAACTGCGTGCGTAGTGTGGTTTGCCGCAATTCTCTACCGCGCAAATCATAACTCAGATTCCGGCGTCGTCTGCTCTAGTTATCCACATCCTAATGGTGTGGTCGTACTTGGAGGTACCG
>LAZR01002332.1_pt1 | contig 11125 bp, 8 predicted proteins | sample 329461 | NCBI WGS metagenome assembly LAZR01 (sample SAMN03002196, study PRJNA259156) | marine sediment metagenome | biome: sea floor; feature: Hydrothermal impacted sediments; material: marine sediment; isolation source: Loki non-amplified sample from Loki's castle hydrothermal vent sediment ...
TTTGGCTCAGCGCCAAAAACGGGCGCCAAGACTCTGGAAAGTACCGAGGATTTACCCGAGACCAACCTGCGGATTTTCCTCCGTGGTGTTCTCGCAGCCAGCGGTGATTTTCCGGGCAGCGCCCTGATCGAAGATGAAAAACGTCAAACCGACGTATTCATGGTGGGCGATGAATTGCCTGGCAATGCCAAACTGCGATCGGTTCACCCCCATCGCGTTATTCTTGAACGCGGGGGGAAACTGGAAAATCTGTATTTTCCGGAGGCGGATGATCAATCCGGAATGACCTTCTCATCCGACGCCGATAACATCCTGCCAGAGGCCGAGCCGCAAACCCCCGTGCCGGATATCACCGATCGGTCAGCCCGGTCATCTGAGCCTGCGGAGAACGAGCAGCAGCGCAGTGAAGAAATACGGAGGCGTCTTGAACTGCTACGCGAACGCCTGCGCACTAACGGCTAAAGCCCTGCCAACGCCTTTTAAAGCCTTGGCAGCTCCGTACCTTCCGGAACCCGCACTTCAAACCCCGATTCTATCGTGACAGTTTCCCCGGCCGGCACGTCGCGATTCCAGGCCAACACGCCTTTTTTGTCATCCACATCCCGCTCAACCGGCTCGCTGATTTTCAGGGGTTTAACCGTCAGGATATCTTTCTGGGACACCGGAAGTCGATCAAACATCCGAACCTGTACGGCCTTTGAGTGATGATTCGTAATCTCGAAGCGGTTTTGTCGGCGCTGAACGTTCTCACTGTTCCAGACGCCCTCTTCGCCAGTGCGCTCCAGCTCATTGACCACCGCAATCCGGATGCCTTCATCCACCCCGAATCCGAGGCCAAGCTCCTCGCCGTCTGTCAGCTCTTGCAGTTGGCTTTCACCCACGCTTTGACCATCCCGATACAAGGTTACGCGGCCTGCAGGTATGGGCGCGTCAGCTTTGAACGTGCCCGTAGCGTGCAGGTAACCCGTTGTGTCCATGACGGGCGCAGCCCAGGTGGCCACCTCAACCGGTATTTTGTGCTGTGCAACCGTCAGCCGCTGGCCCGATGCGCCACTGGGAATATCCACCGGCCGCGGCACCCTGTAGCTCTGCGTAAACGTACTTTTGCGCTCGACAACGGCCCCGGCCTGCTTAGCCGACTCCATCTGCATCTCGGCCATGGGTGAAGATGACTTTGAGCGATAGGCCTGAGGCGCTTCGGGGCTGACAACCCAGGAGTAGAGCGGCGGCATCGCGGTTCCCTGTCGGGCGTTAGCGGTGGCAAGCCTCAGCTCTACCCCCTCCCAATCAGTTCCGGTTGATTGCTGCACAACAGCCAGTTGTTCGAGCATCATCTCGCCGCCGGGCTTTCCTTCACGTTCTGTCTTCAGGCGGGCGTTGTATTCACTCTGCCAACTGGCTTCCGGGGTCTGGAATTTCAGGTTCACCTGCAGTTCGCCGTTTTGGGGCACCAGATAACGCACACGCACGGTTTTGGTGGCCCTTGCGCCCTGTTTAACCTGGGACAGCTCGCGCATCAAACGGTCTCTCAACGCAATATCGTCGGTCATTTTTGCGCGAATCGCCCGTATCTCAGACAGCGCGCTCTGTGTTGTGTTCTTCAGTGCAGCGGCCATATCGTTCAGTTCTGACGCCGAGAGTTCATGGGGCGACTCGGCCGCCTTGCTCATAAGCGTAACCTGCTGGTTCCAGGCCCGGATTGAATCTTCGCGTTCCTGAATCCTCTGTGTCACCGCCGTCAGCTCATCGCGGATTCGCCGGGTTTCTCCCGCCACGAATTCAGCTTGCTCCACGCGGCTGATCTGAACCTGCTCAACCTGTGAACCGGCGATACCTTCAAGCACAACCTGCAAACTCTGATCCTGAAGACTGACAGGCAACCCCGCTATCTCAAAGGTTCCGGGGCCAAACGTTACCTTCGCACTTTCCTCCCAGGTGAGCTCCGCATGGGACGGATATAGCGTTGCGGTTGTAACCTCCGCATGGGCCATCAAAGGCGTCGTCGCAATGGCAAGCGCAAGCAGACTGTGTTTTTTCATGGGGTGGCTCCTTCAGGATCGCTGCCGTATTAATGCAAAGAAAAACAGTGTTCAATAAAGCACAGGATAAATCTTCTAAAAAGCGCGGTGTTGCAGCCCGGATGCTCTGGATGCATTACCTGGATGCCAGAGGAGACGATACCTTTAAGAATGATCCGAATATTGGGTAAGCCGTGACTGACACGGCTACTCGCCCGGATGCGGCACATCCTGTTTGCTGGCGCCCTTTTCCTGTGCTAGCTCCCGTGCGCGGCTGCGATCATCGCTGTCATCGTCTAGCGGCTCCTGATCCTTTCCATAAGTCGGGGCGAGCACAACGCGGGTCAGCAACGGAAAATGATCCGATCCGATTGAGGGCAAACGCGTAATAGAGGCAAGGGTAAAGTGACGGCTATGAAATAAGTGATCAAGTGGCCATCGTAACAATCGATAGTCTGCGTGGAAGGTACTGAAAAAGCCGCGCCCTACCCTTGGGTCCAGTAAACCACTGATTTTCCGAAAGAGCCGAGTGGTCGGTGACCAGGCTACGTCATTCAGATCGCCGGTTACGATCACCGGTTCGTCACTGTCGGCGACACTGCGCCCGACAATCACTAATTCTACATCCCGCTCCGTTGATTCGTCGTTTTCCGTGGGGCTCGGCGGGGCCGGATGTATAAAGTGAATCCGTACCTTGTCGCCTGATCGCAGCTCAACCAGCGCGTGCATGGACGGCACTTTTTCTTCGATCAGAAAACACACCTCAGACTCATGCAATGGCAACCTGGAGAAAACATGCATGCCGTAAAGGTTATCGAGTGGGCACTTGATGGTGTATGGCATTTCGCCTTCCAACACCGCCAGCTGGTCTTCCCACCATTGATCCGATTCCAGCGTTACCAGAATATCCGGCTGGTGCTCTTGTACAAGTTTCAACAGTGCCGGGGCGTTACGATTGGGCGTGAGTACGTTGGACGTCAGTATCGCCAATGTCCGTTCCGGGCTTTTCATCGGGGCATTTTTGACCTCGCTGGGCCAGATCGCGGTGTACGGCAGAATCCACCAGAGCTGCGCGGCCAATGAGAGCGCAGCCACAAAAACCAACAGCCAGCTAACCGGTTGGGCCAGGTCGAGGAACAGCAGCTGGATAATGATCAACACGGCGGCCAGCGTCGCGATCTGCAAGCGCGGGAAATCGAAGCTCCGAACGCTCCAGTGAGGGTTTTGCCAAAGGGGCAAAAAGGTCGCCACCGCTATGGCCGCTGTAAAGATGAGCAAGGTAATGAGTATCATGATTCAAGTGTACGCAACGCCAACGGCAAACGCACTATGGCCGCATTATTGTGCTGCGTCTTTTCATTAAGAAACCAAAAACGGCCCCGAAGGGCCGCTTTTAAACGTACTGCTTAAACCTATTGCTTAGAACATTACATGCCTGGCATGAGCACCGTATCGATGACGTGCACAACGCCGTTGGATTGCATAACATCGGCTTGAATAACCGTTGCTACATTACCTTGGCCGTCTTCGACCATCAGCTTGCCGTCTTTGGTGCTGAGCATGAGTTCGCCACCCTGAACAGTGGGTGCGGCATGCATTCCACCATCGTCTTCAACCATCTTCATGGCCGCCATTGATGTCGCCTTGGCGGGCACCACGTGGTACGTCAGAATGGCCTGCAGCTTTGCCTTGTTTTCAGGCTTGAGCAGCGATTCAACCGTGCCTGCAGGCAATTTTTCAAAGGCTGCGTTCGTTGGTGCAAATACAGTGAAAGGTCCTTTGCCTGAAAGCGTCTCTGCCAGACCTGCAGCTTTTACAGCCGCAACCAGCGTGGTGAGGTTTTTAGCCTGGGATGCATTCTCAACAACCGTCTTGTCCGGGAACATTTCTGCGCCACCCACCATCGGGTTGTCACCGGCAACGGCATAGCCGCCAAGACTGGTACCTGCTACAAAAACAACAGAGGCCATCAACGTTTTCAGATTTAAAGTGTTTTTCATTGCTTATTCCTTAGCGTAAACAAAATGAATACTCAAAGGCAATACGCACTGGTTTCTGTTTTAGATGCAGTTGCTGAGCTCACTGGCGCGCTCCGGTGATGTCAGCGTTCTGAACTCTGACAGCGCGGGCAATAATAAAGGCGCCGGCTGCTGACATTGGTTTTTACGATCAACGTGCCACACAAGTGGCAGGCATCGGACTCACGATTAAATACCATGTGTCGCCTTTTTGCATAGCTCCAGCCTTCGCGCTTCAATCGTGTTGCCCGTTCGGGATCGTTGGTGATGCCTTTCAGGCGATAGGTACGCTCAATCAGCTTCAGGATGGCAGAGGCCAGTCGTTTGCGAGCGTCTGAGTCGAGATCCCGCGGTCGCGTAGACGGTGCAATACCCGCTTCAAAGAGAATTTCCGAGCGCAGATAGTTGCCCACGCCGGCGACAAAACCCTGGTCAAGCAACAGGCCACCCAGGCCGCGGCCACGAAAGCGCTTGTCCTCAAAAAGGGCTATCAGCGCTTTTTCTGAAACCTTCTGGTTAACCGGATCAGGCCCCAATCGGGCGAGATAATCCACTTCATCAAGTTTGTCCGGGCGCACCAGGCGAATGTCAGAAGCGCTGTAAAGGCGCGCCGCTTTCTCGGGGCCAATGATCGCGAATCTTAGCTGGCGGTTCGTGCGCTGCTCCGAACCCGGCTTGCCAATTCGCCACTGGCCATAAAGCTGGTTGTGGCTGTAAACGCACCAAGGGCCATCGTTGCCCTGGGCGGAGAAAAACACCAACACCGCCTTCCCTCGCGCCTCGACCGACGTTACCTGGCGCCCAGACAGGGCAGACTCAAAGCTCTTGAACCGATCAAAGGCGAAAAACACCTGATGCGCTTTCTGTTGCCCTACAGCGGAATCTATATCATCAACCATACGGCGTATTTCGGGGCCTTCTGGCACGGGCGAGTCTCCTCTTTTACGGCTTCAATTCAGGGCTCCGGATTCTGAACAACACGGAATACAGGAGCGGAATAACGACCAGCGTCAGTGCCGTCGCGAACAGCAAACCGAACATGATGGTGACAGCCATACTTTTGAAGAACGGGTCCATCAATAACGGGGCAACCCCCAGAATGGTGGTCAAAGCGCCCAGCACAACGGGCCTCGCGCGACTGATCGACGCATGCACTACGGCATCAAAGGGTTCAATACCCATTCGTATGTCATTGTCTGCCTGATCTACGAGTACAATCGCGTTTTTGACCATCATGCCGATGAGGCTCAGAAAACCGAGAATCGCCATGAACTCAAAAGCCGCCTGGAATGACGCCAGTCCTATCACGACGCCAACAACCGCAAAAGGAACCGTCAACCAGATCACCAACGGTTGCCGAAGTGCGTTGAACATGAACACCACCACCAGAATCATTGCCGCAAACCCGTAAGGGGCGGAAACCGCGAGCCCGGCGTTGGCATCATTTGACGACTTGTATTCGCCGTACCAGGTCAGCTCATAGCCGGGAGGTCGTTCAATTGATTCAATTGTTGATCGTATCGAGTTAAACGCCTCCGTTGTGGGCACGTCGGGCGCCGGATCCGATTGCACCATGATGGTCGGTTGTCGATCGACCCGGCGGATCATTGCGTCCTCCCACGCCACCGTGACGGTCTGAGTGAGCTCACTGACCGGAACCGATTCGCCAAGCTTTTCGCTGTAAACCTTGATACTTTCTATCACCCGCTCACGGCTCCGTTCATCCATGGGCGCCCGCACAACCAGAGGAATAAGATCGTCGTCTTCACGATACTGGCCCACTGTGCGCCCGCTCAGGGTCTGTGCAATAGCCTGGTTGACCTCGACACTGGTCAGCCCCAATTTTTGCAGCAGCGCGTGGTTGTAGGTGGGCACCAGCACCGGCACCTGCTGACGCCAGTCGTCCTGTACCGCTATGAGGCCTGCCTCATTGGCCATCGCGGTTTTGGCACGTTCGGCAAGCTGGCGCAGCACCGCTGAGTCGGGGCCACTGAACCCTGCTTCTATCTTCTTGCCGCCACCGCGGCCCAGCATGAATTTCCAGGCCTTGATGGATGCCTCAGAGTGGCGAGCCGTTAACTCAGCCTGCAGGTCGTTTATCAGCGAGGAAATCCGGCTTTCATCGTCAACGTCGACAAGCAACTGCCCATAGGATGGGTTTCGCGGTTCTGGCGAGTAGGTAAGCATGAATCGTAAACCGCCGCCCCCGATAAAAGAAGTGACGTTCGTTACGCCGTCTTCGGCCGCTACGTCGCCCGCAATCTCACTGAGCACCTTTGCGGTGTGTGATATGTCTGAGCCTTGAGGCAGGTAGACGTCCACCACGAACTGCGGCCGCTGCGAATCGGGCATAAAGCCCGGGGGCACCAGACCAGCGCCCGCAATGCCGGCGACAAACAAAGCAATCAACACGGCTCCGGTTGTCTTTCGATAGGTCAGTACCCAGTGCAGCAAACCGCGATACTTACGCAGAATCGCGCCCTCTGATTCTGGCTTGTCGGTCAGCTTTACCGTCAAAAACTGATAGCACAGCATCGGAATAACGGTCACTGAAAAAATCCAACTCAGCGCCATTGAGTAGAGAATCACCCAGAACAACGAGCCGGCGTATTCGCCCATGTCGCTGGGGGACAGGCCGATCGCGCTGAACGCAAGAATACCCACCAGCGTTCCGCCCAGCAGAGGCCATTTTGTTGACTGCACAACGTCGAGAACCGGCTGATACCGATCCTCGCCGTTTCTGAGTTTCACGAGAATGCCGTCGGTTACAACAATCGCATTATCAACAAGCATGCCCAGCGCAATAATCAACGCCCCCAGCGACACTCGCTGCATGGCAATATTGTCCATCAGCATGATGATCAGGGTACCGGCGACCGTGAGCAGAAGAACGAAACCGATAATGACGCCAGACCGTAGGCCGATAAACGCCAGCAGAACGATGAAAACAATAACAACCGCTGCCGCCAGGTTACTGATGAAATCGGACACCGACGCCCGCACCGAGTCCGATTGTATAGACACCGGGTTAAGCATGACGCCAACGGGCCGCTGATCGTCCAGCTGCGCCAGCCGGGCCTTAACGGCGTCGCCCATCTCGACAACGTTGCCTCCAGATATATTGGAGATGCCCAGACCAATAGCCCGCTCGCCGTCGTACTCCATCAGGAACGGCGGTGGCTCCTGATAGCCGCGTTCAACGTTGGCAACGTTTTCAAGCTTGACGGTTTGCCCGTCGCTCCCTATGCCCAGCGGCAGATTTTTTAACTGATCAAAGCTACCCACTGCGCTCCGGGGAATCACCGGAAATCGCATAGAACCGGCCTTCACATCCCCCGCCACGGTGATGCTGTTCTGCTTTTTCAATACCCGATACACCTGCTCTGCGGTAACACCCAGGTTCTCCAGACGTTCACTGGAAATCTCGATGTAAATACGGTCTTCGCGCTGGCCGATCAGTGTGGTTTTCGCAACGCCCTCCACCAGGGCAAGCTCTTTGCTCAGAAAATCAGCGTAGTTGTGCAGCTGCTTGTTGCTGTATCCCGGCGCGGTAATGGCATAGAACAAGGCATAAACATCGGAAAAATCATCATTCACGACCGAGGGCCCGGCGCCCGAAGGCAGCGACCTCTGGGCATCGTTTACTTTTCGTCGTAACTTGTCCCAGACCTGCTCCAGCTCGGCCTTAGTCCGGGAAAAGGCCAGCTCAATCTCAACGTTCACCTCCGAACGCCCTTGTTTGGAGACCGACTTCACCTCTTTTACTTCCTGCATGGACTGCACGGCAGCTTCGAGGGGATCGGTTATCTCATCCGCCACGTCCTGAGCGCTTGCGCCCTCATAGGAGGTGGTGATCACCGCTTTTCGTATCGTGAATTCCGGGTCTTCAAAACGTCCCAGATGGGTGTAACTCAGATAACCGCCCAGCAGAATCAAACATATGATGACCCACACGCTGGTTCGTTTTTGAATGGCGTACGCGGCAATATTCATTACTTCTGCCCCTTGGCCTTGAGCGGTCGAACTTTTACGCCCTCCGTGAGCGCGCTTACGCCCGCAACAACAATCTGATCGCCGGCCGTCAGCCCTTCTTTCACAATCACCCGATCGTTAACCAACTGACCGATCTTGACCACGCGTTTTTCAACAGCGCCGTCATTGCCGACCAGCCAGACAAATTCATCACCGGTGTTGGTGGGCACAATCGCCTGAATCGGCACCTGAATAACAGTTTCGCCAACGACACCGTCTTCGACCGGGTATATCCGGGCGTTCATGCCAGGCAACACGTTCTGACCGTTGAGATTGGTGAACTTAAGCACCACGCGATACGTCTGGGACAGCGAATCCGATTCCGACGAATAGCTTTTGTACACCACGGGCAAGCGCACGCCGCTGCCATTCTCAACCATGGCAAAGGCTTCCGTTTGCCCGGTTGGCGACAGGAACAGTTTGCCGGGAACATCGACCACCACTTCAAGATCGCCAAGATCGTGAAGCACATAAATAGCCTGACCGGAATCCACATTGCGGAAGTTATTGACGGTTTTTTTCGCAATAACGCCGCCAAAAGGTGCACGGAGGGAGGTGTCATCGAGATCCTGCCGGGCGTTGGACAGTCGATTGCGGGCCAGATCCCGGTTCGTTTTCAATTTCTCCAGATCGCTTTTTGCGATGGCCTGGGTCGATTTGAAAATCTGCGCGCCGCGATCATAATCGGCCTGGGCCTTTTCAAACTCTACCCCGGCTGAATTTACGGCTCTGAGAAACTCTTCCTGCTCAAGTTTTGCCAGCACCTGTCCTTCCCGAATCCTGTCGCCCTCACTCACCTTCATACTCACCAGTTTTCCGGAAACACGAAAAGCCAACTCTGCCCTCTGCGCTGAGCGAACAACGCCGTTGAAACTCAACCCGCCAACGGCGCCTCCGGCAATCGTCTGAATTGCTGCTGGCCTTGCAGGTGGTTCGGCTCGGGTGTTTTTTTCACTGCTTTCGTCAGTGCAGCCCACTAACAACAAGGCGGCCATTACCACCGAAACAAGCGACGTGTTCCCGGAAAACAAACGAATCATTGTTATCTGTTCCTTGTATTCTGATTATCTGAAGGAAGGCGTATCAGCCAATTGTCAGAATTGGTAATTAATCGCCAGGCTTCCGTGCCACTGATTGGCATCGCCTACGTCTTGAACAACAGGGCTGTCGGCTGCATCACCGAACAAACGGCTGTAACGCGCTACGGTCGACACACTGAAATGACGCGTTACAAGGTAGGTCAGACGGCCGTTCAGGCTGCCCCGGATATAATCCCCCTCGGCGCGGTACCGACGAATGCCTGAACGCGTCGAGTCCGCAGCGGAAACGTCAAACAGTGCCTGATTCCAGCGGTCATTGCCCCAGGAGGCTCCCGGGCCAACTGCAAAGCGTAGGCGATCCGTTATTTTGCCCCGATAGCGCAAGTAACTGCGCACACGCAGCCCGTCAAGATCTCCGGAGACCAGCCACCACCAATACCCAGGCCGACTGACCACTCACCGGGCTCGGCCCCCGGCTTATCCGTTGCCGCTTGCACAGAGCCGGCCAGACTCATTGCGGCAACGGGCATTAACAGGCAACTCGCAAAACCGTGTCGAATGTTCATCATCTTCATCCATCACTTCAAACCATGAATTAGGTGCCGGAACTATACATACATTCATGAATGTATAAAAGTGATAACATCGTGTGAAAATACCTATAAAGAGGACCTCTCAGATGGCGCGCCGAACTAAAGAGGACGCTCAACGAACGCGAGAACAGCTCATCGATGCCGCCGAAATCGTGTTTCATCGAGAAGGCGTCGCACAAACATCACTGAATGAAATTGCGCAGCAGGCAAATCTTACACGCGGTGCTTTTTATTGGCATTTCAAGAATAAGCAAAGCATATTTAAAGCGATGCTTGATCGTCAGGCGGTGGAATTGGGGCAGCTTGGCATGGTGATGGAGGCGTCCAGCGAATCGGACCCGCTGGCCCGCCTGCGAGAGTCCATCCTGTACGTTGTTCGCGAACTGGAACGGGATCCCAGACGCCGGCGTGTTTATGAGATTGTGTTTCAGAAATGCGAAATGACGGAGCAGAATGAACCCATTGGCACCCTGCTCCGCGACAACGTCCTGATCAGCTCGGACCGAATACGAGCCGCTTTTAACGAGGCAATAGCAACAAAACTGATGCCGGCCAACCTGGACGTCGACAGCGCCATCACTCACCTGCACGTTCAGATAACGGGCGTGGTTTACCTGTGGCTGTTGCTCCCGGACAAGTTCGACCTGCAATCGCAGGCAACACGCCTGATTGATCTTTTCTTTGATCAGTTGCCCCAACACTTTTTGAGCGATGCGGGCGAGCATCTCGACTGAGTTGCTATTGCCGATTCACGAAAGCGTCTTTCACATGGGAGGCCAATGCATCATTTACCGGATTGGAACCGCGGCGAACCAGTGCCAACTGGTAGGAACCAATCTCCGGCAAATTCGGGTTGGTAATTTCTTTCAGTGGCGCCTGCACGAGGCTGCGGGGAAAAGGCGCAATGGCAAGATCTGCCATCAAGGCCGCTTCTTGCCCGGAGCAATTCTCACAGGTGTAGGCAATCCGATAGGGCGTTCCCAACCGGTCCAGAGCTCGCAGCGTCATCCGTCGCCACGCACACCCCTCGTGCGCTACCGCAAGAGGCACGGGCGAACGCAGAAACGCCGACGATTCTTCATGCCCGGCCCAGACCAGCGGCTCCTCATGCACAACTTCTCCGCGAATCTCCCGAACTTCGTCTGACACGGTAACCAGCACCATGTCGAGTTCCCCTGCATCCAGCCGCTCCAGATTCTGTTTGCTGGAACCCACCACCACATTGACCAGAACCGCTGGATACGAGCGCGCAAACTGTGAGAGCACTTCGGGCAGAATACGGGTGCCAATATCATCCGACGTACCAATGCCAACCTTGCCTTCCAGCGTTGGCGCAAGAAAGTATTGGATAGCTTCCTCATTCAGCTGCAACAATCGCCGGCCGTAATCCAGCAGGGCCTCGCCCTCTGTGGTAAGTCGAACCC
>LAZR01002333.1_pt1 | contig 11124 bp, 14 predicted proteins | sample 329461 | NCBI WGS metagenome assembly LAZR01 (sample SAMN03002196, study PRJNA259156) | marine sediment metagenome | biome: sea floor; feature: Hydrothermal impacted sediments; material: marine sediment; isolation source: Loki non-amplified sample from Loki's castle hydrothermal vent sediment ...
CTCCATGGTTCGTGACGGTGTCTTTTGGTCGCCCAAACCGGCCTGAATTTAAGGGTTGACGCCATAGTCACTTGTTAGCACCTTTTTGACTCCGCGATGATCAGTAGAGACATAGGCAACTGCCCGATTGGATGGCGAGGCTCAACTAAGTCGATGATGGTGTAACCGCACTCACGCAATAATGTTACCCACGAGCCAAGAGTGCGAAAGTACCAAGGCATAGGCTGCCATAAGCCCTCGAAGTTCCGAAAATCCTCCTCACGCCAGCCGTCACAATAGGCACCGCCCACTGACCAGGGGTGTACCGTCTGGATCACGATTTTTCCTTGCGGGACGAGTGATTGTCTAAGAGTTCGCAACAACGCAGCAACCTCTTCATGGAGTATGGCAAAGTTAGCGCAGACAACATCGAAGCCGTTGCCTATATTCCTGGAGCCGTCGGCCAAATCTGAATATGTGCAGACGTGAAAGGTACCACCTCCAGCAGACTGAGCTGCTTCAATTAAGCTGGGCGAGCCATCCACACCTACGCCGCCAACACCTTGTTTGGCAAGCGCCCGAACTAGCCAACCTTCACCACAGCCCAAGTCGAGCACTCGCCGTGGTTGTTGAGCAAGCACAGCGTCGACAATGGACTGATCTGTCACGAGTCGGCGGCTTTCGATACCACCACCACGTACAGCGGCTGTCCAGACGTCAGCATTCGAGATCCAACTCTGCGCTAGATCGACCGATCGATCAGAACTCTTGCTCATCCAAAAGCCTCTCCAGAATCAGAAGGCATACAGGTGCTAACGCCTTCAGCATGCGCGCCCATAGAATGGAGCCGAAGGCGCAATGTAACGGGCGTCGCCGTGCCTGCATTGGTTAGCTCTTGTTGACGGCAACGTATATGCTGGTAATATACTTTTATGATCAATTGGGCACAAGTTACTGGCTTTGACTGGAACGAAAGCAACTCCCGAAAAAACGCGGAGAAGCATGGCGTCAACCAGTCCGAAGCGGAAGAAGTTTTCTTTAATGAGCCGCTTCTCGTGCTGGAAGATTCTAGACACAGCCAAGCAGAGGGCCGTTTTCATGCCCTTGGTGAAACAGATGATGAGAGACTACTCCACATCACATTTACACTAAGGCAGAACGGTACATTGATTCGCGTGATTTCAGCTCGCGACATGCACCGCAAAGAGAGGGCTGTTTATGAGCAAGTTGAAAAAGATGCCTGAGTTTAAAACTGAAGCAGAAGAGCGAGAGTTCTGGGAGGCCCACGACTCCTCAGATTATTTGGACTGGAGTCAGGCAAAACCTGCTTCTTTTCCGAAGCTGAAGCCTTCAACCAAGACTATTTCACTCCGTTTGCCCGAAACACTGCTTAACAGGATCAAAATCGAGGCCAACAAGCGAGACATGCCCTATCAATCACTGATTAAGGCTTGGCTTGCGGACGAGGTGAGCGACAACCGCCGGGCATGAGGTGCTAACGCAAAGCACAGCGGCGCCGCACTTGAAAAGCGCATAGGGCCACGACTTAGGTGGAGCCCTATGCGTTCATACATTTAGCCTTTCAGTTTCGCTTCAAGATGCTTCATAAGTTCGCCCATTTGGTCGCTTGGGCTGAACTCAATTGCCTCGTAATCCTCGTCAACTCTAACCGTGTGTCCTGGCGGCCAGTAGTAAACCTCGCCGGCGTTTACCGTCTCTTCAGTGCCGTCTGCATAGGTCACATGAATGGATCCTTTGACCACGGTTCCCCAGTGCGGGCACTGGCATAGATTGTTCGGTAACCCCTCGAGCAGCGGGGTCGCGTCTGCACCCGCGGGGAACCGGACGCGAGAGACGTTAATATCGCCCCAGTCCTGGCCCTGAAAGCAGACACCGCCCGCTTCGAGGCGAGTCGGTAGTTCGTTCTTTGCTTTCTTCATGTGCATTCCTCTCTTCATGTTCTGACTGGACACCCGCCGGTCGAGAACGTCCACTTTGGATTGTCGGCTCAAACGACTACTACTACTGAGAGTATAGCGGACCACCGGAAACTTCGATCTTTGCGCTACGGCCTAACGTGAAACACAGTGGCAAAGCATCTGGCGAAAATCTCGCGCCCATGTGCTTCTGAGTCGAAGGGCGTCGCAGTAGACGGCAGCACCAGAATCATCCAGCTTTGTAACTGTAAATTCACTGCTTGATCTCTACTCTTGGCTTGAAACTAATATTTCAACACCTGACCCCTAAACTACTGGTGATTTCTGACCAGCGATTCGGCGGATAGAGATGGTGAAGCATGGCGAATCCGACGGCCTTGTCCTGCGGGTAAAGCTGAATACGCCCTTTCATCAGCAGCCGCATGTTGGTTTCATCGCTGGCGAGGGGCATATCGATGCGATGAAACAGGACCAGTTTGCCGGTAATGACCGCGTCGCTACAGAGATAGATTTCGGACCGATCCGGCGAGCAGTAGGCAGGCATGAGGATGTCAGCATTCCCCTCAAGGACCATCTGTTTACTGCGTTTCCAAGGCTGGAATATGTATTTGATCTGGTAACCGGCGTCGTTAAACACATGATCAATCACTTGGGCCATGGGACCATGGTGCGGCCCCGCCTGGGTCACATAGGGGGGCCACTCGCCCGTCGCCACGGTGACAATGTGCGATTCCACCGGTATTGGTTGTGCCACCACGCCGAACGACGCGGCGAGAACCCCTGCCCCCCCAGAATCAGCGCCAGATAGCGCCACACGATTGTGCTCCAGACCTGCCTCACTAAAAACTCCCGTTAACCCATGTGTACGCAAACCCCTGTCAGTTTAGCAGACGTGCCGGACAAGCCTGCATCAGGCTGAAGGTGCTTATAGAGTGATTCCGGGAGCGGTGCACCGGCTGGATGCAATCAAAACGGACACCCTGTCAGAGAAAAACCGGCAACGCCCGCTTCGTGCCGAGCCACCCCGGAAACCTTCAAAAATAAATCTGTCCCAGTTTTCGCGGTGGTTATTTCACCATGCCTCCAGAAATGGTTATATAAGCATAAGTAGAAATTAACCCGGACGTTTCAACAAAATCCTGCCAGTGACCCCGACCAGGTACCAGAACTAAGGAGACGAAATGCCCTACCAGTTCGAAGAACTCAAAAAGAGCTGTCAGGCAGAGTGGCGCGCCTACATCGAGCACAGCTTCGTGCAGCAACTGGGCGATGCGTCGCTGGCACCGGAAGCGTTCCAGCATTACCTCAAGCAGGACTACCTGTTCTTGATCCAGTTTGCCCGTGCCTTCGCCTTGGCCGCCTACAAAAGCCCGACCCTGTCGGATCTCCGGCAGGCAAAGGAAGGGTTGCAAGCCATCGTGGATGTAGAACTGGACCTCCACATCAGCTACTGCAAGGAATGGGGCATTTCGGAAGAAGAACTCGCCCACATACCGGAAGCACGCGCCACCCTTGCCTACACACGCTATGTGCTCGACACCGGCAACCGCGGTGATCTGCTGGACCTGCACGTTGCGCTCTCACCCTGCATAGTGGGTTACGGTGAAATAGCCAACTGGCTAAACCGCCGGTCAGAAACCATTCGGGGCGAAAAGAACCCCTACGATGCCTGGATTGCCATGTACGAAAGTGACGAATTCCAGCAAGCCATGCAGGCGGAAATCTACTGGCTGGATGAGCAACTGGCCGATGTCTCCCCTTCCCGGTTCGGGCAACTCACCCGAATCTTCAGCGACGCAACCCGGCTTGAAATTGATTTCTGGGAGATGGGGCTGAAACAGTGCGATTGATCAGTTGATCAGGACGAGCTTGGTCACACGATTGACGACTTCGAACTTAGCGACAATCTGATGATTGAATGCGGGATATTATTCTTGCAGATCACCGCTGGCAAACATGCTTTCCTGAAAGTGGACCGTAAACAAAGCCCCTGAATCATAGGTGTTTTTTACCGATACAGTGCCACGGTGTGCTTCTGCCAAACGTCTTACAATACCAAGTCCGGCTCCGTCGTTCCTGCGGCGATCCTTTCGCCAGAATGGCTCAAAGATTTTCGAAGCGTCAGCCTCAGATATCCCGGGGCCATAATCCCGCACGCCTATTTGTGGACCCGGGCCCGCAAATACTTCGATAGGAGTCTCACCTGGCGCATGGAGGAATGCGTTGTCTATAAGATTGCGATAAATTCGATAAATCGCCTCGGCATGACCACTGATAATGGCCGAACCATGATCTTCAAAACGAAGTTCGCGATTGGCGGAATATGCCTTCGGCGTCATATCTGAAACGACGTTACGACCAATATCGGCTAAATCCACGATGGCGCCGGTATCAAAATCCATGGCATCGGCCCGGGTCAGATCAAGCATCTGACCGACCAAACGGTTTATCTGCGAAACATCCAACTGCAGCTCGCTGCGCAGATCGCTTTTCGGCAGCCGTTCGAGCGCGAGTTGGAGAATGGAGAGCGGAGTCCGTAATTCATGTGCTGCATTTGAGGTGAAAGACCTCAGCGTGACCATTGTCTTTTCCAGACGCTGAAGCGCTCGGTTGACTGTGTTAACGAGCGCGTTGACCTCTCGGGGCGCAAGTGGCTCGGTCAATCGCATTGTCATTTTTTCCGGGTCGAGACTTTCAATTTCCCGTTCAGCCTGATGAAGCGGTTGAAGAACCCGGCGTGCCGCCAAGACGTTAAACGTGAGCATGAGCCCCAGTAGCGGAATCAGGGGCAAGGCCACATGCGTCAGGAGTTCATTCAAAATCACCGGGACGTATGGGCGGATGCTGTCAGTCTCTAACTCCATCCAAAGCCATTGCGGCAGATCGCCGCGCTCTATCCGCCGTACGCCGCTGATCCGCATGCTCTGTTCAAGGCGCCCCCGGTGGCCCCGTCAGTTCGTCAGGCGTAAGAACCGGTGAGTGCTCAAGCTTGCTCGCTTCCAATGTCAGAAGCTGCTCTCCCAGCGCTTCGGGCTGGGAAACATAGGTCCAGACAACAAGTCCTATATCCAGGACCGCGAAAACCAGCGTAAAGGCAACAAGGCGATACGTAAGTTGCCGGAGCAGGGTTGGCCCCGCCGCGTCATGCTTCATCACTGGGAGCCCCTTCATTGCCTACCTCGGCTCGAATAACACGTATCCGATCCCATGAACTGTGCGAATCTGGACGTTGGCGGCGGCCATTTTCAAACGCTTGCGCAACCTGGAAACCGAGGCATCAAGAGCGTTGGGCGTTACCGCATTTTCCATGGAATAAAGTGAATTCTCAAGCATGGGCCTCGGTACAACGTGTCCCACTCGACGCAGCAAATGCTCCAGCAGATTAATCTCGCGCGCCGTTGCATCAACCAGGTTGCCTGAAACCAGGAGCGCCCTTGCGGCAGTGTCGAATAGCACGTTGCCGGCAGAAAGAATGGTGCCTAGCGACGCGCCCGGACGACGCGATCATCAAGTTCCCCGCGTGCGGTGATGATGAGGATCGGTGTCATGTCTTCCTGACGGCGCATCACGCGGATGAAGCTCAATCCGTTCCCGTCCGGGAGCCCAAGATCCAGAAGCAGCAGGTCATACTCGACCAATTGCCGCAGTCGCTTGACCTTGTCCAGCGTGTCGCACCAATCAACAGCAAACCCCTGATCCTGAAGACCGTCCCGGATGAGGGCAGCCAGCCGTGTATTATCTTCAATCAATAGAAGGCGCATAAGCAATAGTCTAAACCTTCGTTCTGACAGAAAGCTGACCGGCACGAAATTTTTCTTTCGCCAGGCGGCATATTTTTACTGCCTTGTCAGGTTGATGTCAGAAGCTTCCTATAATCTCTTATTATAGCAATGAAGCAAGAAACCCAGGTGCTGGTCATGAAATCGATTTTCAGACTCAATGTCGCCGCTATTGCTTAGGGAGCCTCTGAATAAGTCTGTTGGCAATTCTGGCTCTCCGAATCAAGGCGAGGCTTCGCACGCCAACGTGGGCTATATACCGGAATTGCGTGGCCGTCGGATCCGGAACAGGAAGACTGGCCGTCGCTACTCCGACAGCGCTCAATAGTGCCTTATGTGTTCGTTGCGGTGCAGGTGTTGGCAAATTGTGAGCAGAGCAAGGTTTTTGTATTTCCAGCCTGAAGAGGAAAAATATGGTTCGTCACCGGGAAACCCACTTCACACATCGCCTCGGTTGGCTCCGTGCCGCTGTGTTGGGCGCTAACGATGGGATCATTTCTACTGCCAGTCTGGTCGCTGGCGTGTCAGCCTCCGGCGTACCTAAAAGCGCTGTATTGATTGCCGGAATCGCCGGGCTGGTCGCTGGTTCTATGTCGATGGCGGCAGGGGAGTATGTTTCCGTCAGTTCTCAATCTGACTCCGAAAACGCAGATCTTGAGCGCGAACGAAGTGAGCTGGAAAGGCAACCAGAATACGAGTTGCAGGAACTGGCTGATCGTTTCATCGTGCGCGGTGTAGCACCTGATACCGCCGTGCTCGTTGCAAAACAGATGACAAAGCACGATGCGCTGGCCGCCCATGCCCAGGAAGAACTGGGCATGGCCAATTTCACCAAGGCGCGGCCGTTTCAAGCTGCGTCGGCATCAGCGTTTTCTTTTATCGTTGGTGCGACGGCGCCTCTGCTCGCGGTTCTTCTATCTCCCAAAAGCGCGACTTTATGGATCGTAGGTGTATCCACGATTGTACTTTTGGGCATCCTCGGCGCGATGGGTGCATCGCTCGGCGGCGCAGGTATAACAAAAGGCACGGCCCGAACGGTGATCTGGGGAATGACTGCGCTTGCCGTAACAGCGCTGGTTGGTCGCGTGTTCGGAACCGTTGTGTAATTGATTTTGCGGAATGTCCGTTTACTTATTAAGTATAGAGCCTATCGGCGTGACATTGCCGCTGGATAGAGCAGCGCACCAAAGGCCATTCTTCAGTAGACCAAAAGGCTCTACAGTCCCTTATTTTCATATTCTCAAAGGAGCCACATCATGGCGGATACGATTTCAATAAAGACTCACGGCCCTGACCGCTGGACCCGGCTTAACATCACTCTTCACTGGCTGATCGTTGTGTTGATTGCGGTGCAATATTTTATCGGCGGATGGATGATCGACTTCTTCGATGGTGGTCTTGAAGGCAAAGCTTTGGATGGCAGCACAGTGGTATTGGGCTACCTGCATATCGTAATTGGCCTGTCGGTTCTGGTCGCCGTGTTGTTGCGGCTGTGGGATCGCTTCACCCATGGACGACCGGAGCACTCCGGGGGTGAACCGAACTGGGCTGTCACGCTGGCCAAGGTGTCCCACATCGCGCTCTATTTTTTGCTCCTGACAATGCCTATTGCCGGACTGACCGCGTGGTTGCTGGGCAACGAATGGCTGGGTGACCAACATATCCTCGCTTCCGACATTCTTTTGGGGATCATAGCCCTGCACGTAGCAGGGGCATTGGCAAACCACTTCTGGTTCAAAACCGATGCGTTGCGAAACATGATGCCCGGGCGAGGAAGGACCTCCGGGACACGCTGACAGGCTCAACGGTTTTTGTTCAAAGAAAGGGATAACAGGATCAAGTCTTGTGTTTTGCCTCCCGAACAATCCGGCTGACGCGGGAATAGTGAAGCCCAAAGAAAGTACCGATTTCACTCAGACTATAACCGCCACTTACATAGGCTAGTTCGCCGAGTGCCTTTATATCCTGCTGATCGCCCGCCGTTGCGCGGTAGCTGCTCCGGTTTTCTGCGCTTTGGCGGGTCAGGTTGACATATCCTGGGGTTAGCTAAAGGATAGGGTCAATATTAGGGGTCAGGTAGTGAATTTACAGTTACGCCTCACGGCTTTCGTGTTTCCCAGCACCAGAATCATCCAACTGTGTAACTGTAAATTCACTGCTTGATCTCTACTCTTGGCTTGAAACTAATATTTCAACACCTGACCCCTAAACTTCAGCATTCTACGCGTTATCCAACACAGCTTAAGTCACTACTTGATGAGCTTGAGAACCTCCCGGAATTTCGGGTGATCGCTGTATCCCAGCCACTCAAAAGCGACCATCTCGACAGTCACTATTTGCGCACCATTCTGGCGCAGACGATCCAATGCGGCATCACGATCAGACTCTTTTCGCGAGCCCACTCCGTCGGCGACCACCCCACACCTGAAAACCGGCATCGATTAACCCCAGCGCGGTTTGCAACATACAGACATGGGCTTCACAGCCAGCTACCAACACGGTTTTGCGTTGCGAAGATAACGCTGGCACCAGGCCATCAGCACAGGCGTCGAAGCGGCTTTTCACGATGGTTTGACTGCACACCTCGCGTACCTCTGTCGCGTTAGGACCGAGGCTATCCGGGCTTTGTTCAGTGCCAAGAACCGGCACACCCAGTGCTTTGGCAATGCCCGCCAACCGCAAACATTGCGATAACACAACCTCGCCGTGGTCGATAGCCGGCATCAGTTTTTGTTGCAGATCCACTAACACAACAGAGGAGTCATCAGCAGACATCAGCATTTGTGTTCTCCATAGCGGTGGAATAATTGCTCCGCGTAATCTTTGAAGAGATCAACGGCATTTTGTTTAAACACTTTCATGCGGCCAGTGTGCTGCAGCAACAGCAGTCCGGCGCAATGGCCAAACAGAGCGGTGATTTCCCGGCCCGCCTGCTGCGGTGAGGCGCCTATCTCCAGGAGCACCACCTCGGTAGGCGCCCACGCATCATGGAGCCTGCGGTTCAGGCGGCGGTTGAGTTCCGGGGTCAGACCGTGGGGCTTCATCCCATTGAACAGGTAAAAGCCAAGGTCCAGGTCGCGGGGATTATCTGCATAGAACGAAAAAAATCCGAGGGCGCTGGCAATCAGCTTCTCCCGCAGTGACGTGGCCTGCAAGCCAGCAGCAGCAACGGCCTGATTCAGTCGCTCCAGAGATTCTGCCAACAGGGCACCGTAAATTTCCTCTTTGCTACGGTAATAGAAATAGATGGCTCCCGGCGTGTAGCCCGCGCGGCTGGCGATTTTGCGCATACTGGCACCTTCCAGCCCATGTTCCTGAAAGACTTCCTTGGCGGCATCAAAAATAATAGTGCGCCGATGGTCGCTAACGGCCTGTTGCCGCTCTGTCCGTGCGATTTCAGTACTCATGAAAAACTGCCATAGCTTGCTATCCCCATCTGATGCGCTTTTATATTTTGTTCATTATGGCCTAATTTTAATTCTTGACCAATTATTTGAACACTGTTTGAATGATTAAAATTTAAACAATAAGGATGCCCGCCATGATGATGTCTGCCGACGAATACCGGGAGTCACTTCGCCAGTACAATCCCACTGTCTATCTTGATGGCCGCAAGGTCGAATCTGTTGCTGACGAACCCGGCTTCGAGCCCGGGGTCAATGCGGTTGGCCTGACCTATGACTACGCCCTGCGGGACGAATTTGCCAGCGTTATGAGGGCGACCCAGCAATCAAGCGGCAAGACGGTGAACCGGCTGCTGCACATCAACACCAGCTCCGGCGATCTACTCAATAAGCTGGAAGCCGTCAGGCTCGTATGCCAGGAAACCGGGTGCGCCCAACGCTACCTGACCCATGACGCAGTCAATGCCATCCACCAGGTGTCGGCCCGCCTGGACGATGCCCGGGGCACCCGCGAGCACTCCGAACGCTTCACCGCCTACCTTCACGATATCCAGGACCGGGATCTGACCCTCGGTGTGGCGATGACCGACGCCAAGGGCGATCGCAGCAAGCGCCCCCACGAGCAAGGCAACCGGGACACCTACGTTCACATTGTCGAGCGCAACGGTAAGGGCATTGTCATTTCCGGCACCAAGGCCATCGTCACGGGTGCGCCTTACATGCACGAATTTCTGGTGATGCCGTGCCGCAACATGTCCGAGGCGGACGCCGACTTTGCGGTTTGCTGCGCGGTGCCCGTTGACGCTGCTGGGCTGACCATCGTTGCCCGCCCGGCAGGACGGCCCGGCGAGAAAGCGGCCCTGTTCTCCAATCGATACGGCCAGTCCACCGGGGTGGTGATGTTCGACAAGGTGTTTGTACCCTGGGACAAGGTATTTTACGCCGGAGAGTGGGAGCACTCGGGCTATATGACCTACAACTATGCGACCCACCACCGCCACAGCTGCATTGGCGCCCGAGCTGGCTTTGGTGACCTGCTGATTGGCGCTGGCAGCCTGATGTGCGAGGCAAACGGGTTTGATCCCGGCAAGGAAAGCCACCTGCGGGAACAGATGGTGGACTTGATCAAGATTACCGAAGGTTTTTATGCCTGCGGTGTCGCCGCGTCGGTTTACGCCACCGAGGATGAGCATTCGAAAACTTTCGTGCCCGATCCGGTGTACGCCAACATCGGCAAGTTGCTGTTGTCTACCCAGATCTACGACATGCACCGGATCGCTCACTATGTCTCCGGCGGGCTGATCGTCGCCCTGCCCGGCCCGGATGAAGACCACAACCCGGAAACCGCGGCGAACATGGCCGATGTACTCAGGGCCAACCCGGATATCCCCTACGACAAGCGCATCCAGACCGCGCGCTTTATTGAGGATCTGACCGCTTCCTACCAGGGCGGCTGGTATTCGGTTATCAGCCTGCACGGCGGCGGCTCACCAGCGGCGATGAAACAGGAGATCTACCGCAACTACCCCATTGGCAGCAAAGTAGAACTGGTGGAGCGATTGCTGGACCGGGGCCTGGCTGATGATCCAAACCGGCCCATCAGCCAGAACAAACAACCCGGTAAATGCTGTGCCAAGGGATGTACCGCACCGGGCACCCCTATAATGGTTCCACGGAGTCCTCAGAAGCTGTAGTTTACCGGCCCGTCGACCGAGCATCCGGTTGATGGGCCAGGCAGCGATCCCGGGCCAGCAATGACCTTTGCCTCACCTCCTGGCAAGGGTCAGGTAGTGAATTTACAGTTACGCCTTACCGCTTTCGTGTTTCCCAGCAGCAGAATCATCCAGCTTTGTAACTGTAAATTCACTACTTGGCCTTCACTCTTGGCTTGAAACTAATATTTCAACACCTGCCCCCTAAACTTGAAGACTAACCAGAAAAATCAGCCCACAACTTAATTTGAACCCTATGGGTCAACTAACTCCTTGTTTAAATTGATCTCAAAAAAATCACGACGATGCAACG
>LAZR01002334.1_pt1 | contig 11120 bp, 6 predicted proteins | sample 329461 | NCBI WGS metagenome assembly LAZR01 (sample SAMN03002196, study PRJNA259156) | marine sediment metagenome | biome: sea floor; feature: Hydrothermal impacted sediments; material: marine sediment; isolation source: Loki non-amplified sample from Loki's castle hydrothermal vent sediment ...
ATATATAGGTAAGAAAATAAGATTCCAAGGAATGTACAAAACTTTCTTAATACCATTATTTAATGAATTAAAACTACTGTAAATATAATTAAAAAATATTACAAACTAATTAGATTTGAAGGAATATTTCTTCCCATACTCGGGTAAAATAATCTCTTGTGTTTTTTTATATCCAACTTCAAAGAAAACTTTAGGTTGTTCAGTATGGATGGGGAACAATTTACTAGGACGGACTTCTTCCAAAAACTCTCCCATTCTCTTTCTATTAACATGTCCTGAAGTATGGGCGTATTCAAGTTTAAAATTGCAAGCCCGTAGCCAATTCTGTAAGCGTTTAAACGAAAGTATCATTTCCTCTTTAAATGGTTCTGCTTTACCATAGATATATGTCCCGTTAATAGGTTGATTTGCTGGTTTAATCTGAAGCATAGTTTGCATACCATTTGGAGTATAAACAATATATTCATTGGGATTTCTCAAGATTTTCTCTCTTCCATGGGGGCCCCAGATGAAATTACTTTCATCAATTTCAAACAAATATGGATTATTGAATTGTTTTTGATATTCTTCTAAAGTTTTAGATTTTTTTTTGAGTTTGGAATTTATTTGTTGTTTTACGGTTAATTGTGCTTCATGATTTTGACGATAATACTCGAAACTTTCGACATAGACATCATGACCATTTGTAAGGCCATTATAAATTTTTCCTCTTTTATTAAATTTGTGTCGATTAAGATAAATTAGAAAATCACCTAATTGTGGAATGTCCTTTACTAATTGATTTTCTACGTTCAGATAAAGCAATATAAACGCTTTTTTCGAATCTAGAACAAGTTTTCGTCCCGTTTTTTTAGCTATTTTCCATAATGTTCTTACGCGATCTAAATCAGCATATGATGCATCATATATAATTAATTTATCTTCATTCGAAACGATCTCGTGACATTTTTCATAGACATCCTGTTCAGTTTCTAAACTTTTTGAACTAATCGTACTCTCATCTTGTTCCATTTTGTCAGTAACACGAGTTCCTTCAGTTATCAGAATATCGATATGTTGATTTTTTAAATTCGAAAGAAAATCTTCTGTTAAATCCTTTCTATAGCCGTGGAAGCGAAAATCACCTGTATATGCAATAGTAATGTTGTTAATATGAATTATATAGCCTGATGCTCCTAGTATTGAATGGTCAACATCGTAGCGATTAATATTAAAATCATTTATTTGGAGGTTTTTGTTTTTTTCAATTTCCTTTATATCTGAATTTTCTAAATTTGAGTTCCAATTTTTACTTCCCACATCTTCCCTTAATTCAATTAACTTTTTAGTAATATCAGACATATATAATGGAATATCATGGCGTAATAAACCAAAATACCCATAATGATCCATATGCGCGTGAGATAAAAATATAGCATTGATTTGTTTTTGTTCGGATTCACCAGCTACCGAAAATGTTCCATCATCCTTGTAAATAGGATAATAACCTTGATTTTGATATAAGCCCGGTATTATTGGGAGCAAGTTTAATTTAAATAAATCTTCTTTACAACTAGGCCTTAAAAGAGGAAACTCGAAAAATAAATCTTCTTTAGAATAATTAATACCAAAATCTAAGAAAATCTTCGTATCCGAGTCTTCAATTAGTGTTTTATTTCCACCTATTCGAGAAACTGCCCCATAAAAAGTAACGTCTACCAAAAATTTACACCTATTTTTTATTTCTCTAATATATATTACTAATAAATCTTCAAAAACGATAACAAATTAATAATAAGACTCTTTTTATTTATAATTTAATTGATTATCAAAGTACATTTTTTGAGGAGTAGCATATTATTAACAAGTAATTAGTAAAATTCTAAATGCTTTCATCTAATAATTTTATGTTTGTTGTTTTTAAAAAATAAACATACTCCTCAAATTTATTGTTTTGAGTAATATATTCAAAAACATTACATAAAAAAGTGATAACAAATGAAGGTTGCTGTTGTAGATATTGAAACGACTGGTTTGGACGCTTTGAATGAATTGATCCTTGAAATCGGAATCGTTGAATTAAACATAGAAACAGGAGAGACTAAAGTTCTTTTTAATAATTTTGTTAAAGAAACAAGCTTCGGTGAAGAATATAGAAATGCTTGGATATTTGATAATTCAGACATGAAATTTGAAGATGGATTAAACGCTCCTAATCTGGAGAAATTTCGAAATGAATTGCAAGAAATTTTTAACAATTATGATGTAACTGCCTTTAATAAAACATTTGATCTTGGATTTTTGAAGGCTCGGGGTTTCCACTTTCCAAAGGAGTTACCTTGTATAATGATTACTGCTACAGGTATATGTAAAATCCCATTTACTAAGGGCATTAGAAAAGAGCGATACGGAAATCGTGAATTTAAATGGCCTAAGGTGCAAGAAGCTTGGGATTTTTTCTTTCCCAATAGCAACTACACTGAAGGACATAGAGCGGCTGATGATGCTATACATGAAGCTAAAATTCTATTTGAACTCTATAAATCAGGCAAATTCCCTTTATAAACCACAACGTTTTCTTATTTCATTTTCAGAAAATACACGATTACAATTTCTACAGAAATATTCCCTTTTTTCATTTAAAGAAAAAATTTCACCACAATCCGGGCATTGGATTATAATTTGATACATCTTAGGATTATAATTTGATAAATTTTTAGCCTTGAATTGATTTTTTTCACTTCTATTTCCACTCAAAATTTAATACCCTCCCACTTATCCATTATGAAGAGATTTGGTTTCATAAGTACATATAATTGCAGATGTATTTAAATAAAAAAATCGAATAAAAGGTAGGAAAAGTAGATATTTTTTATATTTTTAATGTTAGGATGTGAGACCATCTATTATAGAATCATCACAAAATAATTAAGGTAATTCTTCGTCTATCTTAGTAAGATAATCGATATGGGTTATTTCATTCTCATCTTTGGAAAATTTTACAACATACTCACTGTGGCGCTTAAATGAATCATCGTGGGAAATAACAAATAATTGTTCGAACCCTTTTATATTATAAATATATTTACTCAAAAGCGATGCAAGAGTGCTCAAAGGCAATTTTTAAGCTAGCATTTTATTTTTGTGTGTATTTTGATCCTTTATTTCGATCGAAGAGCATTATGGAAATAGGAAGAAAGCTCAAGCAATTAAGTATAGAGAATAATTTTATCAAAAATATGGTTGATTTCTTTGAGGATGTGATGATTTATTTCTTTGAGGATGCGATGATTTACAGGTTCTTTTTTTTATATTAAATTCGCTTGCTAAGTCCTCAGATGTGATGAATTTGTTAGAGATTATAATACTTTTTTTAATTTTATCTGGAATATGGGAATTCGGCATTTCAATTATCTTATATAATTTTGTAATAATATAGTATTTTTTTACATTTTTATATTTATTATTTTAAAAACAATTTTTAAATATTGAAAATATTTGTTGGATCTTACCCTTAGACATACGTATTTCCAATTAATCATAATTAAAAAACTTGGATAAGAAAGGTGAAAATTTCCTTGAAGTCAATAATGATCTTTAAATCTTAAATTAATAATCATTATGAGCCTTAAGGTTTTAAATGTTAAAATACTATTTTAGATTCAAGAGGTTTATATTTTAATTTGAATGTAAGTTTCCTACACAAAAGATAAAATTAGAAAGTATGAGCGTAAATAATTTTAATAAACAGCTTTTAACGCGATATACAGAATCTGAATGTAAGAGACAGTTATTTTTGATTTTGGGGCAAAGTAAGCCAGATTTATGGTATAAAGACAATCGACCTATAGAAGGAATAAGACATAAACGCCTACAAACTGATTTATTAAAACGTTTAGGCAAAAAGTTTGAGCAAAAAGTGTATTCCCATCTTATACGATATAATGGAGTCAAATATAATGTAAAAAAAAATGGTGAAGTGGATGAAACCTATTTAAATCCACAAATATTTAAACAATTTTATGAAGAATTAATAAAAGACACGAACTTAGATGACATTATTTTACTAGAATTTCAATATGAAACTCCAGAATATTTTGTCAAGAACATATTTCCTCCAAAAAGTAACGTGAATGAAATACCGGTTAATTATGGAGAACAGAGACCTGATATTATTATTATCGGAAACTCTTTTAATAAAAAAAAGAAAAAAGTGTTAGAATTACTTTCTGATGGAACAATTCGAGAAGTGCCAAAGAGGGAATATGATACTCGATTTGGGATTTCAATTATTGATGTGAAAAATACTAGAGAAGACAATATTGGAAAAAAACAATTTATTGAGATATTGTTCTATCTTTGGACTTTGGTTTCTTATTTAAAAGAACATAGTTTAGATGACAAATTTTTTGTCCGTATTGATTTTAATGGTATTTTTCCTCAATATAACGAGAAAAATTTAAAAAAACTCATTACTTTAGATGATCTTTTGGATTTAACAATTCAATTACATTGGGATCAGACCCATCAAGTCTTCCTTGGTATTATTCAAAAAATTAAAAAACTATGGATAAAAGCTCCTCTCCCTATAGAATCGATTCCAGTAAATATTCAACCATCTTGTGGATTTTGTTATTTTATTGAAGATTGTAAAAAAACTTTAGGAATAGATTGCGCGCCTTCAGATTGGTCTTTACAATTAATTCCGTATACCTCGTTCTCTATTGCTCAGCAATTATTGGATTTAGGATTTGAAACTATTGGCGATGTTTCTGCAAACATTGGTTCAGTAAAGGTTGGAAATACTCCTGAACCACTTTATGCTGAATTACCTTTATTGAAATTAAAAGCTTTAGCGCTAATAAATAACCAAGTAGTGATCCCTCAACCAGGAGAGATACATACATATTCCATTCCAAGATTTACAACTATTTCCATAACTTTTGCGGTAGAAAAAGATCCCTCAAATGAGAGAGTGTATGCCGCGGGGTTCTATGTTGATATGATTGCTTCTGGAAAAACCCCTTTTGGGGGAGTTTTTAATAATTGGTGGAAGATATGGAAAGACGCTCTTAAGTTTAACAAAGAACCTAAAGATATTCAAGCTGAATTAAATGAAAATCTTATTAGACCCATACCTCTTGTAGTAGTTGAGCAGTTCTTATATCTTTTAAATAAACTAAAAACCATAATTATTTATCTGAAAGGAGATAAAACCACCGCTGGTACACCGCGAAAAAATACTGAAATAATATATCAATTTGCAGTTATCAACAGAGGACATACTAATGATAAAGAAATAAAGTTTACAAAGCATATTATTAAACGACTATATACGATATTTGAGTTATGTAATGTTGTAGAAAATTACGTAGTAACCGATGGATATGAAGCAGGTACTTATTATGGCCCCACAACTAGCCTATTTTATTGGTCCAAAAGACAACTGAACAATTTCCAGTCTATGTTAGAGCGAAATCTTAATGGTATTATTAATGATTTTGATGTTTGGAGGAAGTATTTAGCAATTATTTCTTATTTTACTCCCTCAGACTCAGAAGTCGCTCATCCCTATCAACACAAAAAACTTTTTAATGTTCAAGATTTTGCTGAGACAATTCTTGGATTTCCAAGCATAATTAACTACACATGGCATGAAATCGCTAAAAGATTAAAGGGAATAAATAGTAGTAGAAAATTTTGGATACAACATTTTAATTATATGGATTTCAATAATTGGTATTTAATGCTTGATAAAGATGATAATCCGTCTGAGCAGAAAAATATCCGTAAAGAACTACGGAGACAAGTAATGCATAAAATCCGTACCATTAATAAACTACGCAAGGGTTTCCAAATAGAAAGCAGGTTTATTATATCTAAGCATGCTCGTGTAATCAGTAAAGAGAAAATTCGAAGAGCAATTTTACCCTCTGATTATCATTCAATCGCGCAAGTTTGGTATCTCTTTTCAAAATTGACGGGATCAATGGAAGAAATGGATACGGAATATATTCGTACTATTTACCCCGAATTCAGTATAGCCAAATTGGCAGCAGCTAAAATTACAAATTTAGTAGTTCGACAAAGTGGAACAAAAGTCTATTATAAATTTCAAATGAAAGGACTTTCTAGCAATATGAAAGTTCGAGCTAATAGTAGAGTTTTACTTATTCCTAATGAAAAAAGAGATATAATTTCTAATCGTAGAATGGAGCCTTGGAAGGTAACAATCGATAGTATGGAATGGTTATCCAGTATCAATGGATATGATGTAACGACTAAAGAAACAAGTGCTAATTTATTTGATAAGGTCAGAAGTGACAAAGATATTCCTGAAAACCCAGAAGAATTAGATTGGTACTTATATCCCACATATACAGATGCATGGTCAAAGAAGCTATACAGAGAAAATGGATTACTACAAAGATATAATATAGGGAGGTCCTGGCTTGGATCTCGTCTTTCCTATCTGTGGAAAATCAGATCCAAACAAGAATTATTTTGGCCAGAAAAATGGACTTTTAGTACTCCCGCAGTTTATTTATACGCACCAAATCTCCTTTTAAAAATGGCAAGCAAAACTAAAGAAACCCATGATAAATTGTTAACTCAAATAGAACCTACTCCTGATCCTTCCCAAGAAAGAGCTATTCATTTAGCTTTAGAAAAAGTCATTTCTGGTATACAAGGACCTCCTGGTACAGGTAAATCTCAAACTATTGCTGCTTTAATTGATGAATATTATATAAGAAGAGTTAATAGCGGTAAAAAATCTGTTAAAATCCTAATAACTGCATTTTCATATGCTGCGATACGAGTCCTCATCAAGAAAGTTAGGGAAGGGAAGGATAAAAGCGGTAAACCTAATCCATCTTCTCAAATTCAAATGATTTTTCTTCGCTCAATGCATCAAATACCTATACCTTCCCAACCCGGATGTAGAAACGTGGATGACTTAGTTAGAAGTGGATCAACCTGGAAATTAAATGGTCAACCTTATACAGTCACTAAATCAAAATTATTGGAAGAATCATTAGAGAAAAGTTATATAATGTTTACTAATGCTCATCAACTTTATTATCTACCTGAAAGGGTTGAGGATGACTTTTCTTTTAATCTTATATGTGTTGATGAGGCAAGTCAACTCCCGGTAGATAATTTTGTATCTAGCCTTCAATTTGTTAACAGACATAAATTCGAAATTAAATCAAAATTCCCTGGTGCTCCAAAAACAAAGATTACAGAAATAAATCATGTAAAACAGCTCTCTATTGAAAATAATATTGATCCTAATAATCTTACTAAAATCGTAATAGTGGGAGACTATAATCAACTTCCACCAGTTCAACCTGTTCCGCCACCCAAAAACCTAGAGAGTATTTTAAAAAGTTTATTTGTGTATTATGTGAAAAATCATAAAATTCCAAATTCGCAACTTCAAATTAATTATCGAAGTCATAAGGATATAGTAAAGTTCACTTCTCTTTTAGGTTTTTATAAAGAATTAAAATCAGATCCTAATAATATGGATAGATTATTACAGGGGGATATCAAAAACGTTGAGGAAAAATGGGTTCAAAAGATCCTCACGCCTCAAAAAGTTGTTTCATGTATTATACATAATAAAAAGTTTGAAATCGGTGTTAGTGCTCTAGAATCATATCTTGTAGTAAACATAATAAAAAGTTTGAAATCGGTGTTAGTGCACTAGAAGCATTTCTTGTTGTAAAAATTATAGTTGGATATTTTAAAATGGTACAACCTAATTCAAAAGCTCAAGAACGCCGATTTTGGAGAGAAACTGTTGGTGTTGTAGCCCCCCATAATGCTCAAGGGCGCTTAATAATAAGGCAACTATATGATAAACTCACAGATCCATCAAAGTCATTAACGTGTCTTAATCATTCTGAGTTAATGAATCTCCTGATAAATACAATTTATTCCGTTGAAAAATTTCAAGGGTCTGATAGAGAGCTCATCATCTCATCTATTGGGATATCTGATAAGGATCAGCTTAAAAATGAGAGTGAATTCATATATAACATAAATCGGTTCAATGTTCTTACTTCAAGGGCAAAAACTAAGATAATATTAATAGCAAGTAAAAGATTCTTCAAATTCATACCCAAAGAAAGAAATATCATGGAAGAAGCTGCTCACATACGTAATTATGCACTAAATTATTGTAATAAATCTGACAAACTTCTCATTAAAGATGAGAAAAATTTAGATGAGTTTGTTGAATTTAGATATAAAGATTAAAAAAAAGAAGATAAAAATGAATACAAAATTTCTCCATATTGCAGACGTTCACCTTGGAAAAAGGCAGTATAATAATAATGAGAGATATCAAGATTATTTTAAAGCTTTTAAATGGATTTTAGAATTAGCAATTCAAGAAGGTGTTGATTTTGTCTTAATTGCGGGTGATTTATTCGATAATCGTCAGGTAAGTCCTTATGTTCTAACAGAGGTTTTTTATCTTATTCGTAATTTTAAAACTAAATCACAAAAAGCGTTAAATCATGAGATCCCATTAATTTGCATTGAAGGAAATCATGACAATCCCATTTATTCTCGACAATCTTGGATGACATTTTTAGCAGATTTAGATTTAATTATTCTATTATCTGGTGAATATGATAAATATAAGAAAACAATCAGTTTTGACCCCTATGATCCTAAAACTCGTCGGGGAGGAATGATACAGATAAATAATGTCAATATATATGGAGTGTCGTTTTACGGAAGCTCCACAGTTCATCTTTTTCAACCAATTGTCGAAGCAATTACAGTAGACTCATCCAAATTAAATGTTTTAATGATGCATTTTGGAGTAGATGGCCAAGATCAGTCCAAACCGGGTATTAAACTTTCTGATCCCTTTAATAATTTACATTCGAAAGTTGATTATTTAGCTTTAGGCCATTACCATAAGCTATATCAACTTCCCCGTATGGATCCATGGATTCATAATCCGGGAGCCTTAGAAATTACAGATATTAAAGAAGTTTTTGAATATTTTGACAATGATGCTAAAAGAGGAGCATTTCTTATCTCTAGTGATGATAAGACACATCAAACTAAGGCTCTAATATGTGAGAATGGTGCTACTGATCCAAATTTAATCCCAAATCGTAAATTTATGAGAGTGAGCTCCATCGATATCAGAGAAACTACCTCATTTGATGAATCAATAGCACTAGTATTAGATAAAATTAAAAGGTGGGGAACTCCAACAAAAAATTCTTCAATGGCTTCAGAACCAAATGATCTTAATTGTCCTATTCTTTTTTTTAATCTTGAAGGGCAAATTAACTATTCTCGTTTAGATGTTAATATAAATCAGCTTCGGCATGAAATCATGGAAAATTTTGCTCTTCTTGAAGTAAGAATTTTCTCCCCCTTTCTGGTTTCTAGTTTAGATGATATTAAAGTGCCTCAAGGGAAAAAAACAATTGAAGAAATAGAATTTGAAGTTTTTACTGCGATGGTAAAAGAGAATTCAATGTTCGAGCACGTAAAAGAAGAAGTTGTAGAGCTCATGAAGAATTTGAAGGCAGAATTATTAGTAGGTAAACCTAATTATCCTGCGTTAAAAGATTTTATCAAGGAATGGTGTTTACATAATGCCAAAGAATTTAAGATTCAAGAAAATTTACCAAAGCCAGAACCAGAACCAGATGAGATACCTGAAGTGGAGGAAGCAATTGAGGCGGATGATGAGATTGATTTAGATCTCGATGATTATATTGATAACATTGAAGATACGGAGGCGGCGGAATAAAATGATAATAACCAAAATTGAACTTGAGAATATAACAACTCACAAAAAGACAACAATCGATTTTCAACGCGGACTGAACTTATTATATGGCCCAAATGGGTCGGGTAAGTCAACAGTTCTTAAAATGATTGGCTTTGTGCTGTTTGATTTTCTTCCAGGTAATCAAAAAAACTATATCCGGAGGAGTAGTACAAAATCACCTAAATTTGGTAAGATTAAACTATGGGTTGTGGGCTTAAACGATGATCAGTTTGTTATTCAGAGAACTCTAGCAAAAGCCAAACAAACCATTGAAGTTTCGGATGCAAGAACAGGAATTATTGTGAAAGGAATAAATAGTGCTGTACAATTACAAGAATGGTTAAAAACTCAATTATCTTTAAGCCCAGATGTTGATTTAGCAAACTTATTTAAAACATCGGTGGGTGTTCAGCAGGGCACTTTTACAGAACCTTTTTTACGCACACCGCAAAAAAGGAAAGATTTTTTTAATCCTGTTTTACATGTGGATGCCTACAGAACAGTATGGTCAAAAATTCATAATGTTATCAAGGAATTTGATAAGGATTTACAACAAGCTGAAAATAAACAAACAGAATTAGAAACTAGATTAGAGTTCAAGGATGATTTTGAGAAGAGAAAGGAACAAAGCGAAAAAAAGCTAAAGAATGCTCAAACTGAACTTCACAAAACTCTCCTTGAAATTGCTGAATTAAATGAACTTATTAAAAAACAGAAACGCATGCGGGATGACCTAATCAAGGTTCAATATACGCTTGAATATTTAGAATCAAGACGTCTTGACCTACACGAAACAAGTAAAAAATTAAGCGAAAATTTAAAGAGTGCACAAGCAGCAGAGATAATTTGTAAGGAGAGTTCAGCTGACTATAAGCATTATAGAGAATTGATCAAAAAAGAAGTTAAATTTAGAAAACTCAATCAGAAATTAATCGAGCTGCAGGAAGAAATTTTCGAGTTAGATCAACATTTTACTAAAATAAATACTCTTAGAGAAAGTATCGAAAAACAAATCGAAAATATACTTAAAGAAAAAGTAAATTTATCTCCTTTGGAAAAAAAAAGTGAAGAATATCATCATCTCCAAAAACTTATCCAAGTACAAAGAGATAAACTAAGTAAAATAGATGCTGTAGAAGACCATTTAAATAAATTGAAAAATCAATATCTTGAAAATTTTGCAAAAATAGAAGAGTTTGAAAAAATGCTGAAAGAACTTCCAGAAATGGAAGAAAGGAGCTTAAAAGCCGAAGCCCTCAAAGAAAAATCTGATGAAATCATACTTAAAATTAATTCATTAGAAACGGAGATTAATACATATCTCACGGAT
>LAZR01002336.1_pt1 | contig 11105 bp, 10 predicted proteins | sample 329461 | NCBI WGS metagenome assembly LAZR01 (sample SAMN03002196, study PRJNA259156) | marine sediment metagenome | biome: sea floor; feature: Hydrothermal impacted sediments; material: marine sediment; isolation source: Loki non-amplified sample from Loki's castle hydrothermal vent sediment ...
TAAAAATTTAAACTATAGCCGCAGCCTGCCAATTTCAATGCCTGTTTCCGATTTAAAAGTTCTCTCTGATGATAAGATTGCAGTAACCACAATCTCCATGTCTAAAACCGGAAGGATCTTTATCTTTAACTCAAAAGGAAAGATTAAACGCGAACTCCTGTACTCTGATAAAAAGTCACCTCTCATGATGGATAATGTGAACTTTGACTTTGACGTTCAAGGCAACCTTTACGTTGTTTATAATTACCAGGATAAGATTGAAAAATTTGATCCTGAAGGAAGAAAAATATGGACCAAAAAATTGCTAAACATCAAAAAAATTAAAAGAGAAAAAGTTGGACCATTCACACTACCCACAAAATTTGTCTACAAAGATGTAGCTCTGGACAGTTCAGGAAATTTATTCATCCTTGGGGGCGGTTTTTCTAAAAATCCAAGCTGTGATGTTTATGTTCTTACCCCTGAAGGTACTCATTTGACCACTTTTACATTGCCCGATTCAAGCCACTGCATTTATGTCGACGGAAACGACTTCCTTTATTCCCGGATTAATGAGGGAGTAACCCTTAGAAAATTCAAAATAAAGTATGTCTATGAATAAAATGTTTGCTTGACTTCAAGTTTTCTTTTGCTATAAGCTAGACGAGAAATTTGTGCATCTAAACTCGAGAAGGGAATTTTCATTACCCTGAAGGAGAGTGCCATATGTTATGGTGGGTTTTGTTCTTGCTTGTTTTGGTAATCCTATCCTTCTTGTCACAATTGGGTATCCTTTTTACTATGCAAATAAAGTCCCCATACTTATTTGCCACTATTATAAACATTATGATTCTGGGTTGTATTGTTGGAGTGGTTGTTAGAATTCTGAAAAGGACGAGGAAAAAAGAAAAAGAAACACTCATGCTAAAGGTAAAAGAACTCGAGGAAAAACTAAAGGCTAAAGAGGAAGAGAACCGCAGTTAAATATACGAGCACATAAATCTACAAACGTCTCCTGTGACGCTATCTTTTCTAATCCCATAAAATGGTTACCTCCTTTTTTCCTCTCAAAAACATTGAATATTCCTGAAGGTCCTGGCATTAGATGAAGTTATATACTTAAAAATCTAATGAAAATGAACGAAATAGATGATTTAAAGACCATCGATTTTCATGTCCACATCGGCCTCAAAGAGCACTGGTATGAATGGATCCACGATTACCAAAAGAAAACTCATTCAGAGTATTACGAACGCTATGAGGAGATGATTGACCCGGAGAGGTTTGCTGCCTACCTCAAAAGCCATCAAATAGAAAAGGCCGTGATCTTGCCTGAAATAAGCCCTCTTACTACCGGTGTTGTCTCTAATGAATATGTCATGGATTTTTGTCAAGGTAATGATATTTTCCTTCCTTTTTGCACTGTTAATCCTTCCCTGGTCAGTCAGCCAGCCCCAGAGTTTAGAAAATATATTAAAATGGGCGCACAAGGAATAAAACTTTATCCTTCTTACAACCACTTCTATCCAAACGAAAGCTGCATCTATCCTCTTTATGAAATAGCTCAAGAACATAGATTGCCGGTTCTCGTCCATACAGGTTCTTCTGTGTTTAAAGGTTCAAAAATAAAATATGCTGATCCTATCTATTTGGATGATGTAGCTTCAGATTTTCCTGATCTGCCCCTACTCATGGCTCACAGCGGCAGAGGTCTCTGGTATGAAAAAGCACTTTTTCTCTCCCGGCTTCATCCAAATCTTTATCTGGAAATTTCAGGATTGCCCCCTAAAAATCTGCTGTATTATTTTCCCGACATGGAGAAAGACATCGATAAATTTGTCTACGGATCGGATTGGCCTGGAATCAGGACGATCAACAGCAACATTAAGGCTATAAAAGAACTTCCTCTGGCTGAAGAATCTATAAGAAAGGTCCTCTACAAAAATGCTGCTGGCATTTTAGGATTAAAATAGGGCTTCTTAATACTCTGAATTCACCAGGACTTCTTCTCCAAAGCTTCCGTTTTGGGGCAAAGGTTTGTTTGTAGAATTTACAGAACGCATAATTCTGATAGCTCGAATGCCCGCCTCTAAAGCTGCTTTTATATCGGAATCTGCATCTCCGTAAAATATTTGAATTTTATTTTCTTTAATAGGTTTGATCTTTAAATTTTCGCCCAACTTGAAGCCAGTAAAAATCACCTTGTTGAGATTTTCTAAATCAAAAGTTTTCTCAAGAAGTTCAGTGACTGATTCTGTTTTTGTTTTTGTTCTCGCCGTTATAAAATAAATTGAGTCCCCCCTTTTTTTATGCAATTCAATCAATTTTCGGGCACATTCTTTAGGAAGACTAAATTTATCAAGCCCGTTGTTCATTTCATTCCAAAATTCTTCCATAATTGCAAATGCTTTGTTTCCCGGGGAATACTTCTGCCGTCCATAATAAAAACCGGGGCTAGAAAACAACACGGTATCATCAACATCGAATCCAACACTCATCGGTGGTTGATTCTCCAGACTCCCAGCAATATCTTTTAAAGTAACCCAGCGAATATTTTCCTCTTGTCCAACGCAAGCATAATTCACCCATACAACACATATAAAAGCGATGATAAAAGCTATTCTTTTATACATTTCGTCTTCTCCTTTTTTGGGAACCATGAATAAATATCACATAATCCTATAGCATAGGAAAAAATTGGTGTCAAAAAATTTGGGCTCAGACCTTATCCACCGGGGTCAGGCCTTATCCACCGGAATGGCATAAGGACAAAAAGCATGCCAATATCTTTTCCTGAGGGCAAGGCCTGACCCCAGAGGACAAAAAGCAATGAAATATCACTTCCTGATGGCCTGGCTTTACCCCCAGTTTAAACAGCCTCCCAGTATTGGAATGCTAAGGTAAAGAAGCTTCTACCCAAATGTCTTTTTTTGAGTAGGAAATATAGGCTTCCTTTTCTGATGATTGTATGATTTCTCCGTCGGAACGAAATCCATAAGATTTCTTTTTGTGACCACTTTTTATTTCGATATTTATTTTTCCTCCTCTCAGTGGAAAAGACGCTTTGATTTTTTCTATTCCAGGGATCAATTTAGGTCGTATCCGGAGGTGGTCCACTTCGGGCCGAATCCCGATGATATGGTGAATCAGCAGAATGAGCATTTCTGCCCAAGTCCACGGCGTGATACCTACCTGAGGAATAGGTGGTTCTAAATGTTGTCCGTAAAATTCAAACCAAGAACCGGACATTGCACCAGGAACTGTATTAAGCCATTTCAGGATCCTCCACATTTTCTCATAATTTCCTGTTTCAACATAAGAGCGGGCAATAAATAAAGAAGGAAAAGGCCAGGAGCCAGGAGAATCAGGTTCTGAACTTACATGATACCGCCCATATCCTCCATCCTTCCAAGCTTGATTCCATAGTTTTTCGACACTATCCAAAGTTAAGGATGCCACGGGGGAATCTGGGGGGATGAAGCCCATGGCGATGGGCAAAACAGATGAAGCATCAGGGTTGAGACGATGCTCCCCCCCTGAAGATAAAGGCACTCCCTCAGACAATTGAGCTTTGGGCAAAGGCTTTACAATTTCCTGAATTACTCCATCGAAACCGCGTCTCTTGATGAATCCACGGCTATCACTCAGGCCGTATTGAGCTTTGTCTAACATGGCATTCTTTATCCGTTCTGATTCCGCCTTCCAGCGTAAGGCTTCTGGTTTTCGGGAGACAAGAGAGGCTAAAGTTGAAGCTGCCGAAAGCCCCATGGCAGAAAACAATTGATGGCTTAACTCCATCCCTTTTACTATCCCATGGACCTGCTGTCGTCCCCAGTACTCCCTTCTATTGGCCAGCATGCCAGAGCGGTTATGAAGAAAAACATCAGATAAAGGAAACTCGGCTGCAGCTGTAATTTTGTCCCAGTGTTTTGTAATTATTTCTTGCGAGTCGGTCCAGAGGACATAATTTTTCAAGGCGAAAAGAAGCGCTCCATTCTGGTCTAATTCAACCTCATCTGAACCTCGCTCTTCGCTGGAATGTATGATGTCCCCTTTTTCGGTCACAAATTCTTCAAGCAGGCGGTTGAGTATCCTGTAAGCAATCTCATGGTGACCTGATATGGTTAAACCTACCGCCAGCATCGCCTGATCCCTCGCCCGCTCACGGTTATACTGCCAGATACTGCTATCCACTTTCCCAGATTTTGAAATAACTGCCGGCAATTGAAACTGTGATGCGGAAAAATAATGATCCAGGATGGGCGAACCAAATGAGGCACAAGCCTTCTCTTTCCAATACTGAAGGGTTTTCTGACCTACTCCCGCTTCCGGCACTGAATCAATAATGACATGTTTTCCTGTACTATTTAAAGTATATTGTAAGAATATTTTTTTTATTCTTTCAGGTTCTAAAGAGAATTCCTCGTCAATAGTTTTATCAAGAACTCCTGTTTTTAGGCGCGCCTGAATTGTGCGATTGGTAATGTTTTTTAGGCGAACTTCGCGCATAATCACAGGATGAGACAGATCCGGGCAGTAAAAGAATTCAGCGGCCTGGAAATTGCCAACTTGCCATAGGATCTGAGCAACCGGAAACTCATATCCTTCAAGCCAACGAGCTTCAAGAGTCCCTGTCACTGTGGTTTTAGCTGGCGGCACAGAGATGAGGCGGATCATCGTGTTTTCCAGACCAGAATCTGGATCATAGGTTAGAGCCTCTCTCTTTTTCCCCAGATGCTCCGGATTCATGATCAATAGGCCTACGGGTGTTCCCTCCCCTGAAGGAGCGATTTGAACAGCAGCTTGAATGTGTCCATTACCGAGAAAAAAATAGGATACATCCTTGAGCTTTGTCCGGACATCAGGGTGGCCCTTAGCAGGATCATCGTCGTAGAGATGTTCTTTAACGTCAACCATTTACATATATCTACAGTTTTCAGGATTTTAGGCGCTAATATAAAACTAAATTTATTTGGATTATATGTCAAACGTATTTTTTAATTAGGCATTTTCCCAAGCTATTGACAAATATCGATAAATCCATTATCTTTCTATGGGAAGTGTAATAAGCTAAAAGCGTCTTGGAGGATGTTGATCAGACAATTTGCGAGTATTATAATAGAATAAACTAAGAAAAAATGAAAAAAACAGTTATTACTATAGCTCTGATTATCAGCTTGATAAGTTTTTCTAACTTATTTGCAGCGGAAACAGATGAAACTTTTTTTATATCATCCAATTACCTAAAGCTTTCATTTGATTATAACATTGATTCTGATCCGTTGTCTCCCCCTGATGATTTAGATAAGTCGAAAGATATATTAGAGCCCAATGGTAATGGTTCCTTTTCATCTGAGAACTACCCTCAAAAACAAAAAGATTCAACACCCCAGTTTAGTCTGGCAGCAATAGATCCAGCGACTTTTTCCCTCAAAATCCCTTCCCAAATAGTCCCAATACTGAGTAACAAGAAGAGCTATTCAAGGGCAGCTTTCGAAATCACTTCCCTTAATGTAACAGTATGGTTTTTTAATAAATTCATAGATCATCAGCCTTGGGCAAACATTTCACTGGATTCCATGTCCAGAAACCTTAGATCCGGTTTTGCTTATGATATCGATACCTACAGGACCAACAAGTTTGGACATCCTTATCATGGAGCGATTCATTATTCCATAGGGAGGGCAAATGGACTGAATGTCCTGGAATCCACAATCAGTTCCGCTTTTGGGAGTTATACCTGGGAAGTCTTTTTAGAATCGATTCGGCCTTCTTCAAATGATCTTATTCTTAATACGCTTGGAGGTGCAACGCTGGGTGAAGTTTTATTTAAAATTGGGGATCTGCTCCTGGATGAGAGCTCTTCTGGATTTGAAAGAATATTTCGAAAATCTTTAGCCTTCATCCTCAATCCTGCTTACGCAATTAAGGCATTATCAGGCGAAGCATTCGGAGCTGGAAATCCTCAACATAAGCACTTGTATGACCTGAGCATACCATTTGGAGCTTATACGGCATCAAATGGCAAACCCCGCTTCCTCATCGCCGCAAATCTGGAATATAAAGATTTTCTTAAAAAAGATTTTTCAAGAATAGGCCCTTATGACTGGTTCTCGCTTGATTTCAGCTTGGGGATTCACGAGAGCCATATTCGCCATAGAGAAATTTTCACAACTGGAATAATTGCTGGGAAAAGAATCAAGAATGGTTTAGCTGGCCTTTTTGGAGTTTATGATTATATTGAATCCGATTTTGCCGGCAGGATGACCGCTGTTGGTTTGGGACCTGGCCTGGTTACAATCTATGTTAGTGATTCAAACCTATTCTTTAACAGTTCTGGAGTTCTCTCTCTAATCTACGGTGGCTCCAGTCCGTCGATTGACTCAGAAAACGGTCATTTTGGGATGAAAGTAAATGATCCGTATTACAGTGGACCTGGAATGCTAGGAAAAGTTAAGCTTGAGTTTGGAAAGAAAGATTTTGGCAGTATCGAGACTGGTTTCTCCCAGTATTGGGTGCATTCCATATATACTGACGCAGACGAATTCCTTACTATTTTATCTCTTAATATCAAATACGACCTTTCAGCTAAATCACAGATAAGCTTAGGATATGATTATTACCTAAGGCATGCGTCACTTCAGGAAAGATATTATACCGGGGCAAAACCTGCTTTTCGCGCCTTGTATATCTATAAGTTTTAAGAAATTAACAAAAATCCTCAGATTTAACCTCCCCTGATTATCGAAAATAAAATGTATTTAACCTGAATTATGCATCAGAGAAAGCCTGCCTAACTCTTTCTCTTTAACAAATCTTTCTAAACCGAAGATACATAAGATATCCGGTAAGGATTAAAAAATTTATGGTTATAACTGACCAGGACATAAATCTAGCGTACAAATCTCTTCCCATAATATCAAACAGGGAAAAAGTAATAATAAAGAAATTAAAAACAAGAAAGCCTCTCCAAAACTTTGAATATCCAGAGAAATTACGAATGATTATAGTTACCCCTAAAACCGACATCAAAAGCGTATAATCCCATCCTAGGGGTGATATCAGGGGAATAAGAATAAGAAGAATGGAACATTCAAGCACTGGTGCCCGGTCTATTTTTCTTCCTATTAAGATAACAGTCAAGGTCAGGAAGGCAAGAAAGACCATTACGAGACCAGAGAGTAAAAGAGAGATATTTTGATTTCCTGTCCATTTCATGAAAAAAGCTATGATAGAAATATTATCCTGCGAAGTGAGAAGAGCTTGCGTAGATCGAGAAAGAGTTGATATCCATTCTTTGAGAATAATAATGTTTCCGCGAAAACCATAAAAAGCAGCCGGGATAAAAAGAGCAAGGAATAAAAAACCCGCGCCGCTTATAAGAGACTTCCATTTCTTCTTTAATAAAAAATAAGGTAAAAAAATCAGAGCATAAGGTTTCAATGCAGTAGCCAGACCCCAAAGAAGTCCGGCGTATATCTCTTTTTGTGAGGGCATCGTGTTTTTTTCATAAATCAAAAACCAGATCATAAAAAGTAAGATCATCGTGACGAGTGCATTAATTTGTCCCAGATGGAGTTCCCTTAAAAAATACCTGGCTAATATCAAGGGGGGAAAGATAAGCATATATACGGATTTTCTCTTCTCTGAAGGAAGGATCTTATCTGAGACATACATAAGGGAACAAAGGCAAAAAGCTACGATAAAGTACCAGAAGGCTTTAGCTGCATTAAGGGGAAGAAAAGATAACGGAAGGTATAACAGAGCAGAGGAAGGGAGATACTTGAACATGAAGTGGCCATCTTCAGCCTGATACAGGGATTCGCCTCCTCTGAGTCTTTTCCCAGCTTTGTAATTTACTTCAAAATCAATCATATGTTCTTGGATTTTGAGGAGAAAAAGCGAGAAGAGGATGATGAAGGCAAACAAAATGAGTAGAAGCTTCTTCTTTTTCAGATGCATAGCTTCAACAGTGATCAGGCTAATATTTGTTTTACTTCGTTATAAACTTCCATAACTGAGATTGCTTTTAAACACTTATTATCGTTGCAGGGAGATTTCCGGTGATTAAATGCAGATACGCAGGGGCTGCAGGCATAATTAGAGTAAAATACACGACAATTCTTCCCTAATGGTCCGTACAGCTTGGGTGTTTCAGGACCAAAAAAGGCAAAAGTCTTTATATCTGTCAAGGAAGAAAAATGCACAGGACCACTATCATTTGTAATTAGAACGTCTGCTATATTATAGAGATCTATCAGCTCAAAAAAAGTAGTCTTTCCTGCAAAATTTATACATCTTTCATGGCTTACAGCATCGCAGATGATGTCAACATCTTTTCGCTCTGATTCTACCCCAGTTATAATAATACAAATCCCCTCGTGTTTGAGAAGCAACTTCGCAAGCTCTGTATAATTCTCTAAGGGCCATCTTCTCAAAGGGACTATATCACTTGCATTCGGATTAAGCAGGATGATCTTCTTGGCCTTCGTTATATTCTCGTTCTCATCTTCCATTTTTCTTAGAAGCATCTTCCTCGCATTGTCCGCTATCCTTCTCTTCGGAACGAAAATATCTTTCTCTAAAACTTGTGTCTTTGATAAAGGAACATCTTCAGAGGAAGAGCTCACTGCATAAATCAGGCTGAGCAGGTTATGGGCCATATGAAGATGCGGATTATATGCGACTTTGTGTGTCAGGAAATTTCCTCTGTATAATCCCTCATTGTGATACCTGAAGTACCCTACCCTGTTTTTTGCTCGGCTCAAGTAGCTTAAAATAGCAGTGAATCTGCCAAAGAGCTCCATATCTACTGCCACATTTATTTTTTTCCTTCTTAATTTCCATAAAATACTGATGGTTGTGCCCAGGAGACTAAAGAAATTATTGCTGCTAATAGTCATCACATTCTTTTCTGGAATAATATCCAAGATATCCAATGCCTTCCGGTTCTCCTTAAAAGTCAGGAAATAAAACTCTGCATCCGGAAATAATTCTTTTGTTTTTTTAAAAAGAGAATAAGCCAGCATTATGCTCCCCATTTCAGAAAGCTCTATGAACAGGAACTTATTTGGATTTTTTATAAATCTCGGCTTGCTGAATATTTTTCTTAATCCATGAATACAAGATAGAGCAAGGCAGGTAGGAACTCCTAATCTGCGATCAATAAACCTCATAAAGTCTGCGTTCATTTTTTCCTTTTCAGTATTTTACTAGGCAATCTATATCTATGAATGTAATTATGCAAGAATATCATCATAGATATAGTATCCAAATTTTCACATGAAAAGAAACAGAAATATTAAATAACATATTTTTTTTATATTTTCTCCTTCCTTTTAATAAATGGGGCCAGGCTCCATTTATTTCCTGCCCCCATTTATTTCCGCATCTGCGGCAAACTCGATCCGTGAATAATCCAGACTAGACATTTGACCTCGGTCTTTCCCTGTGTTATAGATTCAAAGTAAGGTTAGTTATTAAAATTAAAAATAATAAAGTCCTATGTTGTTCAATATAGCCAAGTTAATCGGAAAATGAATTTGTTCAAAAAAATAAGTTTCTGGATTATTTTTCTTCTTTTGTTTGAATTTATGTTTTTCATTTCAATTTCTTTTAGCTCTCAGGGAATATCTGCTTCAAATGAGCAGGAAATCCGTTTACCCTCTTTGGTCTTAATCGGAGTTGTGGTATCAACAAACGCTTCTTCCTCTGTAGCTACTTTACAAAATAAACAAAGCGGGAAAACTGACATAATAAAAATCGGAGAAAAAATCCTTGATTTCACCCTGCATCAAGTTTTCTATAACAGGGTTATCCTCAAAAAAGGAGAAAGGTCCTTTCAGCTTATTCTGGGAAAAGGGCGCATGATCAAAGCTGTGAAACCTGCTCAGAAAAAACCGGATGAGGCTCAATTGCCCGGGCCAAAAGACGAACCTACAGGGGGCCCTGGCTTGGACGCAAATATAATAAGAAAGGAATTTAATAGATCTGAAATCGAGAAAAGGCTTGAGAAGGAATGGGCTGAGATTATCGAAAAAACAAAATTTGTTCCAAATATGGTTAAAGGGAACATCAGCGGATTTAAAATACTCAATTTCCCAGAGAATACAATCTTAACTGAAATAGGAATCGTTAAGAATGATATAATAAAAGAAATTAATGGAGCTGAGCTGAATAATGTGGCAATGATGTTTGATTTGTTTGATAGATTCAAAAATGATAGTCAGTTTAATGTCAGCATATTAAGAGGCGGGAAATTACTTCGTATTTTTTATCTTCTGAAATAAAAAGAAGTCACTCTTCATCTAAATGACACTCTGGATTTTCCTCTCAGCCATTATTGCTCCAGCAATTTTCTGGGTTTTCTATTTCTACTATAAAGACCGTTTCCGGCCAGAACCAATTATCTATTTAGGCCTAACATATATTTTTGGACTTATTGCTGCTTTTGCTTGCGCCAGGTTTTATGCAATTCTTCCTCTTATAGGATTGCCGGAGGATCCCAGTTTCATGACTGGAAGTCTTAGAATTCAGTTCCTTTTTTATAGTATCGGTGTCACCGGAATAGTGGAAGAGTTTTTTAAATTTCTTCCTTTCTTGGTCATCATAGCAACGTTTAAATGCTTTGATGAAAAAATAGATGGAATTATTTATGCATCCGTAATTGCGCTTGGGTTCGCAAGCTACGAGAACATGATTTATCTGGTATACATGAGCGGTTTTGAACTTTTTGGCCGTGCTTTTGCTTCACCGTTAACACACACCATTTTTTCTTCAATCTGGGGCTATGCAGTTGGAAATGCCTATATCCATAAAAAATCAATATTTAAAGCTTCCATAACGGGCGTTTTGCTGGCAGCTTTTTTCCATGGAATATTTAATTTTTTCACTACTTCCTCTGTGCTAAGAATATTCTCTGCTTTGGTTATTATCTCTTTCATAATTTCTCCGCAGGTGGTAGGGCTGGCTGGAATTGAACCAGCGACATCCAGTTTATAAGACTGGCGCTCTTACCCCTGAGCTACAGCCCCTTTCTATACTTAAACTTTAGCTGTCTTTCGTCCGATATTAGTAATAGACCAATTTCCATTTTGAATATAGACCTCTTTTCGGTGTCTTTTCAT
>LAZR01002337.1_pt1 | contig 11104 bp, 14 predicted proteins | sample 329461 | NCBI WGS metagenome assembly LAZR01 (sample SAMN03002196, study PRJNA259156) | marine sediment metagenome | biome: sea floor; feature: Hydrothermal impacted sediments; material: marine sediment; isolation source: Loki non-amplified sample from Loki's castle hydrothermal vent sediment ...
AAGGCGGCGGGCGGGGGGAGCGAAGCGCGCTGTGCCGAAGTCTCCACGACCCTGCGGGCCAAGGGATGCAAACCGGCGGCGCAGGAAGGGCAACTGTTCACCACCGGGTAGTTCCTCGACCTGCTGGCGGAGTGTCTGAGGGGCACGCTCAACGAATCGCCGGAATGCCGGAGAACCAGCACCAGTCGGCAGGGCGCCGAACGTCTCCGCAAATGTAAGCGGTTCACGCGGTTCAGGCGGTCCGGGGAGCCCAGGTGGGCGTAGCGCCGTCGCTCGTGCCTGTGCCGCTGCTGCTTGTCCTGAAAGGCGCAACTGCAACTGCTCCTGCCGCAAGTCCTCCTGCCGCTGCAGTTCCCGTCGGGCCCGTACCCCGGCGGGCCCGCGCAACAGTGCCCCGGCCGCTAGTCTCTGCGCGATTCCCTCACCAATACTCAGGGCGGCTGGCAACTGCGGTTCGTCCTCAATGGCCGGCTCTTCAACGGGTGTAAGGCCAAGCCGAAAGAAGGCTTCCTGTCTCTCGGCCTCAATGTCCGCAACCGGCACCTGCAGGCCCGTCCGCCGGGCGCCGGGCCCCTGAGGCGGCGCCCCTGCCGTCTCGGCAAACAGCTCGCTGATAAAGGTCTGACCTAATTGGTCTCGTCGCAGTTGGACTAGAACCCGCTGGTCCTGAAGATTGGTCTGTGGCCCAAGGTCGGGCGCAATCGTAGCCAGCAGGCCCTCCGCCTCATCGGCCAGGGCGTTCATATCGCTGACGACAGCATCAATCTGGTCCTGATCGGGAACGGCCGCGGCCTGCAGGGTCGCCAACTGGCCTGACAGGGCTTGGACCTGGCCCACGGTCTCGTCATATTGGACGACAGCAGCCTGAAAGTCCCTCTCCTCCTGAAAGATGCCCTCGACAAACTCCCCGCCCTGCGGGGTTTGGATGAACGCGATGGCGTCGGCAATCGTCGACCGGTCGTCAAAGGCAACCTGGTTGCCACCGCGCAGAGGGATGCCGGATGGGAACTCGTTGAGGAGAAACCGCCCACTGGCATCAGTGGTCAGGGAACTCAGGAACAACAACTGATCGACAGAAAGATTGGCCGTTCTGGCAATAGCGGCGATCTGTATTGCTTGATTTAGCGGGACGCGGTCGGCCCGAAGGGCCCGGAACAGTTCCTCGTCAATGCCGCCGCCCCTATCCTCGGTCATTTGCGGCCCACCTGCCGATCGGACATTGACCTAATTCCAGCGCGTCCGGGCGCTTCCGGCGCCGGCAGCTGCGCGGGGATGGGGATACCGGGCTGTACTGGCTGACCGCCCTGAGCTTCCTGCGCCTGCCGACCGCGTCTCTCCTCAATGGCGTCCAGTATCTCGCGGGCATTCTCGCGCCCCTCTTCAGTGCCGTCCTCAAGAAGCGCTCTGGCGACCTTCCGTAACTTGATCCCCTCAATGGCGTCGGCGTCTTCAAGGTCCAACCGCTGTTCCGTCAGGTCGAAGTCCTCTACAAGCTGAAACTTCTCCTGAATGTCCCTGGTGGCCATCAGGCGGCTCTGCTTGAACTGCGTCGCGACGGCGGCTATGATCTGTTCATTCTGGGGCAGGTCGGGCCGCAACTTCACCGAGAAGCGCCACGAATCGTCGATGTCGTCCCTGTTCACCTTTATCTCGAATGCCTTGTTGGACGTCTCCAGTCCCCTGAGCGTCATGGTGCCAAAGTCCGCGCTCTTGACCTGGCTGACAACCTCGCCAGCCGCCCACTCCAATGCTTGCTCAACTGTCTTCTGCGATACGGCAAGCCGCTGAAGGGCAGAATCGGTGAGGAGATTGATACCCCCGAACGTCTGGGCTTGCTCAACAACCCCGCTGGCGATGGGCGCCACCCCACCGGTGTCCAAGTCCCGCCGAATCCGACCGTCGAAGACATCGGCGTCACGTGTCATTTGCGGCTGGAGACCCGGGACCCACTTCTGGCCTCTGCCTGTATCTACCGGCAATGTGGCTCCTGCCTCAGTGGGGTCACCCTGAACCTCGGGGGGAGTACCGAGGGTGCTGTCATATTCCAGTATATTACTCGTCTTGGCAGCCCGCTTGACCAGCGTCATGCGATAACTGAGAACCCGGTTCTGGGGCTCGTACAGAAACTCGTTATTGACGTACGCACTGGCGCCCATGAACTTGATGGAGTCCGTGTGGCCCTCGCTCTGGACGAAAGGTGCCGAACCCGCCGGCAGTATCAGCACGGGCGGGTGGCCGATGTCGTGGTCTGATATATCAAGGTAGCCGGCCTTCCCGCCGCCCCTCTTGCCCTTGCCGGAAGTTCCACCGCCTACAATGATGCCTTCTTGGTCATTATTCCAGACATCGCTTATCAGCACCCGCCCGTTCTTGTCGGCCGCCACGCCATGTTTGGAGAGCGCGTCGCTGCCGTGCTTTGCTATGATCTCGTCCTCACTGGCCCACCGCTCAAAGCACACCCACGGCAGCGGATTCCCCGGCCCGCCCGGTATCCACGAGATATGCAGCGGGTCCCACGGGGCCATGTCGAAAACAACCTCGCCGCCTTCCTGAAAGAGGAACACGCGCAGGCCAATCATGCCCCTGATGGTCGCCTGCCAGCCAAGAGCGGCCTGCAGGGTGACGGATTCAGGCACCATCAACAGGCGGTCATCATTCAGTTGGAAGGCAGCACTGACGAGAAGCTCGGTGTTGTGCAGATTGGTTCTCTCGTCTCTATCTTCATCTGTGGCGGGAATCCAAGTTTTGCGCCGGGCACTCGCCAAGCGGTCGACGATACCGTTGCCCAGGACGGCCGCGCTGTTGCTCGTGATGGAGTCCCACTTGCCCTCGCTCGCCGGCATCTTGAACTGCTTTTGCGTCCAGAGATCGAAGTGCCGCCCCATCCTGTCATAGAGAGGCTTCAGGCGTTCCTGCTGGATGCGTTTCTTCTCAAGTTCTTCTGCGGCTGTTCCAAACGGCATCTACTTCTTCCCCTCCGTCGCGGCATTGCGCGCTCTCGCTGCGGCTTCGGCCTTCTCCCGAGTGACGGAGGAGCCGACGACAGTACCGTCTCGCTCGACCAGTTTCCACGGTCTGTTGCCACCCCGGAACTCAACACTCACTGGCATTACACCACCCTCGTCGGAACGTCCGGCTCACCCGGCATGGCGACCAACTCCCATTCCCCGCAAATCCCTACACCAACGGGGGCAGTGAAGATCCGCCGAGCCACGCGACGGCACTGGCGGCAGATAACTCCGGGGTCTTCCTCGACACTCATAAACGGCCGGCGCGCCTCTGTGGGGTGGCCGGCGTTGCATTCGTAGTCATAGAGTGCCATCACGGTCCCCCGGGTCCAATCACCTTTACGACGTTGCGCTGGCCAGCCCGCGCGTCCCGGCGCTCAGTCGGGAAGTCGCTCACGATGTAGCGCAGCGCGTCCAGCCGGTGAAACTTCTGCTTGTCGTCAATCACCTTGGTCGGCTGAAACTGGTCGTCCAACTTGCGGCTGTAGGTCATGATTTCGTGCAAGATTCCGACCATATCGTCGAAGATGAAGAGCTTGTTGTCTCTCGTCAGGGCGTAAACGCGGTCAATGCCCATCTCGACATCGCGATTGATTGGTTTGGCAATCGGCCAGCCGGCCTGGGCGAAGTTCCGCCGCCAGTCGTCCTCGGATGGCGAACCGCCGACCCGCCGCATGACGACCTCGCCCTTGCTGTCCTCCGCCCAGGTCTGCACATGACCTTCAGCCGCCTCACCGGCCTTGTGGTACTCGCGGTAAGCGAAGAACATGCCGGTAGCGGGATTCTCCGCAAGCCAGATGGCCGCCATGTTGATCGGGCCGAAGTCGTGGCCTACATATCGCGGCCACGAGCGGTCAATATCAAACCGAGGAATGACGCAGATGTGGTCATCGAACAAATCGTAGATGAGACCGGCCGGGCGGGTGAAGCGGCCGCGGTAGAACATCTCGAACTTCCACGGCGGCATGGTGCGGCGGGCGCGCTCGTACTCATCTTTGGGGAATGAGGGGTTGTCGATGCTGTCGAACTGAATGACATCGTAGTCGGGGTCGCCATTCTCCCAGCGGTCGTAGAGTTCCTGTTTGACCCAGCCGAGATTGTACGGCGTGGTGGTCATCAGCACCCGGCCCTGGCTGATGGACAGCCGGCGAATGATGGCCTCCCACGTCTGCCGGGGGAACTGGTCCTGCCCGCCCTCGTCAATCCAAGCCGCCAGCGCGGTCGCGGATTCGATGGATTCCGGGTTGGCCGCAGAGGCAAAGAACACTCTGGTCTTCCCATCGTGGAAGTGGAACGTCATCTCGGAGCGCCGGAACGTGCCCAGATGGAACTGGGCCTCAAACAACTGCAGAAAGGCGCCAAGCATATTGACGTTCATCAGCGGATAGGTCGCCGAGACGGCCAGGTAGTCGCCCGGCCCGCAACGCTGAATCTCGCGGAGCAGCCAGAAGGGGCCGAAACAGGTGTTGTGAGTCGGCAGAAAGTCCCTGCCGGCCAGATACATCTGATTGGGACTATCGACTTGGATACATTTGACCGGGACGGACATAACGGGAGTGATTGACCGGATATAGCGCCGCTTCACCTCGGGGCGAACGGTTGCATGCTGCCGCTGCTTGCGTGCGAGCCCAAAGACGGGGACATCGCTCGTGAACGTGATGCGCCAGGCAGTGCCCAGCACCGTACCGCACTTCGTCTCTTTCTTTCGACACCGCGCCTTGATGCCGAGAGACCTGAGCAGAGTCAAGATGTCTCTCGCCAGGACAGGCTTTACCGTACTGATCTCGCAGCCGCCATCATCGGCGCAGTAGCCATCGGTATCCATCAGACCGCGAAGCAGCGCCATGCGCTGTTCTACAGAGGCAGTCAGGTAGACATCAGGGATATGCTTGTCGCCCCAGACGCCGAGAGCCTTCAGTTTCGATGATATGCTGTCGTTGGCGGTGTAGACGCCGGTTAGGGGGTCGCGGGTCTTGCCCACCTGACCAATGCTGTACGTGAGTGCCTTACCCTGTTGGACTACAGCTTTTCCGGCACCGACCAAGACCCCCTCGGCGGCAACCATCCCGGCGACTTCGGGGTCAGCGGAATAGAACTCCGAAGACGTGGATCCGCCGTCACCTTGCCATACACCAAAGCTGTACGGAGGAATTGGGAGATTGCGCTCAGGGAATTGAGTCGGCGCTGGCATATCGATGGAATAGTTAGAGCGCCACTCCCGCCGGGCGTGCAGGATAAGGTCACCCTGCATCTGCGCCGTCGTCAGTATGGAGTAGTCATCTCCCTCCGCCGCAGAACGCCGCGCCTGATTCTTTCGCTGCCTGGCCGTCTGGACACGCCAGAGGTGTTCAGCATCAGCAACAATCGAAACGCCGTCATCAAACTCAACCCGGTAGCAGTCGTGACCGTACATGGTCGGCGTCACCAATTCGACGCGGCACTCACGCCCATGCTCATCGTAGACAACGTCGCCCGGCTGGAGCGCGCCCATTGTGGTGAAACCGTCAGGGCAAGCGATGGGGGTGTCGAGCGGGAGTGCCTTGCCCCCCTGTGTGCCGCCAATCATCAGGACGAACCGCTTGAGACTGAACAATGCCCTCTGTTGTGGAGGGCTCAGGCTCACCTTAATGGTCTTGGTGGCGGGGATCTCCTCCATGAACGGCCTGAAAGCCGGTTTGGCCCCAGCTACCATCGAATACCGAAACTCCCGCCCAGTTTGAGCACCTCAAAGCTCTTTGTGCCCGCCAGCGGGTTGTAATCAACCGAGCCGCCCCCGATACCGGTGACCTTGAGCGCCCCGCGGACGTAAACGTGCCGTAGAATGAATGCCCAGAGTCTCTTCATACTTCCTCCTAGTAGATTATCACCGCGCCGACCCAAAGCATGTCGGCATCGCGCAGAATCTTGCGGTCCGCAACGGCGCTGTTGTCGCCCTTGAGGCGCCAGTACCGTCCCTGCCGGTCGTGGCCCACCTTGACGACCCGGTGGGTGACGTAGTAGCCCGTACCGGGTCCGCCGCCAACCATGATGTTGCCCCGGTGGCGTGGCGGTTGCGCGGCCAGCCAGTCGAGCAGCAAGGCATGGTCGGCCTCGGTCGCGCCCTTCAGGTAGACAACCGTGTGACCCCAGTCGTAAGCCGGGTCCATGCTGTTGGTGTTGGGTATCTGGGGCGCAATGACGCGAGGACGCTCGGCGAGCGGGATGTTGAGGTGATTCAGGTCAACCTGCAGGATACCGGTGTCGCGGTCGTACCGAATCGAACTGATGGGGACAATATCGCTCGGACTGGGCCGCTCGCCCGTGCCGCTGAAGATGCCGGCCAGCATGTGGAAGAACGCGCTGATGGGATTCATCTAAGCCCTCGGGCGATCAGAGAGACAGCCGAGATGGTGAGCCCATACCGGCACCCTATCTCTTTCAACGGCACGTGCTCCTGTGCCATCTCGCGGATATGGTGGTTCCGATCGCCGTTCTGCGCCAGCGCTGGCCGGCCAACGCGACCGCGATCCCACCTGCCCCGCCCGTCGGTGTCGCTCATCGGCTCCTCGCGGATTCGGGCCTGAACGGCCAGGGCAAAGGCCGGCGGCTCGAGGCGGTCAAACCCACATTGCAAACACTGGCTCTCTTCGCGGTCGACAATGACGTCCCCGCCACACCTCGGGCAAGCCTTGAGTCGCCACGTGGCCATCAGACCCGGCATTCCTTGTGCGTCAGAACGAACCGGCACCACAGCAGCTTGTTCCACAGGGGGAACTTGCGAATCTGGTCGACATACTCCCGCCGGGGTCGATCGCTGTACTCCCGCGGGTTTGAGTTTTTTGACCATCCTCAACCCGAACGGCCTAGCGGAGGCAAACCGGTGCCTGAATGGTTGGTCTTTTGAGCGTTGGGGGGTGGTTCTGCGTTGAGACATGATGCTAAGGGCCTCCCTCAAAAATCTCTGCGGCCTACCGGTACTGTTGTTGTTCGTGGTTCTTCTTGGCCCTTATACCCCCCTTGCTGGTGCTGCTCTTCTTTCTCCTTGCCTCTGGTGACAGCACGGGGTATGGTGAGCCAGGTCGTCGGTGGTGGACAGGGGTGGTTGTGAGCGATGGGCGCGCTTCCTACTGGGGTGACGCCGGTGCTGCGTCGCCGGTGGTGATGTAAGCGTGGGCTGCGTAGAGCGCATCATCACTGAAGCAGGCGACCTCGTCTCTGGTGAGGCAGTACCAGCCGTCCTGAGGCGTCCACCTGTGCAGCCTGTCGTCACTGATATGGGGCAGGCTGCCTTCAGGGCACGGGAGGAGCCTCAACGTGGGGCAGCAAGGCCCAACTCGGTGACCGTCGCCTTCGCCCGTGCCGATGGCTTGCTCTATGGCCTCGCCCCTCTCAAGGAGGCGATCCGCCGCCTCGTCCCTCTTGGCCGCCAGCATGTACAGCTCATCGAGGCCCAGAGCAGCATCACCCACCTCCAGGACGTCCATGATCTCCCGCATCATGCTCCGGCGTATCACCTCAGGGTCACCAATCACCTGTACCATGTTCTTTCTCCTTCAGTCCTTCCACACCTGCATATCGCCCAAGCCAGACCCCCACCGTTCAGGTGGCACGCGGTGGCAGAGCTGGGGCACGCAGTCGCACGGTGCCGTCTGGTACTGGTCGCCGTGTAGCTCCACCATGTAGGCAATGGACGCCTCTCTGTGAGCCGTCCTCTTCCCGTCCCTGTCGGCCGCCCGTTGCCTCAGGTCCTTGAGGGCAAGGGGCGCATCACAGGCGTCGCAGCCGGTCCCAGGTATGTGTAGTCCGCACTCAGGCATGTCCTTCCTCCTTCAGTCCTTCCTACCCGTGGGGCCATCTTCTCCAAAGGCGGCAAGGAACGGCGCCGGGATTGGCACCACCTCCCGCCCGGTCTGGCTGTCGAACCACGGCGTCTGGAACGACGTCGTCATCAGCAACCGGCCCGGAGTGGCCAGCATACGGCGCCGGATGTCACGCCATAGTGCCAACTGGGCGTCAGTCCACGCATGAGCAAACTCGTCATACATCATGTCTTCCCGTCCCCCTGGCCGATCTCCGCGACCTTCATCTCGTCAAGCGCAACGCCATCTTGGCAGTCGACGAACTCCACCCGGGCAAACAGCAGCATGGCCACGCCGGCGGCGACCTCTGCAACACTGCGGGGCTGGCCGTACAGCTCGCGGTTACGCCTCTCCGTGCTCCAGGCGTCGGCCTGCCAGGCCGGTCCCGATAGCTTCTCCGTCTCTTCGACGACGACGTTGCCGTTCTTGTGCGTGGTGGTCTTGGTCGTGCGTGACGTGACGGCGCCACCCTCGCCGGCGGCGTCGATCCGGGACAGACGTTCCTCGATGGAGTCAGCCTGGGCTTTTTTCATCGCCTCGGCGAACCTGAGGAACACCAAGTCAGTCTCGTCCGCGTCTCCGCCACGCTTCATCCAGTTCCAGTAGCTATCCTCACTGACGCCCACGATGGCACAGGCATGGATGGCGTAGAGCCCCTTCCGCATCTGAACCGCCAGGGCCTCAATCATGTCGTCGTTGAGGATGCCGCGGCGTCCAGTCGTCGCCTGCCCCGGCCGACGTCCTGGCAGGAGTAACTTTGGAGGATTTGGAGACTTTGGAATCTTTGGAGGATTTGGAGTCTCAGTCATGGATGGGGCCTCCAATCGCCGGCTGTCTGGTCCCAGCTGTAGGGGACGCCAGGGGTCCAGGTAGTCGAGCCCAACCACACCACTGTCACTGAAGGACAGTAACCACACTTGCAACAGACAGATTGACCGCCCGTGTTGAGGCTACAGAAGCAGTGGGCGCAGGTATCTTGACTGATTGCTGTTCCAGGTACCGCCATAGTCTCGTCCGTTCCTGATCGCTACCAGCTCTCGACTGGTGCCGGCGGGTCGTGTTGGGGACAAGCTGAACCGCGCGCCCCTGGAGCAGCGCGGTGAAGCGGCAGAGAAACTGGCCCACCGGGCACCCTGGTTGTTATACAACGTACTCTACTCTTCTCTCTCTCTACTGGGGGGGCAAAGGTGCGACGCAGAGTGATTGACATTGTGTAACTATTGTGGTAACTTGTAGGCGAGGGGGTGAGCGTGGAAGCCGGAGGGTGAGCGATACGGTTTGTGTTTGCTCTCCTTAGCTTCCAATGTATCGTGGGTGTACCGTGGCTGTATCGTCACTGTACCGTGGAGGTCCGAAGTGTCACCACACAGGACGCAGAAAAGACGGTGGTTCAAGTTCTACGCCGCCGAATCTATCAACGGCTCAATCCGCTATCAATGTACCCCGGCCGAGCGGGGGACCTGGTATGATCTGCTCGCCTTCTCGTCACTCTGCACCAACACCGGCACCATCTGTGATCGGGAAGGCGTGCCCTTTCCCCTCTCGTTCATTGCCAATCGCCTGAACATCCGGCTGGCCCTGCTCAAGCGGACGCTCGAGGTCTGCGAGCAAGACGGGCGCATCAGCCAGGACGAGACCGGTATCCACATTACCAACTGGGGCAAGTACCAGTCTGAATATGACCGTCAGAAGCCCTACCGCCAAGGTAAGGACAACCCCGAGGCGAAGCCCGGGCCAGAGCCCACCGACAACGATCCGAGTTACGTTCCATTCTAGCCGCCCCGAGCCAGCCGAGGTGGAGGAACAACCCCGGCCGGCCCTGGCGACATGAAGAGGCACCTTGCGCCGCTACCGACCTGGCGGGAGTCGGACCCGCTCCTACTGGCTGCCGCTTACTGGCTCCAAGAGGGGCTCTCACCCTCAGGCACCAGCACTCTGCCGTTGAGCTACAGGTCAGACGTGGGCGCAAAGTGCCCCATCGGTTGCCATTCTACCACAGGCTCGGCAGGTTGTCAAAGGGCGGCGGCGCGTTGGGTGGATTGACCGAAGTATGTCAGGGGCGGCGCCGGCCAGTAGGCACGAGGGGGCAAAACCTTTATGAAATCTCCACAACTGGACCCGCGAAACCTATTGACAACACCGAGCCGCAGGCTCATTATGAGGCTACAGGCATGGGGGCCTGAACGATAAGGGGGATAGACTATCATGGCAACCGAGACAGTCGCGACACTCAACAAGCTACTCAAGAAAAGGGGATGCGGCGACACCGAGGAGGTAACGCGCTACCAGGGAAAGTACCACCTTCTTCACATCTGCAAGAACGGCGCTCCGGTGCCGCTGGCAATCAGTAAGGACGCCACAGAGATTAGAGACCACATCGACCTTTACTTCGGCGGCTAGCCTGGCGCCCTGCTGCTGGTGACGTGGTCGCCGGCAGCGTGGCACCGCTAGACGGTGACCAAAGGTAAGGGGGAGTCAGTGAAAGTCACGAGCCGGGACTACGGTATCACCACACGCCGAGTGGATGGGGTCATATCAAACCTCAATTGCCACTTCTGCGACTTCATCGTGTGGCGACCAATTTATAACCCCGGTCATAGTCGGAGCGGACTAGGCAAGTTCAACCGTATGCGTGGCGCGATGGTGAAGCACCTTCACGCCGAACACAGAGGCAAACTAGACACGGCGGCCCCGGCAAGGGCTGACCAAAGGTAAGGGGGAAATCATGGAAGCACGCACACCACCGAACGAAGCGCTGGCCGACTACCAGCGCCGCAACTGCGGGGGTTGCGAACACGCCGACGCCGAGCTGGTGGGCACTGGGGAGCCCTGCTGCAACCGGACCTGGCAGGACTGCGAGCACCGCCGGCGGCAACATGAAGCGTGCGAGGCCGAAGCGACTGGCACCATACCGACGAGCCTTGACGTCCTGCCGATGGACGCCGATCACGACCAGCGCAACGACGAAGCCGCGGCGAAGTGGAAGGCTGAGCGGGAGCCCTGCTGGAAGTGCGGAAGAGCACACGGCGAGGGCGACGAGCATTGCCCGCCAGGTGAGAAATAATCGCCGGCGAATCTGGAAGGATTGTACCGCGCACACTGACCCCGACACCCATGTATGTGACCACTGGAGTTTTGCAGACGGCGACGAGTGCGGGTGGCTAGAAGGTGAATGTACTGAGGCCTGCCAGCCAGTAGGCAGTAAAGACTAACCCAACCCAGGGACAACGCCGCCTAGTGCGGCTGTCCAATACCCCT
>LAZR01002339.1_pt1 | contig 11103 bp, 14 predicted proteins | sample 329461 | NCBI WGS metagenome assembly LAZR01 (sample SAMN03002196, study PRJNA259156) | marine sediment metagenome | biome: sea floor; feature: Hydrothermal impacted sediments; material: marine sediment; isolation source: Loki non-amplified sample from Loki's castle hydrothermal vent sediment ...
GTAGGTAATAAAGTTTATGACGGTGAGAAAGAAGCTGTAATGGTAATTCTCGAAGACCAGGATGAAGCAAGTCTTTAAAATATGTCTCCTGAAGCTCGAAAATATTGTATGTTTCCTGATACTATACCAGAACCAGAATTAGTACAATGGATGAAATTAGATGATGATGAAGAAATCAAATAAAATATTAAAAACTTAAAAGGAGAAACATTTTGTTAGAAATATTGGAGTTTATATTTAGTAGTTTTTGGATATGGTTTGGAGCAAGTATAATGTTGTCAATTGTATGTGGTGGTGTTGCTCGTTGGTTACCTTATTCTATACTTCAAGGAATTGCTAAAAGAAAATACAAAAATGATAACTAACTTTTATAAAAAAGTAATACAAATATTAAATAAATTCGCAATTAAGTTACGATACTCAAAATTTTATAAGGAGAATAGAACAACAGACTTATGGAAAAGTTTTTTCAATTAACAGAAGCGTTTTTAATAAAATATAAAAATAAAAAACCTAATTGGACATCATTAGGTGAACTTGTATATTATCGAACATATTCAAGGTACATAGAAAAAGAAAATAAAAATGAAACTTGGTATGATACTATTAAACGAGTAGTAGAAGGTGTTTTTAATATTCAGAAAGAACATTGTGAGAAATTAAGATTACCTTGGAAACCATATAAAGCACAAAAAAGTGCTCAGATTATGTATGATAAAATATTTAATTTTAAATTTTCTCCTGCTGGTCGTGGTTTATGGATGATGGGTACAGATTTTGTAAAAGAAAAAGGTGGAATGCCCCTTATAAACTGTGCATTTGTTACTACAGAAGATATAGATGTTCGTGGTTCTTTTCCTTTTATCTGGACAATGGATTGTTCTATGCTTGGTGTTGGAGTTAGTTTTGATATTAAAGGTGCAAATAAAATTATTATTAAAGAACCAAAAGAAACTGATGGTTTAATTTATGATATTCCTGATACAAGAGAAGGGTGGGTAAAATCTGTAGAAATGCTGATTGATGCTTATTTTTATGGGAAACAAATTCCAAAATATAATTATAATTTGATAAGAAAGGCCGGATCATTAATTAAAGGTTTTGGTGGAATTTCAAGTGGATCAGAACCATTAAAAGAATTACATAAAAATATCAATAAATTATTATCATCCAAAATTGGTGATTATTTAATTTCTGTTGATATTGTAGATTTAATGAATTTTATAGGGGTATGTATTGTTTCAGGAAATGTGAGACGATCAGCCCAATTAGCTTTAGGTGATTATAAAGATACTGAATATATGACAATGAAGAATCCAAAAAAATATGAAAAAGAATTAAAAGATCGAAGATGGGTTTCAAATAATTCTGTATTTGTAAAGGTTGGTGAAACTGATTATTATAATGTAACTCAACATACACAGGAAAATGGAGAACCTGGATTTGTATGGTTAGATAATATTCATAAATATGGAAGATTAATTGATTCACCTGATTTTAGAGATCGAAAGGTTAAAGGATTAAATCCTTGTGGAGAAATTATTTTAGAATCTGCGGAAATGTGCAATTTAGCAGAATCTTATCCATCACATCATAAAAATTTAGAAGAATTTCTTGAAACTTTAAAATACGCTTATCTTTATGCAAAGACTGTAACATTAATTCCTACACACTATGAAGAAACTAATCAGGTAATGATGAAAAATAGAAGAGTAGGAACTTCTCAATCAGGTATAATTGATGCTTTTTTTAAACATGGTAGAAGAACTATGTTAGATTGGTGTGATAAAGGTTATAAAAAATTACGGGAATACGATGAAATATATTCTGATTGGTTATGTATACCAAGATCAATTAGAATTACCACAGTGAAACCCAGTGGTACTGTAGCATTACTGGCAAATGTTTCTCCTGGAATTCATTATCCTCATGATGAATATTATATTCGAAGAATAAGGTTAGCAAGTAATTCTCCATTAGTTGAAATATTAAAAAAGGCTAATTATTCATTAGAATATTCAAAATATGGTACAACAGAAGAAGATAAAAAAAGAACGATTATTGTTAGTTTTCCCATGCATCAAGATTTTTTTAGAAAGAAGAAAGAGGATGTTTCAATTTGGGAACAAATGAAGAATGCTGTAGATTATCAACGATTCTGGTCTGATAATTCAGTGAGTTGTACTGTAACATTTAAACCTGAAGAAGCAAAAGATATTCCAGCTACATTGGAAGCTTATGAAGATAATCTTAAAGCTATATCTTTTCTTCCACTTAAACATGAATATGAGCAACCTCCTTATGAATCAATAACAAAGGAACAATATGATGAATTAATTAAAAATCTCAAACCTTTAGATTTTTCTAATTATACAGGGTTACCTAAAGGTGAAAAGTTTTGTAATACTGATACTTGTGAAATTTAACTTGATTTATTATAATAATTAGATTATATTAACTGATAAGGTATACAAAAATGGAAAAGTTAAAAATTAAAGCAATGTTATCTGATATTATTGCAGAAATAGATTATGATATATGGAAAGAACGTTTTAATGAAGAAACAGTTCAAGAACCAGATAAGATTGATTATAATTATAAATATTTAATAGATATAGTTGAAGAACATTTAGAAAATAACATAGGAGAATAGAGAATGATAATTTTATCAGAAAATTTAAATAAATATGAGAGGGTTTTAAATCTTATTTATCAAAAAGGTGATCGAATAGGTGAGTCATTGTATTTGGATTTTAAAAGTAGACATATTTATTTTCAAAGTAATAGATTCATTGGTAAATTACAGTTTGATTTTAAATTGGAAGAGAATGAAGAATTACCAGTAAACTTTTGGGTAAATGCCCCAAAGTTTTTAATGTTAGTTAGAAGTTATTCAAAATTGTTATTAAAAGGTAAAGTATTTTATAATCCAGAAAATAAAGGTGAAAATTTTACAATTGATGTTTTTGAAGAAGAGTTTGAAGATACATATTTTATGCATGTAAAAGATAATTGGAATAATTATAATTTATCAGAAGAAACATTAGGTTTTCTTAGAGAATCTTATCCTTATACAAGTGATGAATTTACTAATAACTTTAAAGGTGTGTATTTGAATGAACATAATTTAATTGCTACTGATAGAAGTAAGTTTTATTGTGTTTCAATAGATGAAAACTTTAATAATTTTTATTTACATATAGATTTAATTAAAGTTATTCTTCCAACAAATTTTAATTATAATGAAGTAACTATTTATCATAAAGATGTTAATACAATTATTTCTTTAAGTGGTGGAGAATTAGAAGTTCTTAGTTCAGAAATTTTGGATTTTGAAATTCCACCTATCAGTGATCCTGATTTTATTGCAAATTATAATCATGAAAGTTTTATTACTTTTTCTAGACAAAATTTTTTGGAAATTTTAAGATTTATGGATTTCTTTATAAAGGATTTAACTAATAAAAGAATTTGTATTTCTATAATAACTGAGAAAGAAAAAGGTGTAGTATTTATCGAAAGCATTGAACAAGATCAAATTAAAAGAATATTACCTACTGTAGAAGTTTCAACTAATCTTATTGGAGAGCATTTTTATATATCTTTACCATATATTCAAATGGCACTTAATACATTTGATGATGATATAATAAAATTACAGATAAATCCTGAAATGGTTGCTGTTAATTTTACTGCTGTCGATGAAAATGTTAAAAAGCATGTTGTATTAGCTAAAATTGATGAATAGGAGTAGAAAATGTCGTACTATATAGGGGTTATAGGAAATACTTATTCAGATGTATCAAAAGAAAAAATTAAAAAGAAATTAAATTTTTTAATTGACAAAGCAATAAAGAAAAAAGAAAAATATGAAGATAAAGATTTTGATAATAAAATTTATATTGTTTCTGGTTTAATTTGTTTAGGTGTTACAAAAATTATTGTTGAAATTGCCAATGTTGCTAATTATCCTGTAATTGGAATTGGACCAATGGAATCAATGGAATTTTTTAAAGAAACAAGTTCTAATCATCGATTTAATCGTGTATTATATGTTGGTAAAAAATATGGTGATGAAAATGATTTTTTTATAAAAAATATTGATATACTTATTTGTTTAGATGGTTCAGAACAAGACAATGAGAAAATTCGATTAGCAAAGAAAAAAAATCTTCCAACAATAGTATATTGTAAATGATAATTCAAGAAACTAATAAATGGTTAGCAGAATTTAAAAAAAAGTTTATAAATTTTTGTGAAAAAGCCCCAATAATACTTTCCTTCAATCTTTCTCCTACAGAAGTAATACTTTTTGAACAAAAATACAATTCAGAAAATACTAATTTATTGTATACTTTTCAATTAGATTATACTCAAAGTGTACAATTAAATATTGCGGAAATAAAAAAATGGTTATTAGAAAATAAATATCCTATTATGATTAAACAGGAGACTCTAGATAAAAGATTTACTTCAGATGAAATGCAAATATTAATTGATAAACAAATAGGACTTGATGATATATTAAAACAACGTAAAATAATAAAAGAAACAAAAATGCGAATCGAAAAACTTATTATAAAAAGAAATGAATTTCATATTAGAAATCTTGAAACAAATGAATTAAATTTTTATTATCTTGATATACCTTCTGTTTTATTTCTCACCAAATTAAGTACAATGAAACCTGTTGATGCATGGGAAATGTTTAATAAAAAAGCTAAATTATTAAATAAGGATAAAAAAATATGAGTGTTGATAGAAATATATGGATTACAGATAAACTTATCAATAATAACTTTGATAATAAAAAAGTTTATAAGTTATATTCTGAATTTATTGATGAGACAGATTCAATATTAAAGAAAGAAAGTTATAAAAGAAAAATTAGGGAATGCGCTTTAAAAGTTAAAACAAATTTAATAGCGGAAAGTAAGATTGATGCAACATTAGAACAGTATAAAAAAGATGATCTTATTAAACTTTTGGAAACAAAGATTCAAGAGGTTCAAAGAATATTGAATTATGCTGATATTCAGGAATTAGCACAAGAAAATAAGATTCCAATTAAGGCATTTTACTCAAATATTGATAATTTTGATAAAATATTAAAAGATATTTATCAATTACATTCTTTTAAAGTAAATTATGAAATTAAATATAAAAGACTTGAAAATAAATATAGGGTTCTACAACAAGAAAAGAAAAATCTTTTAATGAAAACAGCAACTTATGAAGAAGTAGTGGATACTTTAGAATCAATAGTAAAAATATATGAACCTTTTAATATGCCAAACTATATTCCATCAAAAATAAATTTTCGTGAAGCTGTTGTTTGTATATCAGATACACACTTTGAGGAGAATGTTTCTTTAGAAGAAACGCATGGTATTAATGAATATTCACCTGAAATTGCAAAGAAAAGACTTGATATATTATTTGGTAAGGTTATTGATTGGAGTAGGGAATTAAAAGTTGATACTTTGAATATTAAGCTACTTGGTGATATGGTTTCTGGCATTATTGTAGAAGAAATAGTTGCAAATGCAAATTTAGATGCTGTAACGGCTGTGATACAACTTGCTGATTATATATCAATGTGGATACAAAAATTAAGTAAAGAATTTAAGACTATTAAAATTCTTGGGTTAGTTGGAAATCATGGTAGATTTTCTAAAAAACCTAATTTTAAACAAAAACAAGTATTAAATTTTGATTATATTTTGTATGAATTTATTAGGAGAGAAACAAAAAATATTGTTTCAGAATTTGATGTACCAAAGTCTTTCTTTAAGATTAATTCAATTTTAGATTCTGTTTTCTTATCATTGCATGGTGATATATTCAGGGGTGGAACAGGTCTTAATCCTGTAAGTGGAACAATTGGTAGAGATATTGCAAAATTGAATGGACTTTTACATGAACATCATTTATCTTTTAAGTATGCGGAATTTGGTCATTTCCATCATGGTGAATCTGTAATTACATCATTTGATGGTGCAATTATTATGATGAATGGATCATTGATGGGTGGTAATGAGTATGGTATAGGACAAGTTAAAAGAGCAGATAGACCCTCTCAAAATTTTTATATAGTAGAAAAAGATAAAGGAGTCTTATTTAAGAATACAATTTATTTCGACTAATAAAACTACATCTTAGAGGGAGAGAGAATGGAACCACAAGTACTAAGACATATAAGACTTGCGTCTTTTGATTTTAATAATAATGGAAGTATAACAGAAGTATTCACAATAACCCATGCATTGGATTTAGCAACCCCAGAGAGTTTGATAGATTGTTTTAGAAGATTTCTATATGTATTAGATTTTATTCCAAGTGATGAAGGTATAGAAGATATATTTAATAATAATAAGGGGAGTGAATTAGGTAATATAGATATAACAAAAGAAGAACCAGCACCAATAAAAAAAAATATTGATGTTAAAAAAGAAGTTTCTAATAATAATAATATTGAAAAATTTCTTAAACAAATGAATGAAAGTCCTGAATTTACGAAGAGAATATTTGAACTTTTTTTGAGGGACATAAATGATGGAAAAATATAATAAAATATTAATAGATGGCAATAATTTATTTTGTAGAAATTGGTTTGTCTTTAAAGATAGTTTAGTTCAATTAGAAAATGGACAAACATTAATCTCTGGCCCTATTAAAGGTTCATTAGCAAGTATAAAGAGATTAGAAAAAATGTTTGGGGCTAAAGACTGTCAAATATTTATTTTATGGGATAATGCAAATTCTAAATGTGAATTACGAAAACAAATTGATCCTGATTATAAACTAAATAGAGAAAAAAAGAAAGCAATATTTTATCGAAGTCTTAATTATTTACAATTCGTACTTTTATATTATAAACCTAATTATTCTATTCTTTTTAGACACACATTTGAAGCAGATGATTTAGTTAAACCACTTATTTCAAAATTTTCTGAATATGACAAAATATTATTATGCTCAGAAGATATGGATTGGTCAAGATTAATTTCACAAAATATTAATTGGTATGCAAATAAAAAACTATTTGATAGACATGGCTTTCAAAAAAAATATAAATTTTATCCTGATGGGAATAATGTTACATTATTTAAAACAATAAGAGGAGATAAGTCTGATAGTATTCCTATTGGTATAAAAAAAATAAGATTAGAAAATTTAATTAAATTATTAAATGATTTCGATGATATATATGATTTATTAGATGGTTATGAAAATGTTAATTATTTAACTCCTGCTTGGAAAGATAAAATAAGAGAAAATGAATCACGATTACGTTTAAATTATCAGTTAGCAGATTTTTTAAATATTTCTGCCAAGGATATTGAGCAATATATTTTTAAAAGTGAATATTCACCAAGAATATTATTTTTATTACTTAAAACACTTGGTTATAAATTATCAGAAATGGCTGATTATACAAAAGATTATCATACTAAAGAAACTTATGATAGTAAAACATTTTTTAAATATCATAAATTGAAAAGGTAAAAATGACTACACAGTGTGGAGGAAAAGATGTTTGCAGTTCTTTATGAGCGATTGGCAGATTGGTATGTTTTACTTTTCAAAAAAGGAATTACTTCTCCAGAAAATTTAGTAGTTGTAACTAATGAAAGTATCTGGAAGTTAAGGGATTTGGAATGGTGTGAAAATAACATACCTGAATCTGCGTTCCATAAGAGGTTCAAATTATTAAGTATAATCAAGAAGGGATAATATTGTGGTTAGTATCTATTTATCAGATGATAGAGAAAATGTAGAAATACAACTTTCTGGCAATAAATTTCAAGATATTCTTACTTTATTAAAATCACGTTATTTTCAATATAATTCTGATAATAAAACTTGGTCATCAACTCCTAAAAAAATATATTCTATCTTAGATGATATTGGTGATATTGACGATTATTGTATTGAACCTCAGACACTTACTTTTCTAAAGAATAACCTTGCAAAAAAAGAAACAAAGTTTATAAGGAGAAAAGTTTAGTCCCAATTTCTTGAACTCCCACCACTTAAAGGTAAACATCCATTTGAAGACTTTCAATTAACAGATACAAAAAGAGGCATTTCTCAAAATAGATTAATGTTAGCTCATGAGATGGGATTAGGAAAAGCACAACCATTATCTTCAAAAATTTTAACATCTTATTGTTGGAAAAAAATGGGAGAAGTTAAAATTAATGATGAGATAATCAATAGTAACGGTAAAATTTCTAAGGTTATTGATATTTTTCCACAAGGAATAAAGGATGTATATGAAATAACTTTTTCAGATAAAACAAAAACTAAATGTACTTTAGATCATTTGTGGAATGTTCAAACTACAAATTGGAAATTTAGAGGTACGGGTTTTAAAACATTATCATTAAAAACATTAATGGATTTAGGAATACATAATAAATATGGAACTCCAAAATATTATATTCCAATTACTAAACCAATTAATTTTAAAAAAAATTATTTTAATCAAATACACCCTTATTTATTAGGTGCATTATTAGGTGATGGTTGCTTTCATAAAGGAATGACAACTATTTCAAATCAAGATCAAGATTTATTAAATTGTATTAAAAAAATTATTTCACCGACACTTCAATTAGTTCAATATTCAAAAAATGATTATGGATTAAGTGGAAAAAGTAAAAAACCTAATTTTATCACTCAAACATTAAAAAATTTAAATTTAAATAATAAAAAATCGTATGAAAAATTTATACCAAAACAATATTTATTTGATTCTATAGAAAATAGAATAGAATTATTGCGAGGATTACTTGATACAGATGGATATATAAGTAAAAAAGGAACTATTCAATTTTATTCCACATCAGAAAGATTAATTAATGATGTTCAATTTTTAGTTGAATCATTTGGAGGAATCGCATTTCTATCAACTAAAATTCCGTTTTACTATTATAAGAATAAAGAAAAAAAAATAGGAAGAAAATGTTATATTTTAACAATTCGTTTACCTGGATTTTTTAATCCTTTTTTTATTAAAAGAAAAGCAGATAGATATAAACCAAATGTTAAATATAAACCATTACGTGCTATAAAAAATATAGAATATATAGGAAAAGAAAAAACACAATGTATTTTAACTGATTCAAAAGATCATTTATACCTCACTGATCATTGTATTATTACACATAATACTAAGATTTTAATTGATATTCTCAATCATTTATGGGATAAAGAAAAAATTGATAAAGTTTTAATATTGAGTCCAATAGAAGGTATTTATAATTGGAGAAGAGAATTATTACGATTCTCTAAGTTTTGGAAATTAGAAGATATTTCTATTGCAAGTGTAACAAATCGTAAACCATTTAAAATAACAGCAAAAATTATCATTTGTACTTATAGAACTTTTCTTATGTTGAGTGATGATTATTATAAACTTAATAATCCAAAAAAGAAGGGTGTCAAAAAATATAGAAATTCAACTATTCCATTTGATGAGTGGGGAGTAAATAGATGTATTATATTAGATGAGTCACATAAATTTAAAAATCCTAAAGCAAGAATTACACATGTTTTAAATCTTCATAAAAAGTTTTTCAAATTTAGATATTTAGCAACAGGAACACCTGCACCAAATGAGATCAAAGATTATTATGCACAATTAAAGTTTATGGATGAAGGAATCATTCAAGAAGATTATTTTGATTGGATAAGAAAGATGGCTAATATTGGTAATAGATTTTCTAAAGTTGCAATTAATTATTATTATCCTGAAAAAGTGGAAGAGTTTATAAATAGTATACAATCTTGGATCATTAGACGTAAATCTAATGATTGTCTAGAACTACCTGATTTAATAATTAATAAAGTTTATACTGAATTAAATAAAAAGCAAACAGCAATATATCAAGATTTAACTGTTTATACATTAAAGAAGATGGGAATGAATACTAAGTATAATTTAAAACATATAATTAATAAATTTCCATATTTTTCTTTGGCAATAGATAACCCAGAACTTATCAAAAATGATGAGTTAATAATGGACATTAATTTAAAGAAAAAATTAACCTCATGGAATTTTTTAGATCATTCTAAATTAAGTGTGTGTGATTCTTTAGTTTATAAATATATGGATGAAAATAAGAAGATTATTATTTGGACAGGGCATCCGATGACAGCAGAATCTTTAGCAGAACATTATAGTAAACATTTACCTGTCATTATTCATGGGCAAATTGAGATTCCATCAAAATTTACACAATCAGATTATAGAGATAAATTAATTGAGAAGTTTAAACAAGACAAAAGTAAAAAATTGATGATCGCATCTTATTTAGTAATGGGATTAGCAATTAATTTAACAGAAATTACTAGAAATATCTATTTTGATAGGAATTATAGTCTTACAGATTGGTTACAGTCAATTAAAAGATCACATAGGTATGGACAAAAAGAAAAAGTAATAGTGGATATTTTAATTTGTGAAAATACTTTAGATGAACATTTAGATCGATTATTAACAAAGAAAGAAAATGTTAATAAATTTTTATTAGGTAGAGTTCATTTGTCGATACAAGATATTAGATCATTACTTATGGGGAAAGAAATTGAATAATGAATGACTTACAAAAATTATATGAAGAAGCTGAAATAGATTATAATAAAAAATCTAAACAATATCAATATTATATAGGGTTAGAAGATCATCAAGAAAATTATATATATGAAAAGATTAAAAAAATTAAAAAGGAGAAAATAAAATGAAAAAAAATAAAGTTTATTGTGAAGAATGTGAATATTTAGAGTGTAGAAAGATTAAAACGGTATTAGGAGAAATTTTTGATGATTTAACTAAACCATTAAAATGTCATTGTTCTGAAAATTGTTATTATAAAAGTAAAAAAGATTGGTATTCTCGTTATGGTGGTAGAATACAAAAATATTTTCGTAAAATTCCATCAAGAATAAATAAAAATAATAATTGTAAATGGTTTTTAAAAAAATAAGGAACGGACTATTGAGGAAATACAACAAACATTAAAGGAGAAAATAAAATGAGTGTAAATTATTATTCTTATGCAGTAATTGGTTGTCAAATACCAAAAGAAAAAT
>LAZR01002340.1_pt1 | contig 11103 bp, 7 predicted proteins | sample 329461 | NCBI WGS metagenome assembly LAZR01 (sample SAMN03002196, study PRJNA259156) | marine sediment metagenome | biome: sea floor; feature: Hydrothermal impacted sediments; material: marine sediment; isolation source: Loki non-amplified sample from Loki's castle hydrothermal vent sediment ...
CTCAGAAAAGAGATCCCCCAGCTAGGTTACAAAAACAGTTTCAGTATTTACGATGAGTATGACAAACGCAAGTTAATTGAGCAGTGCTTAAAAGACTTAAATTTAGATACGAAAAAGCATCCTTCGCGGGGCATCGCCCATTTGATCTCTGCTGCAAAAAACGAACTCATTGATGCTGAGACATTTGCAAAAGATGCAACTGAATACAAAGAGCAAATCGCAGCCGATGTCTACAAGCTTTATCAGGAGCGTCTATATCTATGTAACGCCCTAGATTTTGATGACCTACTGATGCTTACCGTAAATATTTTAGAGTTAAGCCAGGAGACGTTAAAGCGCTATCAGGACCATTTTCAGCATATCTTTATTGACGAGTACCAGGACACGAACAGGGCTCAGTACATGTTGACGAGTCTTCTTGCAAAGGCGCACAACAATATCTGCGTAGTGGGGGATAGCGACCAAAGTATTTACCGTTGGCGTGGAGCCGATATAAGAAACATCTTGAATTTTGAAAAAGACTATCCGGGAAACGAAGTGGTTATTCTGGAGCAAAACTACCGCTCTACCCAAAAGATCCTCAAGGCGGCTAACTCCCTGATAAGCAACAACACAGGCCGCAAACCAAAAAATCTTTGGACGGCAAAAGATGACGGTGACCCATTGACCGCTTTTGAAGCAAACGATGAACATCAGGAAGCATTTTTTGTGGCAAAGACGATCGGTCATTATCTCGAGAGAGGTGCAAAGTGTAAGGATTTTGCGGTTTTTTACAGGGTAAACGCCCAGTCAAGAGTTCTGGAAGAAGCGTTTTTAAGGGAAGGATTGCCCTACAAGATAATCGGCGGACTAAAGTTTTATGAACGCCTGGAGATTAAAGACATACTGGCTTACTTGAGGGTTTTGGTGAATGATGATGATTCGGTGAGCTTCCAGCGTATTATCAATCGTCCAAGAAGAGGGATAGGCCAGACGACAGTTGATCAGATAAACAAATACGCAAGCGACAATAATGTGAGCTTTTACGAGGGCTTGAAAAATTCCGCGGATATTGGTGCGTTGTCTAAGGGCGCGAGAGACAAGATAAACGATTTTCTGCGTCTAATCGAAAAACTAAAAAGAAAAGTCGATCAGCCGCTTGTAACTGTCGTCAAAACTGTTTTGGAAGTAAGCGGTTATTTAAAGAGTCTGAAGGAAGCGGCTGACATGGAGTCGCAAAACAGAATGGACAACTTAAACGAGTTTTTAAATGTTGTGGGCGAGTTTGAGGAGCGGCAAGAGGGCCTTACTCTTGGGCGCTTTTTAGAGGAAATATCTTTAATAACCGAGGTCGACAAGCTTGATGATGACGATGATTCGGTCACTCTTATGACGATGCATAACGCCAAGGGGCTCGAGTTTGAAGTCGTTTTTGTAACGGGGATGGAAGAAGGTCTTTTTCCGCACGCGCGGTCTATGCATGAAGCGGAAGAGCTCGAAGAAGAGAGACGTCTTTGCTACGTAAGTCTTACACGAGCGATGAAAAAACTATATTTGAGCAGTGCATATAGCAGGAGTCTTTACGGGACGGGAAATTTTAATGTCCGCTCCCGTTTTTTGGCAGAAATACCTGCTGATCTTATGGAATCTGCCCAAGCACCGACAATTGCGCCTGCTCTCGAGGACGCTGAGCTTCATATTGGTGACGTCGTCGAGCACAAAAAGTTTGGCAGGGGAATAATCACCGAACTTGCTGATGATAAAATGACTATTCAGTTTGAAAACAGCGGTCCAAAGACTCTGCTTATAGGTTATGCGCCGATTACACTTGTAAAGTAATCAGTAATCATCACCGAGATTGCTATTTTAACGAAATTATTAAAAGAGCAGCGTCATCTGTCAATTTACCTTTTGAAAAGCTGATCATGGCATTAAAAATCGAACTTGCCATATCTTTAGTAGGCACGTTTTTGAGATCATCGATGAGCCTCGTGAGCCGTTTGTCGCCAAAAAGATCACCATCACTTCTAGCCTCAGTGACTCCGTCGGTATATAGGACTAAACGATCATTCTTGTCAAAATTAGTTTTATCATCTACAAAAGGCAGGTCAGATTTTATACCTATGACCGGGGAGTTTGCTTTTAGAGATTCGATTCTTGATTTATTTCTCTCAACAATAGGGGGCGGGTGTCCGGCGTTACAGTAGACGATCTCTCGTTTTTCAGTGTCGAGAATCCCAAAGTTTAAAGTTACAAATGTGTATGGATCCGTGGATTTCACAGTTAGTTTGTTGGCCTTGCTCATAATAGAAGCCGGTGACGCGTCTTGGAAAGCATAGGCCTTAACGGTATTTTTTACGAGCGCTGCATAACTTGTTGCTTCAATGCCTTTGCCCGATACATCACCAATAATAATGCCTATCTTATTGTGCTCAATTTCAAAAAGATCATAAAAATCACCACCGACTCTTGCAACTTCGGTTGCCGAGCGGTATAGGTGGCTAAAATCAAGCCCGCCGATTTCTTTAGGAATTGCAAGCAGAGCTTCTTGCAAAGTGTCGGCAATACTTCTCTCGGCTTCATAAAAATTAGCGTTCTCAATGGCAAGTGAAACAGAAGCCGCTACCTTGTCGGCAAAATCAATCTCATCCGTTGAAAATGTGGCTGATCTTTTTTTGCAATAAAAAGATATTATGCCGACTACTTCCGCTTTAACCACTAAGGGAACAGACAAAAGGGAGTGTATTCCGTAGCTTTTCATAAATACCTTGTTGACCCTCTTATCTTTATAAGCGTCCTCTATATGGAGTTTTTCTTTAGTGTCTGAGAGCAATCTCATTAAAGCAGCATTCTTATGAGGCAGCTGCTCCGCAGTTAGTTCTTGGGGTAGATTATAGACATACCTTGTGCGCCAATAATCATCTTCACGCATAGTTATTGAAGCGGCATCTGCTCCTATCCCTCTTGCTGAATCGACGATCACGTGTTGCATAATTTGCTCGAAATTAAGAGTTGAGTGAATAGATGAGTTTATTTCGTTAAGCGTGTCACTTAATTCTTTTGCTCTCGTTCGCTCGGTTATATCCCTAAATATTCCCTGTATAATCTTTCGGCCTCCGACATCGACCAAGTTTGCGCTGACCTCGATGGGAACTTTTCGGCCGCTTGAGTGCTGAGCTAAGAGCTGAGGGGTAGTACCTCCGCCGGCTGCGGTGAATTCCTTAAATATTGCTCTGTACTCTTCAGCAAGCTCTGGGGGGTGCAGCTTCATCTGATGCATGCCGATTATTTGTTTTAGTGGTTTTCCGATAAGCTCTTCGGCTCGCTTGTTTGCATTAATAAGAATGCCTGTTTCTGCATCCGCTAAGAAAATCGCATCATAGGCGGAATCCATAAGGCTACGGTACCTTTCTTCAGACGCTTTTAAAGATTCCGAGGCTTTCTTTTGCTCGGTAACATCAATGCCAAATGCATAAGCGGCAGCTGGTTTACCTTTTTCATCCAAAACCCTTGCGCCGTACCATTTCATATAATGGATTTTGCCATTTTTAGTTTCTACGGGATTTTCCGTACCTACCGATGGTTTTCCGGCAAGCGTCTCACTTACGTTTTGAATTACCAGATCGCGAGCTTCTTTGGGGACAAAAAGCTCTAAATAATCTTTATCGATAACAGCTTCTCGTTTTAGTCCGTATAATTTCTCAGCCGCCGGGTTAAACTCAAGTATCTTAAAATCATCCGAGATCAAAATTACGACAGCGGGAACTGTTTCGACAAGAGCGCGAAAGCGCTTTTCACTTCTTATTATTTCTTCTTCGGATTTTTTTTGTACCGTTATGTCATGAATTGCAACTATTATCAGACGTCCGTCACCTTCGCGCATAGGCCTCGCCATGACTTCGACATCAACCGATGTGCCATCGAGCCTTAAGACTTTTTCCTCTGCCATAATGGCTGTCTCACCTTCTTTAATAGCTTTTTGGATGCGCTTGCCGGCGAATTCTCTGTAGTCTGGGTGAATGATATCGAAGACGTTGAGGCCGACTAACTCATCGGCTTTTGTAGCACCAAAAAGCTTTATACTCGCTTTGTTGGCAAAAATGATATCTTGTGCGCTGATAACCAGTATTGGCTCAGGTGAAGATTGCACAACCTGATAAAAATCGATAGGAATGCGCGGTTCTTCATGTATTTTGAAACGCTTTGCCATAATAATTTACTTACCCAATGGATAGGATGAGCAAATCTAACTGGCATTTAATGGTAAGAATGACGATGAAAAGTTAAGAATAAGATTTGAAAAAGCTCATTTTAGTGAAAGCGAAAATACGACAATATCATCTGAGAGCGTACAGCCCGTGCAATCTAATACTGCTTTGAAGATATGTCTGGGAAGGGCTTTGGCTTTAGGAATTTTCTGGCTAGCTACTTGTTTCAGACTGATTTTTCTCGGCTTTTTCAGATACTACTTTTTTGTAGTCGCTATACAGCTTTCTCACAAGCCAGGAAGCCGATGGGGTCAGAATTATGTAGCCAAGAAGTACCCACTGGCTTAGTACATCGTTGCCAAGAGGGAATAATTTTCTAGCTATTGATTGCATTTCGGTAATAAACTGGCCGAATGTGGAGATAGTCAACCAAAACCATATGACAACTACGGTGTAAGCGGTCCTATCGATTTTCTTGCCTAGTTTTCGCTCAATTAAGAGCAATGGTCCGACATAGATCGAAAGGTAAAAGATAAAGTAAAAATATCCGAATACTATGGCGTCATAAAGGTCAGCGGAAATAAATGTCTCTTTGACCTTGTCATAAAACCAGAAAGGCTGCACACCTGTGTAGATAGCGGCTAAAAACCATGGCAATACAAGCACCGCGTGAACGCTCCAAATCGTTAAAAGGAATAATTTACGTTTGTCATCATAATTAGCTCTTTGTGGTAAAACGTAATAGACAACACCGGGTAATAAGAAAAATAGTCCTGCTACAAATGCTATTGTTCCTGCAAAACCGCCCACATTTCCTCCTAAATTTATTTCTGCGATTACTAGTGCTTTTGCTACCTGTTAATTATACACCAGCTTCGGCAGGTTAATAAAGGCTTATTTATAAAGTTTAACTTGGCACTGTTGTCGGTATGAGTAGAATAGGTGATTTGATTGCGATTAGAAAATAAAGTAGCGATTATTACGGGAGCAGCTTCGGGCATTGGAAAAGCATCTGCAAAGTTATTTGCTTCCGAAGGGGCAAAAGTCGTAGTTGCAGACATTGACGAAGTCGAGGGTGAAAAAGTAGCCTCGCTCATAAAAGAATCCGGTAGCGAAGCGGTCTTTATGCCTACGGATGTAGGTCAAGCTAACGAGGTTAAAGACCTTGTCGAGGACACCGTCGCGCTGTACGGAAAGCTTGATGTGCTCTTTAATAATGCCGGAATCGAAGGACCTATGCCGGCTCCCGAAACTGAAAGAGTAAATAATAATGATTTTGATAAAGTAATCGACGTCAATCTTAAAGGCGTTTTTTACAGTTGCAAATATGCAATAGGTCATCTGCTGAAAAATGGAGGCAGCATAATAAATATGTCTTCGATTGCGGGCTTAATAGGTTTTCCACCACTCAGTCCTTATTCAGCCGCAAAGGGTGGGGTGGTTTCTCTGACAAAGGAGCTTGCTGTAGAGTTGGCAGCCGAGAATATCAGAGTTAATGCTCTTGCACCCGGCTTTATCGAAACACCCCTAACAGAAAGATTTACAAAAGTAGCTGAGGACCCGGACGAGTTCAGAAATGCAATAGTATCAATGCATCCTTTAGGTAGGGCAGGTCAACCTGAAGAAATCGCCGCATCAGCGCTTTTTTTAGCATCAGAAGAATCTTCTTTTATAACGGGGCATGTGTTAGTTATAGATGGCGGCTACACAGCCAGGTAATGCGATTAATTATTAATTATTAATTGGTTTTCAGCTCCAAACACTGATCCTTTTTTCTACGTTTAGCTGTTGTAATGGTTCTTTAAATCTTAATGCAACGATAGCGACGTCGTCATTAAGGTTTCCATCGGTAAAATCCTCAAGGTCGGCAAGGATCTTATCGGCTAAGCTAAGAGGCAAAGGCGCGTTAGCTAATAAGCAGTTTATCAAACGCTCTTCGCCAAAGAATTGACCGTTTTTGCGGCCCTCGATAAGGCCGTCGGTAAACAAGACCAGGCTATCCTGTGGTTTTAGATCGCAAACGTGAAGGTCATAATCTTCTTCCTGTAAAACTCCGAGTGGCGTCGAACCTTTATTGAGTTTTAGCACTTTATTGATATCGTCTCTGTATAGCAGTGGTTCGTGGTGGCCGGCGTTTGCGTATTCAAAAAATCCGTTGTTAAGGTCTAAAATGCCAAAGATAGCTGTGACAAACACTGAGGGACCGGTCTGATTGTGTAGTACATTGTTCGTTTTTTGCAAGACTTTATCTGCGGGATAACCTTCATAAGCAAATGCCTTGATAGTGTTTTTGGCTTGCGACGTTATTGTTGCAGCTTCAACACCCTTGCCGTTTACATCGGCTATTACACAACCTGTCTTATTATCGCCCAAGTCAAAGAAATCATAAAAATCGCCACCGACCATCGCACCGCCCGTTGCCGGCTTGTAAGCCAGGCTCACCTGGATATTTTGGGACATAGATTTTGCAAACGATGTTGTCGGCAGGAGGCTCTTTTGAAGAACTTGAGCAATATGATGCTCTCTCTTGTAATTTATTGCGTTGGTCAACGCAACGTTAGCATGAGAACAAAGGATCTGAGCGACCTTTTCATCTTCGGCGCTAAAACGGCGGCCCTTCTTTTTGTTTACAAGGATCAAGTGGCTGACCAAATTGTGTTTTCCGCTAAAAATAGGTGTTGCAGTCAAGGCCTTGATCCGGCATTCTTTGTCCCTTAACTCTTTATTAAACTTTGAAAAATTGGCGATCTTCAAACTTTTCTGATCGCGAAAAAGCTTATTTTTGAAAAGATATTCAATATCTTTGATGTCTACAAATTCATCGTCTTTTTCGGAATCATCTGTCGTATGTCTTGATGTAATCTTATACTTGCCCTCAATTTTTTTGAGAATAATGCCGGAGTTTGCATCTGTTATCGCTACGGCCGCTTTCAAAACGGTCTCTTCGATTTTTAAAATATCTTTTTCTTTATTCAAGATTAGGCTTACATTGTGCAGGATCGATAAATGGTTGGTCTTTATCTTTTCATAGCTTACCAGGCGGCGTAATCTTTCTTGTAGTCTGTATTGCTCGGTAATATCGGTAAACATTACGGCTGCTCCGTATATTTTTTTATCATCGTTTTTCAGGGGAGTTCCGTGAAAGTTAAAAATCAGTTTCTTGCCGGTGTCCGGATTTTTGGCTTCCAATATGAGGCTTGAAAATTTCTTGCCTTTAAGAGGTATCATCATTGGCGATTCATCCGGCGACAATTCATCTCCGTCCAGAGTCTGCAAATAAGGAAGGCAAGTAGACTGGTCTTTTCCGGCACAGTTGCACCAGCCAAAAAATTGTTTGGCGGTTTTGTTTAGAGTCACGATTTTTCCGTTTTTATCGGTTATGATAACGCCGTTTTGCATGTTGTTGATTATTGCCATGAGCTCTGTGTTTTTTTCATTAAAACCGTTTATGTATTTTTTCAGCCGAGCGTTCATATCATTAAAAGTATTAAAAAGAAGCTCGAATTCATCGCCTGATTTTATCGGTTTGACCTGACTAAAATTCAAGTTGGAAATGTTATTAGCATATTTACGAAGCATGCGAAGAGGTTTGGTCAGTGCTGTACCGGCCAAGACAGAAAAGAGCACGCTAGCCAGAATTGTAAGAAGCAGGCTCAGTACATGGGTTTTCTCTAGGCCGAATAAAGGTATTAGTTTTGCCGGGCTGATAAGACTAACACGCCACCCTGGTTCAAAAAAGTCGCTGCTGATCACGTCGTGTTTTCTCCCTCTAAAATTTATTACTTTGTGATCTGATGTATTAATAGTTTTTATGAGGGACTTGCTCTTTGACAGCGTTGCTTCTTGGTCAGGGTTAATGATCATTGTCTTACCGGAGGGTGCGGTGATGGCAATAGCGTTTGCTTTATTTTTCAGAAAAGAATCTCTTATTAAGTTGTGCTCTAAAGGTACGTGAATATAGCTCGCTGCCGGAACATTTAGGGGGATTAACACGCAAACATATGGTTCGTTTCCGATATTATGCAAGTCGATTAATAGATCTTTATCAGTGCTTTTTGGAATTTCAGACAATGGCTTATGCTTTTTTTCTGTCTCGATGTGATCGCCAATCGAGTTTAACTTGTCATCGAGAAAACCTACCTGATGAGTGCGGCTCGGAATAGTTGATTTATATTTACGTAGATCCTTGAGCATTTGTTCTCTATTTGTAGCAAGCCCATGGTCTCTGATCAGATCATCGGCAATCAATCTGGTTACTGCTGCGACCTCTTTAATGTTTTGCATTATTATTCCGCTGGCAAACTTCACGTCTTGTTTTTTGTCGCGTATGGCGTGATTTCTGTGAGATAAGAAGTCTTGATACGTGTTGTACAGAACAAGGGTCATTAACGGTATGACTATGATAAAAAACGATATAAAAAGCTTTTTCCTTACGCTTAGCTTCACGGGTGTCCCTTAGTGGGTGATAAGTGAACGCTTATATATTTACCGCTAAGAACTGCTTTCTAAACCAAAAACAATAAAAATATTAATTAAACTATGTAGACGGTAGTAGGATAACGTAAGTAGTATGAATAATCAATAGCAAATGCCAGGAAGCGGGCAGTTATTGTTTATGAACTTGATATTATTATGCAGCCTTCTTATTAACTGATTGTAGCGGCTGCTTATTTTTTAACGTCTGGATAATGTTATAGGCAAATAATAGCCACTCAAGGCTTCCATAGCGGCAAACGGCCCTATTGCGTAGCGCACAGGAGCTATCATCACGAATGCATACACGGTATTAGTAATCGCAAATCCTATAAGTCCGATATTGGCAAGCCAGAATTGAACGTTGGCCAAATATGGGCTTTTTATCTTATTGCCGGAAACGTGCGGGATTGCCCAGTAAGCTAATCCATAAAGCATCATCGCAACAAAACCAAGCAAATTAATATGAGCGTGGACCGTTCTAAGATGTTCAGGTCCATGGACTATCGAACCTATGACACCTGACGTGATCCCTGTTGCAAAATAAAGGACACTGGCAATGATAAATCGCTTTGGTATTTTACTCATCCAACCTCCAAACATTAATAGAATTCCACTTGCTAGAGATATAATAAAATCGTTAATGACTAAAATGCTCTAGCATATTAATTATAGCTAAATATAAAGAATGTACAATCAAAATACGAGGGCTGTACTGGGGTTAAAGCGCTAGGTGCTATTATTCGCTATCTTCGATCTCGTTTATTTCTTTTATCATTATGTCAACGTCTATACCGTGAATGGAAGCGCCTAGCTCGAGTGACTCCATTCTTACTCCGGGACAGCTAAAACAAGCATTTCCGAAATATTTGGCGATTACTTTCTCAGCCGCCGGCTTTTTATCTAAAACGTCTCCAATGACCATATTTTTGTTTATCTCTGCCATATTCTTCAATCCTTTCTGTCTATAAAACTATTATACGGTAGCTAAGTAATTACGAAAAGCTCTGATACAATTATTGACATGAACGTCATAAATAAAACATTGAGCCAGATGGAGATATTCTTAGACTTAAGCAGTTCCGAGATAGAGGATATCGAAAAGTTAGGCAAGGTAAAAAAGTTTGCGCGGGGCGAGACAATATTCAGTCAAGGCCAGGAAGCCAAGAGCGCCTATGTTGTCATTGAAGGAAGAGTCAAGGTATACAAAATTGGAGCAGACGGACGCACCACTATACTGCATATCTTCGGCCCCAAGGATATGTTTGGCGAAGCAGTGATGTTTTCCGGAAAATCTTATCCCGCTTTTGCTCAAGCATTAGAAGACTCAGAAATTTTTTCCATGCCAAAAAGCGATTTTTTAACCTTAGTCGAAGCAAAGCCGAAGGTGGCCATTAAGATGCTTGGTGCTCAGGCGATGATGCTCAGAAGATTTGCCGCTAAAATCGAGGATTTGTCCTTAAGGGCGGTTTCAGCTCGGCTAGCCGGTTATTTTCTTGAGCAGATCGATATTGCCGGCCAACCTTCTGAGGAAGGTTATGTTCTTAAACTTTCGATGAACAAATCGTTGCTGGCTGCTTATCTAGGAACGATCAGCGAAACTCTTTCCCGTACTTTTCATGATTTTAAAGAAAAGGGCATTATCAAGGAAGAGAAGCACGGATTGATAGTAACAGACTTACTTCAGCTGCAAAAATTGGCTCAATCTTAGATTTATTTCAAGAAATTTCGGAAAACTTTTCAAATTTTTGACTTACGTCAATTAGAGAATTGCCAATATTGTCGATAATAAAACAGATATTTAGTGACAAGGAGGCAAAAGTGAGTAAAGCTACGAACATGACTGTTAGAAAAATAGTTGAGATCGATGAATCGAAATGTGACGGCTGCGGACTTTGCGTGCCGGAGTGTGTCGAAGGGGCGATCAAGATAATCGACGGAAAGGCTAAGCTGGTATCCGAGACTTATTGTGACGGTCTAGGAGCGTGCCTGGGGCATTGTCCGCAAGACGCAATAAAGGTAATAGAAAGAGAAGCAGAGGAATTTGATGAAGAAGCCGTAAAAAAACATATGGCTGAACAAGAATCTGAGCATGTTGAAAAGCTTGTCTCGGCTCAGGACGCAGAAAAGACTCACCAGTGCCCGGGATCGATGTCGAGAACCGTTGAACCGGCCTCGACGACGGAAAGCCAAAAAGAAAGTGTCGGATCGGCTTTGACAAATTGGCCTATCCAAATCAAACTGGCGCCGCCTGTGGCTCCTTATTTTGAGGATGCCGACCTGCTAATTGCTGCAGACTGTGTGCCGTTTGCGGTAGCCGGGTTTCATCAATTTCTGGAAGGAAAGGTCCTTTTAATTGGCTGTCCGAAACTTGATGAAGTCGATTTCTATGCAAACAAACTAGGCCAGATAATCAAAGATAATAGTATCAAGAGCGTCACGG